>Ga0066684_10000187_pt1 | contig 19494 bp, 18 predicted proteins | sample GraSoiAngelo_133_FD_62301 | JGI IMG/M metagenome (GOLD analysis project Ga0066684, IMG submission 62301) | Grasslands soil microbial communities from the Angelo Coastal Reserve, California, USA - 14_0929_05_20cm | ecosystem: Environmental > Terrestrial > Soil > Grasslands | place: USA... | reverse complement strand
AGGTCGGCGATTCTTCCGGTTTGTTCTTGAAAAGTTTTTCTGAGGTTTTGGTGGTTTGGCTTTATTGATTTGGTTTTGCGGATCCGGGGGGCCGAGTAGGGCTTGAAGACTCGCAAGTCTTCCCCCGTCGCCTCCATATGTTTTCGAAGATCATAGTCTGTTCTGTAAGCGAAACCTGCTACCTCTGTCCAGCCCCATCGGTCCAGTTCAATTTCATGATCGAATGTCTGGGCTGAATAGTGAGCCCTTTCCGTCGGAAGTTTTTCGAAGAATCTCTGGTGCTGTGCATCGACGCCCAGTTGGGTCAGGAACCGTTTCGATAGGGCCATGAAGTACGCTGCCCATGGTGCTTTGATCACTTTTCTCTTGATAGCTTCGCCCACCTGGACCTTGGTTGCGTGTTCTGTACCTTTGCTCCTAGATTCCTCAGTAACGATCGATATCTCCTCAGATACGACCTCGTCGAGATAGGGGCAGTTGGGCTCGGCCGGGTCGAAGAAGAGTTCGAAATCCATTATCGTGAACTCTCGCAATCGTATCGGACCCTGCCTAGGTGATATTTCGTTGCGAAGGACAGTTCCTACTTGGGCTATTCCGATCGGAAACTTTTCTCTCATTGTTTCGAGGATTCGGTGGAAGTTGACGAAAATTCCCTGCGCAGCTTCGGGGCGGCCGTAAGCGGGGTCTTCGCCGTATGGACCTATGCTAGTTTTGAACATGGTCATGAAGTATTGGGGAGGTCCCAGTTCTCCGCCGCATTCTGGGCATTTCACATGTTTTTCCTTCAAGAGTGCGCTGAGTTGCTCCAGGTTCATTCCTTCGGTTTCGAGGCCGGTAGCTTCCTTGACCAATTGGTCTGCTCGGAATCGTCTGTGGCAGTTACTGCACTCCGTCATGGGGTCTTTGAAGTTCTCAACGTGTCCTGACGCTTCTAACACCTTATGAGGTGTAATTATTGGGGTTGAGACTTCGACAAACCCGTGTCGTTGGAGGAAGAATTGGCGCCACGTATCCTCGATCTGTCGCTTCAGTCCAACGCCTAGCGGACCTAAATCCAGGAATCCGCTGAGGCCCCCGTAGATTTCGAATGAGCCCCAGAAGAATCCTCTTCGTCGAGCGGTCTCCGATAATAGCTTGTGTTTGTCCTTGATTTGTTGCCGCAAGGGTTCCAGGCTAAAGGTTTGAGCAGAAGAGAGTATTTGCGGTTTATCCGCGTTCGGAACGGAATCAGTCGGCCTTGTTATCGAGCCTTCACATGCTTTACGATTGGAGGTCTTACCTTTCGAAGTATCCTATAGCCACAGAAGGGGCACTTGATTTCCGGGGTCATGGCGAGCTGTTCTGCTGTCAGTTTTGATCCGCAGTTGATGCACTCGTAAATTAGCCCGCCGGGGTTTCTTTCTCGCTGCGGAGCTTCCGGTGGGACTGATTCTCCTAGTGGTTCTTCGGGACCGGACTCCATAGCGCTAAACCAAGAAGTCCAGAAGCGGTATTGAGTTTAAGTTAAGGATTTCGAGGTTGAGGTTCCGGGGTTTGGTTTTATGGGCTTTCCCCCGGCTGATTTGTCCTTCGCGGAAGGTTCAGGCGTTGTCTGTGGTTTCTTCCGGAACAGGAAGAACAGGAGTATGACGATAGTGGCAGCCAATCCGATGATCGCCGGTATGATCACTTGGAGGCTGCTTTGCAATACAGACACCTGAAGCGTGCCAGTGATCAGCGGAGCGCCGTATTCAGGAGAGAAGAATGTTAGGGAATACACTCCCACTTTAGCGGGGGCATTGAAATTGAACGATACGTCTTTGGACGTACCGTGAGAGATGAGGATTCCGGATTGACTTTGGACGACACCGCTCCCTTCAACGTTCAAGCTGATCGTAATACTCATGTCGATGATGGTTGAGTTACTTGTCAAGTGGAGGAGTAGGGTCAGGGGTTGGTTCTGGGTCGCGGTCGGAATATTGTCGATCTTTGACTGAAGGATCGTCGATTCTTGTGTCGACTTGCCTTGGACCGTGATAGCTAGACCATTAGAGTCTCTTCCCAATGATAAGAAAGTCAACCTACTTGCCCCGAGTATCTTCCCCGAGCTAATGATTGTCGAAAAAGCTCCGGTAAATGTAGAAGTGAAGTTTCCCGAAGCTAAGAGCCTTCCAGGGACAGGCGGACTGACCAGAACATAAGCATAGGCAGGAGATTCAAGGCTGTTCGTGCACGCTGGAACGCAGGGGGATGTTACTGACACAGGCTCGCTGTTGACGGTTATCCTAAACAGGCCTGCGTGTTGTCGGAGGCTTGTCACTGGGGGATTGCCAGGTGGAAGCATGGCTGAAATGCTGTTGCCTGTGCCAGTAACGATTATCCGGATGCCGCCGGGAGTGAATGTCGCATTCAGCCTGTAGATGTAGGCGGGTTGAATGGTGAATGTGTCGGCCCCAGATGGCACCGCAATAGTCGCGTTTGAGTCGTGAGATACACCGCTGACCCATTCATGATCAATCGTCAGGGTGGCATTCATAGCGAGAGTTCTTACCGGGTTGACGAGGGTGAACATCATTATCAGTTGGTCTCCTGAGGTGAACACTCCGTTGAGTAATGTAATGTTGGAAATGTAGATTCCTGTACCACTCGTTACCGTCATGGTGGATAATGGTGCAGCCCCGGACCCGCTGTCAACCGCAAAGACATACCCGTTGACGTTTGGTGCTGGCGAGGTGTTGGATGCGTAAGTTAGCGTGCCGCCTGTAGTCAAGCGTTGATTGCTTCCAGAGTATGTGAATCCGGTGACTCCAAGCTGTTCAAGAGTGAACGAGGTGGAGTTGAACCCATAATCGTAACCATTGATGAACGTGCTATTCACGGTCCATAAGCCCAGCAGCGAGGTATCTTGCGGAAGAGGCGTCGTGAAGTTTTCGAGAGAGATCCCCTTCTTGATATTGGTAAATGTCTGAGTAAGCCTGACAACCCCGGTCTTGCTGGCTGATACTATGTTTGATCCCGTGACATTGACGCCTTGATGAAGATTGACTTTGACCTGTAGGAGATCGCCGGGACCCCAGTAATTGGTGGTAACGCCGCCCAATGTGGTCTCGACCCTGGCCTCGGCATTTACCGAGTTGGCAGCTATGATGATAGCTGCTCGGGCTATTCCGCCAGTCATGTTCAGCGCAACAAAATGAGTGTCAGTGCAGAAAAAGGAGGCTGGGCAGTTGCCCTGGGCTATTGGAGCCGCGGGGGAGACGAGGGGAAATATGGAGGTACCGTTCTGGCTAATACTAATGCTAGTGTAAGAGTTCGGATAATAATACGTTACTACCATCTGTGTCCAATTGTGCGTTAAGTTGCCGTTTACTGTGTTAGGCTTGTGATATGTGACGTTAGCGAAATAGCTCAGCGTTTGATTGGCATCATGGATTACTCTGGCTTGAGTAGAGTCAGTCGGATCCAGTTTCATAGAATGAGAAAGTGAGTTAATTGGAGTAGCGTCAGCAGCGACGACTGCAATGTTACTTACCCTGACGCTGAGTCCCTTACCGGATGATGTCGAGTTGAAATGGAAGGTCAGAGTTAGGTTGAACCCAATGAACCTTGAAACGTCATAGCACTCATCCGTTGGAGTGCAACCAACAGGGGGACTTCCAGCAGTGAACGATGGAGGCCCTCCAGTAATAGTTGTTTGGTTGATCTTCGTGGAGCTGAAAACGGGGGGTTTGCTTGTTTCATTGTAGACGAAGTAGCTGGCCTTTGTTCCATTCCCTACGCCCCCTCTCCAATCGAACCTGAGATATGTTGTCGAGGAAACGTTTCCGTGCGGTATGTTCACCTTTGACCAAGTAACATTCTGATTGGCAAGAGTGCCGGCTGGGACCGTGACGTTGAATCCCGTTCCCTGTACAGGAGTCCCGGACTGCGTATTGGTGAAGTTACCTACGAACCATGTCGGGGTCCCGCCAAATAAGGAGGCAGTCTGCTCGGTATACAGGTCGAACTGTACCCGACTTGCGTTGAAAGCCACGAGGCCCCCACTGGGGTCAGGACCAGTCACTATGGCTGACGCGTGTCCTTGGGCGGGGGCATCAGGGCCCGATTGTGACGATTGGGGGACAACGGGCATTAGGGATAGAACTATGAGCATTGCGCATAAGACCCCCCGAATCAATACGTTTCACGTTGTAAAACGCCGCCTGCCGGACTGATTCTATTTAACCTTTGTAAGTTGGCCTGTTCGAAATTCGCTGAACGCACGCCGTTTTGTAGGTCCGACAATTGTTGCTTTCGAAGTTGACAACGGAAAAATCTGATACGGCTGCCCCTGAGTTTGTCCGAGGTCAACGTCAGAATTTCGGGTAAACGATTATCCTTCCGCTTCCAGCTCTAGGCAAATCTCAGCTCAAAGGATAAGATTGGTTTCGTTTCAAAGTGGTGTCGTTCGCGTTGGAGCGATGACAAGACGTGTATCTAGCGCTTAGGTGGTGGGGACACGAGGACTACATTGTCGCCCCGGACGATGATCGTGCCAAGCTTCTTTGTTGATTCGGCGTTAGTGACGTCCTCCGCATCCTCCAGCACTAGGTTCATGTGCTGATCGAAGCTGTAGAGTCTTCCTCGCACAGTTCGTCCGCCTTTAAGCTGGACGAGTACGACTTTGTTCAGGCTCTCTTCGAAAATCTTCGCGGCAACTTCAGACATTCACTGTTCAACCGGAGAGTTGTGGTTGTCGGGCGAAGGTACTCTTTTAAAGATTGTCTCATTCCGAATCTTGAAAATGTCTTGACAGTTAGGACGATACTCAAAGATCGAGACTCAAAGCCGCTCATTGAAGAACTGCGTGGACTTCCCAACCAACAACATCTCACTCATAAGGCCAGAGTGGAGATTGAGACTGTCAAAGATTCGGAGATTGTATTTGTCGACGGGGTAGCCATTGCGTTTAGGCGGAAAGGTGAGCTGGCACCCGTGTTAACCAATACTTCCGCCCTCGACGCGCTGCCACGGATCATTGTTGACATGGGTGCCGTTCCACACGTAGTCGGAGGTGCGGACATCATGGCTCCGGGGATAAGGAGGGTCACTGGAGAGTTTGGGGAAAAACAGCTCCTTACCGTTGTAGACGAAAAACATGGGAAATATCTTGCAGTGGGAAAAGCACTCACAGGATCGGGACCCCTTGCCGCAGCAAAGAAGGGTAAAGTTGTCGAAAACATCCACTACGTTGGAGATCTGATCTGGGAAGTGATAAAGCCGAAGGGTCCCGCTTCGCCTAGCTCCAATTGAGGATTAGGATCGAAAAAAGTCAGGGAAATGTTTAAAGTTGAACCTGATTGACGCCCGATGCTAAGGTCTCGGAGCATAGTCTGATCTTTCCCCATGCAGCATTCTTCGATCTATGTGAAGGCCCTTCCTCTTCAGGAACTGGATGATGTTGAGATAATCAAGGGCGAGGTCAAGACAGGCAATATTCTCATCGTAAGAATCACGCCGTTAGCGAGGAAAAGCGTTGAGGAGACAAAACTCGCGATCACCGAATTGACTGACTACACGAAATCTTTGGGCGGGGACATCGCTCGTCTGGGAGAGGAGCGTATTGTCATAACGCCGGCAGGCGTGAAGGTGTGGAGAAAAGAAACCGCCTCGTCCGAAGCGGCAATCCCTGCGGCTCCGATTCAGAACGAATCGGTCCCAGGCACTCGCTGAGGTCTGAAAGCTATCGGAGCCTTATTGACTCCAGAACGTCGGGAACGACTGTTTTGATTCCGAATATGCGGTTGACGTTCTGAGCGAACAGGTCAGACTTCCTTCTCTCGCCGTGGTTGACTATGATCTTGGTTGGCTTGGGAGCCATTCTCTTGATGAACCCTAAGAGCTGGTTTCTGTCCGAGTGGCCGGAAAATCCCTCAATGGATTCCACTCTCATGTTCACCTTGACCATTTCCATTTTGCCGTCGTGAGCGTAGAGAGAGACTTCTTTCAGACCATTCTTGATCCTGTTTCCTAAAGTACCGTCCACTTGGTAACTTACGTAGGCGAGTGTATTTCTCGGGTCGGGGGCAAGGTGTCGGAAGTAGTCTATCGCGGGTCCGCCTTCGAGCATTCCTGATGTGGCGATAATTACGCATGGCCCACCTGCGATAATTTCCTCTCTATCGCTCGGATGAGTTACCGGATGGAAGTATTCAGACTGGAACGGGTTGATGTCTTTGTGGAGGATCTGTTCTTTGATGTCGCGAACGAGGTACTCGGGGAAGGCGGTGTGGATCGCCGTTGCCTCATTGACCATTCCCTCGATGTAGATGGGAAGTTCTCTCAGGGCGCCGTTTTTCATGTACGCGTCTAGTACGAGCATGATTTCTTGGGCTCGTCCGACAGCAGGTACCGGTATCAGCACTTTCCCTCCTTTCTCGACCGTGTCGTTTACGATGCTGACGAGCTTGCCCTCCACCCCTTCTCTGTCAGGCATGATGTCGTCAGGACCCCCATAGGTGCTCTCGATGATGAGTGTTTCAGCTCTCGGGAACAAGGCTGTCGCGGGATCGAGCATCATTGTTCGTCCGAACTTGAAGTCAGCGCTGTAAACGATGTTATGGAGGCCTTCACCGATATGTAGATGGACCATTGAGCTTCCCAAGATATGGCCCGCGTTGTGAAATGTGAGTTTGATGTCCGGAGCTACGTCAGTGACCACATTGTAGCGTAGCGGTATCGTGTGCGTTACAACTTCCCTCACGTCTTTTTGGTCGTAGGGCGAGTGTTCGCCCTCCCTACTATGAACGTCGAGGTAGTCAAGCTGGTGAAGTGTCATCAGGGTCTGCGTAGGTTCCGAGCAATAGACCGGTCCGTCGTAGCCATATTTGTAGAGAAACGGGAGTATTCCACAGTGGTCGAGGTGGGCGTGAGATATTACAACTGCGTCAAGCTTTTCGAGGTCAAATTCGTCAGTATCAAATCGAGGGTAGGCCGAGGCAGGGTCCTGCGCTCCCGGGTTTATTCCGCTGTCAAGCAGAATGCTGCTCGATCCTGCTTGGATGAGCATGGCCGCTCGCCCTACCTCGTGAAAGGCTCCGAGGGTTACGAGTCGTACGTAGCCTGCTTTGCTGAAAGTGGGGCGAAAGATTCTCTCGCCGACGTCCCGGAGGATTCTGCTGCGTTCTTCGCTCTCGGTGTGAAGAATGTGCCGAGTGCTCGAAATGATCTTGGAGTGTAGCGGGGGGGCTCGAAGTATTCGTGGCCGCCATCTAGTCTCCTTTACGACCTGTTGTAGAACTGCCGCCTCCTTCCCTATGGCCACTCCAGGTTTGGTTGCCTCGACTACGACCTCGCCAAGGCTAGGGTCGAAGTTAATTGAAGAGATTTCCGCCTCTGCCGGGATGATTTTGCGAATGTAGGCTTCAGCCTCCCGTTCCGGGAGACGTATGGACTGGTCAGATCGGATGACGATTCTCTTGTGAAGTAGGTTTACTATCTCGGTGACAACATAACTCTGCTCGGCCAATAATCCGACGTTCTTTACATAGATCGCGAGCCTTGGGCCTTCGAATTCTATTCTTGTTATCTCAGCGTCTTTCGGCATATGTTCTACAATTGTCTCGCGTATCTTGGCGTGTACATCGTTGTAGGTTCTAGTCAATTTTCTCTACGACTCTGATATCTGTGGAAGGTTTGAAAGAAGGGATCAGGCGTGGAGGATGTGCTTCTTCTCGTCCTCTGTGAGTTCCCTGTATCCTTCCTTCGTTATTAGGGCTACATCGAAACTATCGCCGCTTGCTGAGTCTCTCTTCATCGCCGAATCGATTGCTCTAACGACTATGGGAACAGACTCTTTCACATTCATCGAGTCTTTCCACTCCGATTCAAGGACACCATATGCGACGGGAGATCCAGATCCGGTTGAGACGTATTTTTCTTCCATCATGCTTCCGAGAGGGTCGAGCGCGTAAATGTGTCCTCCACTGTCGTCGACTCCGCCGATGAGTGCTTGGACTCCAAGCGGGTAGTATCTGGCGCCGAACAGAATGTTGGAAACTAGCCTTGCCGCGGAATTTACAGGGATTGGCCGGGCGAGATCGAGCCTGTACAATGAAGAGTTTGCTCTAAGCATTTCTACCAATGCTTGGGCGTCTCCTACTGTTCCCGCAATAGTCATTGCTAGATGGTGATCGATTCGATAGACTTTTTTTGCATGTTTATGAGCGACAAAAGATCCCATAGTCGCTCTAGTATCGGTAGTGAGGACAACTCCATCCTTGCAAACGACGCCGATTGTAGTCGTCAATTCAAAACGCCCGTCCCCGGTAATCTTAGGTTTTCCAACTTATCGTGTGTCCAGCTGTTCTTATGTTAGATCATGCTTTCCGAGAAACGGAAAGAGTTGGTGCTGAAGCGGTTTCTGATGGCTTAAAAACGTTTTCAGGCGATGATGGGGAGTCCAGCCACGCTGGGCAAAATCTCTTCGATCATTCCTGTTCGCACCGACATTTTTAGATGGTATCGTCAGTGATTGGAAGTGTTAATGATAGGAAGAGAATGGTCTTGTCCGAGCCCTATTGTTCCTACTTTGTTCGGGTATTTCCGTGGACCTATAGTTACGGTTGTAAACCCTAATCGTCGAAGTTCTTTCTCAACTTGGTTCATCAAACCGTTCTGATGAAATAGGGGTAGCTCTTCTTGGGGTATTTCGATTGCTGCAACTGTTCCGTGGTGCCTAACTCTTATGTCTCGGGCGCCGCTCAAACGTTTGACAATTGATTCTGCTTCTCCGACCTGAGATAACTTCTGAACCGTGATCTCCTCGCCGTGTGGTATCCGGGATGAGAGACACGGCATGGCTGGTTTGTCCCATACATCAAGCCTGAGAAGGCGAGCAGTTTCTCGCACCTCTCTCTTAGAGAAGCCCGCTTCTGCGAGAGGACTTCTTACGCCAGCCTCCCGGGCCGCAAGAAGCCCCGGCCTAGTGTCGCCGAGATCGTCGAGTTGGGTGCCATCAAGAACTGCCTCAAAACTGGACTTGTCGGCTTGGCGTCGCAGTTCGCGGTAGAGCGTGTCCTTGCAGTAATAGCATCTGTTGGAGGGATTTGCTTTGTAACTTGCGTTATGCACTTCATCGGTCGTGACAATAACGTGTCGAATCCCGATTTGCGTCGCAGTTTTCTGCGCAATTTCCACTTCGCCGGGTGCGAGGGATTCGGAGAGGGCAGTCACTGCGACAACGCGATCCCCCAGTGCCTTCCGCGCGAGGGCAGCGACAAGGGAACTGTCCACTCCAGCGGACAATGCAACGACAGCCCCGTTGAATTGGCTAATTATGTGAATAACCTTCTCCATCTTCACTTGCAAATCCGTACTCGCAGGGCTAGGCAACATATTCAAAACACTCCCCCGTGGCAACTTAAACAGTTTACGTGCGAAAAAGGAGTAGTCGATTTGTCCTCACTGGAGAGATTTGAGCGAAGGCGAAAGCGATTCGAGAAGAAGGATAGACTCCTCGCTATCACTAGCTTGTCTCGGTTTGCAAAACTCGACGTTGGCCGGGAGAAGCGCAAGGGCCTTCCTGAGGTGATTCTGGCCGAGGGCAAGCTTGCCAGCGATGTGGCGAAGATTACCCAGGCAATGCTAAGACGAACTGGTCGAGCCATCGTAAGTCGTTTGAGCGGTTCCCAAGTCAAGGCTGTTAGATCCGTCATCGGAGAGGAGTCTAAGATTGAATACTTTTCACGCTCTCGATTGATTGTTGTAAAGTCGAAGAGCTACAAGCCTCGGCGAAGTGGAGGCAGAGTTGGGATATTGACCGCGGGGACTTCTGACATAGCGGTAGCTGAGGAAGCGGAGGTTATCGCTCGCGAGATGGGTTGCGAGACTAGATCTTTCCACGATGTGGGCGTAGCCGGGATTCATCGCTTGTTCGAGCCAGTCCGCGATCTTCTCAATTGGGAGGCCGATGTCATACTTGTGGTTGCGGGTCGTGAAGGGGCGCTCCCTACAGTCGTCGCGGGAATTGTGAATGTCCCGGTCATAGGAGTCCCCACATCTAGAAGCTACGGGTTTGGAGAAAAAGGGCTCGCGGCCCTAGCCGCTATGCTGCAATCATGTTCTCTGGGAATGGCTGTGGTCAATATCGACGGAGGAGTTGGTGCCGGAGCTGTCGCGGCGCTGGTTGCAAATCGTGTTGGTGAATACAGGAATAGGAGAGCTTAGCGCCCGTGGTCAAGGAGTAGTGGAGCTTTGGGCGTGGATCTGGGCGACATCATCTCTCGATCCAAGATTTCCCTGGACGAGTTTGCAGGAAAGACTTTCGCTGTCGATGCCTACAATGCACTGTACCAGTTTCTCGCAATAATTCGAGGGCCCACCGGTGAGCCCTTGATGGACCGGCAGAGTAGAGTTACAAGCCATCTGAGCGGGCTCCTTTACCGAACGACTAACCTGGCGGAGAGAGGCATCCGGCTTGTCTATGTCTTCGATGGAAAGCCCCCAAGTCTCAAAGACACGGAGATTAAGCGAAGACAAGTCATCAAAGTCGAAGCCACGACGAGATACGAATCCGCACTCTCAACCGGCAAATTTGACGAGGCAAAGCGGTACGCTCAGGCAACTTCCAGCCTTAAGGATTTGATGATTGATGATGCTCACAGACTTCTCCGGTTCCTTGGCGTCCCGATTGTCCAAGCTCCATCTGAAGGAGAAGCCCAGGCCGCCTACATGGCAGCTCGCGGGGATGTTTGGGCCGCAGTCAGCCAGGATTACGATTCTCTTCTTTTCGGGGCCCGGAGGCTCGTCCGGAATCTAGCAACAAGTGGAAAGAGAAAGCTACCTATGCGAGAGGCCTACGTGCAGGTCGAACCGGAACTAGTGGACCTGGCATCAACATTGCAAGCTCTCCAGCTTTCACGAGAGCAACTTGTAGATTTGGGGATTCTAATTGGAACAGATTTCAACCCGGACGGTTTCAAGGGCATAGGGCCTAAGACCGCGCTGAAGCTAGTCAAGAAGTATGGCGGCCTCGAGAGAATTGCCGAGGCGAACAAAGAAGTGGTTCCCCCACCCGAGTTGAACAGGATTAGGGAGATATTTCTGAAGCCGGCTGTTACCTCCAACTACACCTTGGAATGGCGTGAATCCGATGTTGAGTCTCTTGTGCAGTTTCTCTGCGGAGAGAGAGACTTCAACGAGGAGAGAGTCCGGACTGCGGTGGATAGGGCAAGGAGTGCAATGGCCAAAGAGAGTGGTAAGAAGACGCTTGAGTCATTCTTCGGTAATTAATCGTTGAAGCCGTACTTCCCGATGAGAGGGACGAATGCGACTCCTCCCAGAGAATTCCGATCCAAGGTTCCACCAGGCTTCTTCCGGACTTGGACAAGTTCTTGTGGGAACATTCTTCCACCTACCGGTACGACTAGGATTCCGTCTGAGTTCAATTGTTCTATCAAAGTGGGCGGAATCTTGGGGGCGGCGGCCGTCACGAGTATTCTGTCGTAGGGGGCTCTCTCAGCGTACCCTAACGATCCATCACCTTGGACTAGCGTGACCCGGTTAGAGTATCCTGCTCGATCCAAGTTGCTTCTCGCGATCGCAACCAGTTTGTCAAGATGTTCAATGGCGAAAACATGTCCTTCGTCGCCGACAATTTCTGCTATTGTGGCTGCGTGGTATCCACTTCCAGCACCCACCTCGAGCACCTTCATCCCCCGTCGAAGTTCTAGAGCTTCATTCATTATGGCCACCATGTGACGCCCGGCTGGTCGCCGAGTGGCGCACTGATCGTCTGGCCATGTTCCGTCGGCAGTGGAGTATCATTGTACGCGTACTGTCGCATATGGGCGGAAACGAACAGTTCCCGCGGGACCTTTCCGATAGCATCGATGACCTCGCGGGTTTTGAGGAGTCCTTCCGCAATCAGGGCCTGGACCATTCTTTCTCTTTCACTTGCGAAATCCACGGATCTTGGTCATCCCTCCAACTATCACCGGTAGGCTGAGCATATTAGACTCCTCTGGTTGGTTGGTGAGTGTAAGTCTCGATGAATTTCAAGTTCTATGCACGCGGCCATCGGTCGGTCTTGTCGACCCATCCAACGACCATGGAGCTCACGAGGGACACTGGTCTTAGCAAAAACGGAGACTGCATCATTGCGGTTGGGTGTTCTGTAGGATTGATAGATTTGCCTAAGCCTATGAAAAACGCTCTCGCAACCAGAGCCTGTAGGGCGCGCCTAACCCTGACCGTCGACGGCGATCAGTTCGCAGTCGAAGGGCGAGGCGCCCAGGGGCTGACGCTCTCACATCCAACGGACATCGTGGTAAGAAAAAGCGGTTTCATATCTGACAGGACCCTGATGGTGCACGCAAATCAAGCGGCAGCGGACATTCCGAGGTCATTCGTAGAATTGCTTCAAGACCCTAGCCGGAAAGTGGTGGTCGAGCTGGCCGCGGAGACCTAAGCCGGCACGAGTTCCGCGTCTATTGCAACCTGCCATTTCATCGGAGCGACACCTCTCACTTTACGTGTGGCCATGATCTTCTCAATTTTCCAACCTGAATTAGCGAGGGCTCCTGCAAGTTCTTTCCTCGCCCTTGACTCGTTGTCTGCGCCTTCTGCGAACGTGTAGTAGTGTACGATTCCTCCGTCGCGTCCAAGTGCTTCACACGCGGCTTCGAGAAACTCCCTCGCCTGAGAGGGGTGGTTCATTATTACTCGCGTGGCTGTCCCTGCGAGGTTGTTTTTGATGACAACTCGAGCGTCGCCGGACCACACCTTCATCCTATTCTGGACCTTGTTCATCTTCGCGTTTTCTCCAATCAATTTGGCAGCTTCGGGGTTGGCATCTATGGCGTGGATTTGCACATCGTTCAATCGTTTCGCGATCAGTATCGAGAACGGTCCCACACCAGCGAACATGTCCACCACGCATTCTCCTGGCCTGACTTGTTCGGCCACTCTCCGATGTTCCGCCGATAGGCGTGGGGAGAAGAAAGCTTTCGAGATGTCGATCTTGAAGCGGCAACCCATTTCCTTGTAAATTGTCTGGGTTCGATTCGCACCGAGGACGTGATGAAGAGGCCTTAATCGCCTGTTGTCGGTTATTGGTCCAGCTTTTGAGTAGACCGACTTGACGTTCTTGTGCACCTTCATCAGCGCTTCGGCGATGTCCTTTTCGAACGGTTCTCCTTCCGGAGAGAGTTCTATGATGGCGATGTCGCCAATGATATCGAACGATTTTGAAACAAGTCGAATAATGCTCGAAGGTAGCTGCTGGGTTAGAACTTTCTCCAGCGAACCAACGGGTTCCAACCTGGAGCGAAATTCTTCGCGCAGTAGATTCTGTTTTCCTAGGACTCTTTCAAGCAATTCTTGCTCTTGCGCTTTCGGTGCTCGCGCGAGCGGCACATGCAGTTGATCGTCTATCACTTGAGGTGCGAGTTTTCTGTTTAGCAGTTTCAGCTTCCCGAGGAGTTGGATCGCTTTTTCTCCTTGTTTCTGTGGGATGCTTAGAGACACGCTCTCTTGGAGGAGATTGGAATCTGTGTTGGGACTCAACAGGGGGACTCGGCGTTTATCGCCTGCTGGTTCGTGTCCTGAGGCGCTTTAGAAAATCCAGATCTGCCAACGCAACCTCGGCGGATAATCGCACGTCCTCATCAGGGTCTTGTAGTCTGTCGATCAGTCCCGGGCGGGCTGTCTCTTCTCCGATGGACCCGAGAGCCACGGCTGACTCATGTCTTACCAGGACGCTCTCGTCGGTCGCCATGGCTTCTAGGAGCGCGGGCGCTGCTGACTTGAACTCTAGTTGGCCAAGTGCAAATGCTGCCTCATGTCTGACTAGCGGGCTTGGATCCTGTTTCAGTGTCTCGCAGAGAGCAGGGACAGCCGTTTCATCTTTCATATCGGCGAGCATGCAGACTGCGTGTATTCGGAGAAGCAGGCTTGGTCTGCCGTCGAGAACTGTTCTGAAGAAATCAATGTCTCCTTTCGAGAACGCCCATTCCATCTTTTCGAGGGTCTCAAAGTCTTTGGAGTAATCCGGACCAACTCTTGCGGTCTCGTCCTTTGTAATTGCCTTCAATACCATCTGACCATCGCTGGATCTGGGACGTCGCCACGACTAGTCGATGCTGAATGAGATAGTTGGTACAATCGGGTACTCAATGCGTAGGCGGACGAGCCGGACACGTATTATTTTAGCTCGATGCCACAGTCTTGTCATTAGCTTCGCCGCTCATGGCGCGCTCATAGCATTCAGGACAATAGGGCCCATCGTACTCTCCGTGTTTAGAGCACGAGGGTCGCCTTCGCTCTTCCTCGGCAGATTTTCGAAGCTTCAATTGACTAACCTCTTTTCTGAGGTGACGCGATGGACTCTAGTTTCGTGGATTGGTTGAGATTGTCGGGTTTGACTATTCTCCGGCGCCGTGGTTCTTGAGGAGTTGGGCAATTTTTTCCTGTTTTCTTTCGATGGCTATCGAAAGCGGGGTTTTTCCCTGAAAATTCTTCGCATTCAGGTCTGGACTTGCGTTTTCGATAAGCCAGACGATCAAGTCGTAGTAACCCCGTGTAACTGCGGTTTGGAGAGCCGAAGATGATCCTGTCTTTGCCCCGTTTTGGAACAGATACTGAACCAGTTCGATATCGCCACTCAAAGCAGCATGGGTCAGGAGCGTAATGTCATGCGCCCCGGTCGAATTGATATTACCTGGATTCTCTCTGATTCTCCTCTTTACTTCCTCTTTTCTCCCCAGCATAGCTGCAGTGCAGATTTCGAGAGGCGCTCCGTTTTCGAGAAGGTATTCTGCCACGGGTACACTGCCGACTTGAGCGGCGGCTTGGATCGCGGTTTCGTGGTCGTTCTCGGTCCAAGCGTATGCTGCATTGAGCAAATCCGGTCTCTCTTCAAGCATTTTCTTTACCTTCTCTAGGTTTCCATGGCCTGCGATTACGAACTCACGGACTAGGTCGGTGGAGAGAGGCGTATTCGTCGTTTGCACAAAGCTGGATGTGTTGTCGCGGGCTATAACCATTCGGAGAGAAGCGTTTGTCAGGAGTGGATGGTCGTGCGAGGAGAAGTAGGGGAGGATGTGATCGTGCCGTGGCGGGCCCGGAGGGATTTGAACCCTCGACCATTCCCCGAACGAGTTGGATGGACTCGTCCTTCAGGTTAAGAGCTTCAGCCTTAGAGTCTGCTGCTCTACCTGGCTGAGCTGCCCGACTAGACCCGCACGCGTGTCCGGTTTACGGGCCCACGAACCCGCCGAAGGGTCGGTCCCGGCCGAATTTCTAATAAGGGTTACCGTTTCTGAACGAAAATCGATTCCAGATCTGCCGAACGATAATCGAGATTTTTGAAATTGGTTCATCAAGCATCCGACGTCCAGCAGGCTTGTTTCATTTTCACCCCTGGGCACTTCGCAGTCACCATGTTCTTCTCGGCTCGTCACGAAAAACCGTGTTGGTGTCCCTAGCCTGCTTCTGTTCTGGTAACACAAGCCTTCCCCGACACGAGTCGTAGGCGCTTCGTGGATGATGCTGCAGGCTGCCGAGGCTGGGTACTGATGAGACCATACGTTATCCTCTTAATGCTAGTGTTGGCCTCAGCCCTGACACTAGTAGTCCAAGTACACGGTATTGCTCCTTACTCTCTCTCAATCAATCCCTCCTCTACAAGCTTGGGTAACAGCGTCACAATCGCGGTGACAGTCACCAATGGGGTGAGGAATACGTTCTACGGGGTCACGATCGGTGTGCAGAAGCCGAACGGTACTGGTTCCGCGATATCAAACCAGGTAATATCAACGGACAATCGAGGTTCGGGCAGCATATCTGTCCAATACAGCTCGACTTCAACTTCGTGGACTGTTTTGAACGGCACTGTCGCTACCAACGTCGGAGGCGTCTACAATGTTGCTGTGAATCAGACATCGCCGACGAACATAGCGAACGTTGCGACCGGCCAGTTCACGGTAACTGCTATGATGAGCGTTGTGGTGACTCAACCAACTTCCGGGACAATTGTCCAAAGAGGGCAGGCGTTGACAATCACGGCTACCGTGACGAACTCTTTGGGGGCGGTAACCGGTGCGTTAGTAACTGCGAACACTCCTTCGAACGGCCAACTAACGATTCCTGAAGTTAGCTCGAGTAATGGGGTCTACTCCATTAGCTATCAGGTCTTGATGAACGATCCACTTGATTCTTGGACAATAGTAATCCACGCTAGAGACACGAGTGGAAACTCAGGGACGAGTCTTCCTGTTAGTGTTACGATTACGAAGAGCGACCTATTTGTAGACGCTATGATCACCTACAACTCCAAAGGCGTTCCAACCACTAGTTTTTCGACGGGGGACACTATCTACCCTTACTTTCGAATAAAATACTCAGGATCCACAGGGGCGTTTCTCACAACCGGCCAGTACGTTGTTTCGGTCGAGAATCCTTCAGGAGCTACTGTGGCAAACCTCACCGCGGTTTACGACGCGAACCGTCTTGGTTTCTATACTCCCACAGGTTACTCCGTGTCTACTTTCGACCCGGGTGGTGCATGGACGGTCGGGATCAACGCTAACACTCTAAACGATGGTTTCGGGAATACTGGGCCGAGCATCGCAACCTCGGTTAGGGTGGACATCGTGACTTCTCCCCTAAGCTACCTTCCGTTCGTGGTTGGAGGCGTGGTTTCTCTTCTGGGGGGTATCCTTGTCCTGAAGCGGTACGATAGGTCGCTTGCGGGGTTCGAGCATCTTGAGCAGATGATGGGAGGGCCGATCCCTCGTGGGTCGAGCCTCTTACTCCTCGGGGATCCAGGTAGCGGAAAGACGGTCCTATCCTACGAGCTGTTGCATGAGGAGCTTGATTCAGGGAGACCGTGTGCCCTCTTGTCATACGATGCCTTTCCGGAGGACGTTCAGGCTCGTATGGGAGAGTTTGGTTGGGACATTATCTCCCCCCTTCGCAAGGGGCGGTTGAAGATCATTGATTGTTATTCTGGGCTTGCGGGGCAGGGTGAAGGCGCTCTTAGGGACCCGTCGGATCTCACTGAGCTCAACATTCAGGTCACTTCGTTCATAACCAAGGCCAAGAATGCCCCTGTGACTCTCATTCTCGACTCTCTCACGCCGATCTTTAACGGGGTCGAAGCTAAGCAGGCAGTCAACTTCTTACAGACCGTCGGAGCGAAAGTGAAGATCACTGGCGGCCTCTTTATCCTGACCGCGTCGAAAGGGGCTATACCGGAGGATTCGATCGCGAAGATCAAGAATATAGCAGATGGCGTTATCGAACTCACATTGGTAAGATCGGGAAGGAAAGGTGTCAGAAACCTGTCGGTTTTGAAAATGGAACGGAGACGAATCGCATCCGACACAGTTTCGTTCGAAATTGCGAGAGGGCGAGGTTTGGTCTTCCGAGTCTCGCGCTTCGGAATCCTACGGGGGAAGCTGCTTTCACTAAAACTCAAGCCTGGCCAGCCATCTGAAAAACATGCTCCAAGCGCCGTGACACCGGCTAAGGCTGAGGGGAAGCACGTGGATGAGAAGGGCAAAGAGGGAAAGGCCTCTGAGGTCTCGTCCAAGGGCGCTGGGACAAGACAGCGCTAGAGCTTTTGAAAACGAGCTTTTAGCAAGCAGTCCTATTCTCTATCGCTATGGTTGTCACGTTTATCGGGCTGGGCCTGAACGATGAGAGAGGTCTCACTATCGAAGGGCTAGAAGAGGCTCGACGATCGAGCGATGTATTCGCCGAGTTCTACACAAACATCATGCCCGGTTTGGATAGGAAGAAACTTGAACTTCTACTCGGAAAAAGGATTGTTGAGTTGAGCCGAGTCCAGCTAGAGGATGAAGGAGGCAAGCAAATCGTTGAGGCGGTCGAAAGGGGGAGAGTTGCTTTCCTAGTCCCGGGCGACCCGATGATCGCTACGACTCACATTTCCATCAGACTGGAACTGGCGAAGAAGGGTGTCCCTTCAAGGATCATTCACGGCCCATCGATAACGTCTGCGGTCTGCGGAGCTACGGGTCTTCAGAGCTACAAGTTCGGAAAATCTGTCACTCTCCCTCACGAATCTGGTGTTCCTGCCTCGGTGCTGGACACTTTGCATGATAACGGCAAGAGGGGATTGCATACGCTGATGCTTCTCGATGTCAGACCGGAGCAGTCAAAACAGCTTACGATAGGGGAGGCTGCGGCCAAGCTGGTGGTCGCGGATCCCGGGCTTCTACGGTCGTTGGGCGTTGGCGTCGCACGGATTGGATCCGACGACCAGTTCGTGCTTTCTCGAAGGCTTGAAACGCTTCAGCACCAGGAGTTTGGGAAGGTCCCTCATTCCCTTGTAGTACCGGGAAAGCTACATTTCATGGAGGCCGAATCTTTGAAGGCATTTTGTGGAGCGAGCGATGAGGACTTGGAGTCGTTGAAATGAGGGAGCGGGCAGGCGAGAGGGCCCTGAAGTATCTGGAGACGACCTCTAGATCGCTACGAATGTTGAAGAAAAAGAAGAGTGAAGCTCCTGTTCCATCGTCACGACTGGATCATATGCTAGAACTCGCCCGAGGTTACACCCAAGACGCGAAGCACTACCTCGACAAGCGGAAACCGGTCACCGCGCTCGCCTGCGTCGCTTATGCTGAGGGTCTTCTTGACGCGCTAAAATTTCTCGAGTTGGCAGAGTTCTAGCGAGACCGGATTTGTTCCGGTAACACTTCCCTGATATCATGGGCCACGTCTATTATCGGTCGAGATTCATGGAAGAATGTGCGGGCTGTGGCAAGCAGATACACAAGGACGAACCTGTCTCAGCCTCGTTCGGCCAGGAAGGGCAGAGGCGGTTCTTCCACAAGACGTGTGAGGACAGAGCCGAACACCTGACCAGATGGAAGGAGGAAGCTGCCTGGGCTTTCCGAGCCACTCGACTAACAACCTCCGAATGGGACGCGTGTAGTCCTAGGAAGCATGTCGGGGTTTGGCAGTCAATATTCATCGCTCGAAGAGACGAGGATGTCTGGTGCCCGGACTGCGGACTCAAGATCGCCAGACACGAGACGATTGCCTGCCCGACTTGTGGAGGTCGAGTCATAATTACCAACTCTGAGGCTACAAAGATGGTATTCACTCATCGAGAGGCTCTCTACAAGCTCCAAATACACTGTACGGAACGAGGGGATGACTCGTTCGTCTATGCTATCATAAGCGGGTACACGCCTGTTACAATCACTTCGAAGAAGGGCGAAGCACCGGAGGCTTCATCGAAGCAAGCGATGATGTTGAAGTACGAGCCGAAAGGGGATCCCAAGCGCGGCTTGACCGTTTAGCCGAACTCGGCAAGAAGCGTTCTTATTCCTTCAACTAACAGCCTCTTTCGTCCTGATGTTGCCGAGGAAGACGGTGCTAGCCACTGGTGTCTTCGATCTTCTTCATCTAGGGCATCTAAAATTCCTTGAAGAATCAAAGAAAACGGGAGGCCCGCACTCCAAGCTTGTTGTCGTAGTCGCCCGCGACAAGACCGTCCGTCGCAGG
>Ga0066684_10000170_pt1 | contig 20225 bp, 17 predicted proteins | sample GraSoiAngelo_133_FD_62301 | JGI IMG/M metagenome (GOLD analysis project Ga0066684, IMG submission 62301) | Grasslands soil microbial communities from the Angelo Coastal Reserve, California, USA - 14_0929_05_20cm | ecosystem: Environmental > Terrestrial > Soil > Grasslands | place: USA... | reverse complement strand
GGGTTTCTATTTTGCTTTTCAAGTTTTGCCAACCGTCATCTTCATCGCCGCTTTTTTTGCCGTACTCTACCACTACGGCGTGATGCAGTTCATCATTAAGCAAGTTGCGCGCATAATGACGCGTTTCATGGGCGCCAGTGGCGCAGAGTCGCTGAATGTAGCGGCCAGCATTTTCATGGGGCAGACCGAGGCTCCGCTGACTATCCGCCCGTTTCTCCCTGATCTGACCCGTTCCGAACTAATGACCGTGATGACCAGCGGCATGGCGCACGTCTCGGGCGGGATAATGGCGGCTTACATCGCGTTTGGAATTGAGCCGAAACATCTGCTTAGCGCGGTCATCATGACCGCGCCCGGAACGATTCTGATGTCCAAAATGCTCGTGCCTGAAACCGAGCAGCCCAAGACCGCTGGCCGAGTTGTGCTCAGTAAAGAAGAAGTTGAAACTGAGAAACACGAGAATGTGCTTGGCGCCATCGCACGCGGCACCACCGACGGGTTAAACCTGGCGCTGAACATCGCCGCGATGCTGATTTCTTTCCTGGCTCTGATCGCGCTCTCGAATGGCATTCTAGGCGGGATTCACGCTGGGCTTGCCCATCTTCACTTCCCGTGGTTCCCCTCCAGTTTGGAGCGAATCTTTGGCACGCTGTTCGCGCCGATTGCGTGGGTAATTGGCATCCCCTGGCATGATTGCCCGATTATCGGAAATCTCCTGGGCACACGAATGGTGCTGAATGAGCTAGTCGCGTTTTCACTGCTGGGACCGCAAAGAGCAGTCCTCGATCCACGTTCTTTCACAATCGCCACGTTCGCATTGTGCGGATTTGCGAACTTAAGTTCGATCGGAATTCAGATTGGCGGAATCGGTGCGCTGGCCCCGAATAAGAAAGGCGAATTGGCGAGGCTTGGCGTGCGCGCAATGCTGGCTGGAACCATGGCGAACCTGATGTCGGCTTCAATTGCAGGAATGCTGATCTGATGCGGGCACATTGTCGGAGCCACACTACCCCGACTGCAGAACCTCATAGTGCGTAACGTTCGGATCGAGTTCTAAAAGGAATTTCTTGTCCTCTGGATAGTAGATGGCCTTCCCAAACTCTGGTCCGGCGAAGGCTTTGATCGCATCCCATGAATCCCAGAGCGAGATCAGGGTGAACTCGGCGCTGCCGCCGTAGACGCGTCGTAGAACCCAAACGCCGCGATTGCCGGGGATAGAAGCATAATCCTTCAGTCCTGTGGCTTGCAGATATTCGAAGTAAGTATCCCGTTCGGATTCGCGAGTTCGGCCTCGCCAGATTCGGGCAATCATCTGGGATCTCCTCTCGATGGGGACTCTGGTCCTGACACATCCGCACGTTGTAAACCATTTGGAAAATCCTTAGAATGGCGTGCCAACGCGAATTTAGGCCATATCCCCTCGCACTCAACATAATACGTTCCGCTGTCTTCGCGTAAGCTGGAGCCTAGCCCTTATATTCGATGAATTGGAGAAACGAATGCCTATCAACGAACTTCTCTTAGCCGAATTTGATGAAGAGATGAAAAAGACGCGCACGACGCTGGAGCGAGTTCCTGCGGACAAGCCGGATTTCGCGCCGCATCCGAAGTCCATGGCATTAGGCAAACTGGCGCCGCACATCGCAGAACTGGCTGGGTTTGGGGCGACTGTTTTGACCACTCCTGAATTGGATTTTTCCAATGCCGGCAACCGCCCACGCCCGCCTTTCGAGCCGGCGGGATTGCTGAAGGCGTTTGACGAAAATGTTGCTAAGGCCCGGGACGCCTTGCAAAACATGAAAGATGACTCCTGGACCCAGCCGTGGAAGTTAAGTTTCCAGGGAAAGCCGATCTTCAGCGGATCGCGATTTTTGGCTTATCGGCAGATGTTCCTGAACCATATGGTCCATCATCGTGCCCAGCTCGGAGTGTACTTGCGGCTGAACGAAAAGCCATTGCCGGCGACTTATGGGCCATCAGCAGATGACCGGATGGGATTTTGAACGGCTACCAAATCAGCTTGACCGGATATTTCTGAAAGACAGGATCGTGATCGGATCGCACTCGACTGGAGATCTTTTTTCTCCGCTGATCGCCCGCCGAAAAATGTAGGTGTCGGGGAGCGCCTTCACTTGTAGAATAGGTCCTCAATCTCCTTGGGTAACGGATCATTGAAACCATCCGGGACCATAAACTCGCCTTTAGCACTACCCAAAGCCCGCTTCCTCCGCTTTCCAGTGATCGGCACAAGCTTCGCGACGGGAATACCGCTCTTCGTAATGATCACTTCTTCTCCCTCGGCCACTTGTGCCAGGAGCCGGGAAAGGCGGATTTTGGCCTGGCGAAGGTTCACTTCCATAACTAGCGATTGTAGACTAGAAGCTATCTAGCTATCTCATAAATGTCCGCGAGTTGGCACAGTGGCCTGTTATCAACCGTGACGCCTACAATGCCCCGCCAACCCGCGCTTTGCCTGCGTACTCGATTATGCGAGTCGTCAAGCCGACTGTTTTCACGAGGAAGGTGTCCACGATTTCCTCCACTTTTTCGCCATACGAGGAATGCCAATGATTGAGTCCGTGGAGTGCACTCAGTTGGCACAGCTCGGAGCGGATTGAAAGTATCTCGGCCATTGTGTTGAGGCAGGCTACATGCAGTTCAGGTTCTCCTCCTGTGTTATTGCCATATATCGGCCCTCCATGCGTTGGAAAAATATCCCACCACATGAAACAGGCTTCCTGAAAATGATCGTTCTGCTCATTCGCCCTACTGGGTGCCAGCGGAACTACAAAAATGCGGAAAAAATTCGCCACTGCACGGATACAGTCGACGCGCTCATCCAGTGGAACTTCAGCATTCAGCAGAGCGTACGCCGACTTGCCCGGTGATGATTCGCCAATTAAGAACCATATCCCTTGTGCGACTTGTTCCAGTGAATACCGCTTCAGCTGATCAGGAGCCAAAAACAAGTTGGTCATGTACTCAACCGTGACCGCGTCGGACAACTGTAGACGATCCCAATAGGTATCGAAATCTTCGTCCCAGTACCACTCACGCTTTTGAACAGGATGATCGAACGCGGCCGTGAGCCATTGGTCGAAGGTTGCAGTTGGCATTCACCGAGTATGGCATGCCAGTTGGTGAAACATCGCCATTACACTTGTTGATGGCCGCACGGCGTCTTTATGAGATGAGTTGTTGTGCCTCTATTCCTCGCCGACAGCCATAGCTGATCTCATCCACGAAAATTCAGTGCTTTTAACCCTAGGAACCTCCCTGTGTTCCCCAAGTCCTCTTCAATCCTTAACAACTGGTTGTACTTCGCGATGCGATCGGTCCGCGATGCAGAGCCGGTCTTAATTTGCCCAGCTCCGGTGGCGACGGCAAGGTCCGCGATGAAAGTGTCTTCGGTTTCGCCGGAGCGGTGCGAGATGACTGAGGTATATCCGTTGCGGCGGGCGAGATCGATGGCATCGAGGGTTTCGCTGACCGTGCCGATCTGGTTGACCTTGATCAGAATGGAATTGGCGACCCCGCGATCAATTCCCTCTTGCAGTCGCTTGACGTTGGTAACGAACAGGTCATCGCCCACCAGCTGAATCTTACCGCCGAGCTCCTTGGTTAGGGTTGCCCAGCCATCCCAATCATCTTCCGCGAGGCCATCTTCGAGAGAAACGATCGGGTAATCGTTCACCCACTTTGACCAGAAGCGGACCATGTCGTCTGAGCTTTTTGATGACTTGTCCGATTTTTTAAAAACATATTTGCCATCCTGGTAAAACTCGCTGGCGGCGGGATCGAGCGCGATGGCAATTTCTTCGCCGGGCTTGTAGCCCGCCTGCTGAATGGCTTCAAGCACTACTTCAATGGCTTCAACGTTCGATCTCACGGACGGTGCGAAGCCGCCTTCATCCCCAACTGCGGTGTTGTAGCCGCGCTTCTTCAGGACCCCCTTTAAGGTATGAAACACTTCAACGCCCCAGCGCAGGGCTTCCGAAAACGATTCCGCGCCAACCGGCATAACCATGAATTCCTGAAAGTCAACGTTGTTGTCGGCATGGGCGCCGCCATTGAGGATATTCATCATGGGCACGGGAAGGATATTTGCGGCTGCGCCGCCAAGATAACGAAACAGAGGAAACTCGTAGCAAGCTGCCACGGCGCGAGCAGCCGCCATGGAAACCGCGAGAATGGCATTTGCGCCGAGTCGGCTTTTGTTTTCTGTGCCGTCGAGTTCGATCATTTTCTGATCGAGGCCACGTTGATCGGCGGCATCGAAGTTGGCGAGAGCGTCGCCAATTTCGCCGTTCACATTCTCTACCGCTTTGAGTACGCCCTTGCCCAGATAACGGTTATTGTCACCGTCGCGGAGTTCGACCGCTTCATGTTCGCCCGTGGATGCGCCGCTGGGGACAATGGCGCAGCCATGAGAGCCATCGACGAGGGTGACTTCGGCCTCTACTGTGGGATTCCCGCGTGAATCGAGCACCTCGCGAGCATGGATGTCAGAAATATTCGTCATGGGATGAATGCCTTGTTTCGCTGGAATAAGTGGTGTTGGAGTCTATTTTGATCCTGGAGGCTGGATCGCCACGATTAAAAGTAAGACGGCGTCCGGTGAGGTCGCCGATGCCGCTGTAGATTTTCGACATTGGCGGCGATTATAAATCAGGCGCGAATGCAGCTTTCGGGCGTGGTGTCCTCCTGATGCGCAGAAAATTCTTATTCTGCGGGCATGCCTGAAGGGATGCCCTGAACACAAATCCTGCGTCGCGGTTACTAATCCGCGTTCTGTTCGTACTCAGGCGTATCTCCCGTGGTTCCGTTCTGCTTTCTTTGTTTGTCCGTCGCTGATCGCTGTTTTACAGTCGGGTCCAGGTGCAGGATCACACAGAAACTCTGAACGTCGGTTCGCGCGCTGCATCAGACCGGCCCAGCGCCGTTTGAGCGCGTGATGGAGCAACTGAGAAGAATTTGATTTGAAGCGCAAAAGACCATAACCGCGAAGGTTCGCAAAGTTCGCGGAGAAAACCTAGGAGGCACGATGAAGAAGCTGCTGGTTACGACGATGTTGTTGGCGTCGGTTGCTGTGGCGCAGACCTTGCCTGCGGGCACCGCGCTGAAAGTGAAGTTGGCGAACAATCTCACAACATTTACGAATAAGCCCGGAGACCCTTTTTCCGGCCGGGTTACCGAGCCGGTGATGCTTGGCGGCAAAACAGTGATTCCGGTTGGAGCTACGGTTGAGGGTCGTGTAACCAAGATCACCGAGCCGCGGCGAATCGCGGGCAAGCCGACGATTGGCATGTTTCCGGAGACAATTATTTTGCCGAACGGCGATCGCTACATGTTGAATGCGGCAGTGGTAGATACAAATTTACGGGACGGAAGCGACGTCAATACCGAAGGACAGTTCAAGGGCTCGGGGCACGATGGAAAAGACTTGACGGAGATCGGCTTTGGTACAGGCGGCGGAATGCTAATTGGCGGGTTAATCAGTGGAGGAAAAGGATTACTGGTCGGCGGGACCATAGGCGCAACACTAACCGTGGCACACTGGCTTGGAAAGCGAAGATCGGCGATGCTGCCGGCGGGAACCGAATTAACCATGGAATTCAGCCGTCCGTTGGCGATGACTGCGACGAGCGGCGGGCAGTAGAAAATCAGTTCTCAGTTTCTGGTTATACGGACGGCGGCTTCGGCCGCCGTTTTGTATGGAGCTCATTGTGCCAGTGCAATCAGGTCGGGTTCGCTGAGGAGTTGCAGCTCCATCCATCCCTCGACGGGTAGAGCGTCAACCGGCAATCCGTGTTGCCAAAGGCTGAAACGAAGGCGAAGCTTGGTGACGACGGGAGTTTTTGGGGTATCAACGGTTGGTGCGACCGGAGCTGCCAATAGCCACGCTAGCGGGAGCTTGAATTCAAAATTGCGACCGAGAGCGATAGTTGCTTCAGAGTTCGTTGGACCGTAGTTCGCAAGAATCGTTTCTTCATCTGGCGCAGTGATCTTCCAGCCGGCAAGCTTACCTGACGTGACCATGGCATCCAAGCGCACAGCTCGCCTTGGCCGCAGTCCATCTTCGGTGCGAGATTCAAGGTTCACAACCAGATCGAAATTCATCGATGGCACATTGCTGCCAGTGAAATCGAGCCTGCCATAAACGTTGATGTTGTCGATCCCGGCGTGAACCGCATCGAGCAGAAATTGCTTGCCGTGCATTGCGCCCGCACGGCGGTCTGCGGTGTAGACAGCCGCGCCTATCCATTCAAAGTAACGCACCGTTTCTCCGGTAATGCGGGGATGAATATACGCAGTTTGCGGAACAAAGGACGGCCGCGCGACGCCTCCAAAAATCGGCTGGGCAAGGTAATCCGGCGGACGCGCGCCAAGGGCCTGGTAAACGTTCGACAGGTGCTTACGGTACAGCTCATCAAATTCACGGTCGTTGGCGGAATGGTGCTCGGGGCCATACCACCAATTCCAGTCACTCCCTTCGGCAATGAGAATTTCTTCGAAAGCGAGGTTGCGTTGGGCGTCGTCGGCGCGTTGGGCGTTGTGCGAATAGAACTCGCGCGCATGGTAGAGGTAATCCCAGGAACGATTATCTTCGGGCGCGCCGATCCAAATGTTGAAATTCGCGTTGATCCACGAGCCGGGAACCAGCGAGGTGAGCTCTGCGAAACTCTTGTGGCGCGCTATGGCTTCGGAGATGGTAACGGCTTCAATACTGGGATCGTTTTGCAGCGCATCGTAAAATCGGCGGAGGAATTCGCGGCCGGATTTTGGGTAGTATTCCCAGGCATTTTCACCATCGAGGATGATGGGAACAACCGCGTCCCGACCTTGATTAACAATTGGTTGTGCGGCTTGCTTAATGTTATGCATCAAGTGCTTGGCCGCGTCCTGCGGAGCCATCCCCGAGTAAACAAACCCAACCAGATCGGAGATGGTGTGGTCGCGGAAGACCAGATGCATTTGCGTTTGCCCTTTTTCGTAACGGTGAATAGTGTAGAGACTCTCGGCCGCGTCGCTTGGAAGGCGGCATCCGCCATCGCGAGAGAAGTTTATCCCTCGCGTGCGGCTGAGAACACCTTCGTCCGTAGCCATCCAATTCACATCCAGATTGTGAGCGATTGAGAGAACTTCTTCGGAAACGCTGCCCTCGGAAGGCCAAACGCCTTTGGGGCGAATGCCAAATACTTTCTCATGAAGATCGAGACCGCGCTGAAGCTGCTCGCGCGCGTCCTCAGGATGGTGAAAGCGATTTTGCGGCAGCGGCAGCCCGGGAGTGGAAACTGCGCCCAGATTCGTGTCGCATACCAGTGGAAGGATTGGATGGTAGAACGGCGAAGTTGAAATTTCGATCGAGCCGCGCCGGGCAGCCTCGGCGTGGGCGGGAAGCACTTTGGCTAGAAGGTCGCGTTGGCAGGCAATCACGCGGCGCTGATCGTCGAGCGAATAGTTGTGTCCCTTCTTGATCAGATCGGCGATGCCGGGTTCTTTCAGGAAAAACTCATCGAACCAAGCGATCTGGGAGAGCACTTGCAGGTCGGTAAGGTCCTGCGGTTGAAAATATTTTTCGGCGCGCTCCGGAGACTCGCCCGAATTGCGGAAGCGCTCCCAAAGTTCGTGATAGCGCGGATAGCGGCCGATCATGTGCACGGGATTTGCTTGAAAAAGATATTGCAGCGCAAAGCGCCGCTCGTCCGAAGTAAGGTCCTTGGAAGGTTTGGCAGCAACGTCGAGGAAGGGATCATGCGCGGTTCCAGCGACGTAGTCCTGAATTTGAGTGATCAGGCTCGGAACCAAATTAAAATTTTGGTGGACGTTAGGAAACTCGTCCAGCAGCTTGACCATCCCGTAATAATCCTTAAGCGCATGCAGGCGAACCCAAGGCAGGCGGTATTCGCCAGTGACCAGGTCTTTGTAGAAAGGCTGATGCTGGTGCCAAAGAATGATGACGCGGAGGGTGGCCATGCGGGAAAGCTCAGTCTAGCATGGCGATGTGCGGGGTAGAGCTTCTGTGGACACGGCGTAAAGTACACGAAAGTATAGCGAGCAAAAATTCTTTTTAACCACGGAGGGCACAGAGGACCACACATTACCGACAAGTTCATCCGGTACACTAGTAAATAGGTTCGATCATTCATCGAAATGACCAATCCAGTCGCATCTCCGCGCGAGACAAGCCGGATCATGGCTGAAGATCTTCATCTTTTCAATGAAGGGACGCATTATCGCGTCTACCAAAAACTCGGGGCGCATCTTCTGAATAAGAACGGCGAACAAGGCACGGCGTTTTCAGTGTGGGCGCCAAACGCGCGGGAAGTGTCGGTGATAGGCAGTTTCAACGGCTGGGATCGTCACACGCACAAGTTGCAATCGCGCGGAAGCTCGGGGATTTGGGAAGGCTTTGTGCCGCGAGCGGACAAGGGCGCCCTGTACAAATTTCACATTCGTTCGCATCATCACGGGCACGTTGCCGATAAGGCCGACCCGTACGGCATTTTTCATGAGAAGCCCCCGCGTACGGCATCAGTGGTGTGGGACTTGAATTATGAATGGGGCGATCAGGACTGGATGAGAACGCGCGCAGGGAAGCAATCTCTGCACGCGCCGATTTCGATCTATGAAGTTCATCTCGGCTCGTGGATGCGCGTGCCGGAGGAGCATAATCGCCCCCTGACTTACCGTGAGACGGCGCCGCGGCTGGCGGAATATGTGCAGCTCATGGGCTTCACTCATGTGGAGTTTCTGCCGGTGATGGAGCATCCCTTTTACGGTTCATGGGGATATCAGACCACAGGCTATTTCGCGCCGACTTCGCGCTACGGCACGCCGCAGGACTTCATGTATCTCATCGATTACCTTCACCAGCGCGGGATTGGGGTGATTCTGGATTGGGTTCCATCGCACTTCCCTTCTGACGCGCACGGACTGGCGTATTTCGATGGGACGCATTTATTCGAACACGCAGATTGGCGCAAAGGATTTCACCCAGACTGGCAGACGTACATTTTCAACTACGGAAGAAATGAAGTCCGCAGCTTTTTGCTTTCAAGCGGGATGTTTTGGCTGGAAAAGTATCATGCCGACGGACTTCGGGTAGATGCGGTGGCTTCCATGCTTTATCTCGATTACTCGCGGAAACAAGGCGAGTGGATTCCGAATAAGTTCGGCGGGAGGGAGAATTTGGAGGCGATAGATTTCCTACGCCAGCTTAATGCTGAAGCCTACAAGGAACATGGAGATATTCAAACCATCGCAGAAGAATCCACCGCCTGGCCGATGGTTTCGAGGCCGATTTATGTTGGCGGGCTGGGGTTCGGCATGAAGTGGGATATGGGTTGGATGCACGACACACTCTCTTATTTCTCGCACGATCCCATTCATCGCAAATTCCATCACAATCTGCTTACGTTTCGCATGTTGTACGGCTTTACGGAAAATTTTGTGTTGCCCTTGTCTCACGACGAGGTGGTGCATGGCAAGGGCTCGCTGATCGGCAAAATGCCGGGGGACGAATGGCAGAGATTTGCCAACCTGCGCCTGCTCTTTGGATACATGTTTGCCCAACCAGGAAAGAAGCTGCTGTTCATGGGTGGCGAGTTTGGCCAGGTGCGCGAGTGGGCACATGATACGAGCTTGGAATGGCATGTGTTGCAATATCCCGTGCATATCGGAATTCAGAAGTGGGTGGAGCAGTTGAACCGTGCGTACCGCGAGCAGCCGGCTCTACATCATTTGGACAATGATCCCTCCGGGTTCGAGTGGGTGGATTGCAATGATACGGCGGCAAGCGTGGTGTCGCTGCTGCGGAAAGGCGGCTCGCCTCAGCAGACGATTCTTGTGGTTTGCAATTTCGCGCCGGTGGTGCGGGAAGCGTATCGAGTTGGCGTACCCTCGGATGGCTACTGGCGGGAATTACTGAACAGCGACGCCAGCGAATATGGCGGAAGTGGAGTCGGGAATCTGGGCGGAGTGAAGGGGGAGGCGAAGCCGGCGCACGGAAGGCCCTGGTCGGTCAGTTTGAGGTTGCCGCCGCTGGGGGCGTTGTTCTTCAGAGCCGAATAGTGGGCAGGAGTGCCGAGAAATCGACGAGCATCATGCAGGCTTTCGCCGCTGAGTTGCTCGAACCGGTTCAGGAAATAGCGCACCCGTCCACTTCGCGCTTCAGGCAAAGCAGGTGTTCGATTCGGGCGAGGATTTCCTCGGCCGGAACACCTTTGGAAAAGACAGCGTCCACGCTGTGACGCATGTTGTCCAGAAGCGGCACGCAGCCTGAGATCATGATCACGGGCAGCCTGGCATTGTGGCGCTTCAACTCGGAGGCCAGCTCCATGCCATTCATGCCGGGCATTTCGTAGTCAGAGATAACTGCGTCGATCTCCTTCACCTTTTCCTGAAAAACTGCTAGCGCCTGCATGCCATCCTCTGCCAGGAGCACTTGGTATCCATTGCTCCCCAACACAGTTTCATAGAACTCGAGGATGCCGAGATCATCGTCAACACACAGCAGTGTGGGATTCTTCATGCCGTAACCTGCCAACGTGAATTTCCGCCCCGAGATGGAGGGCGAAGTCGTGGAGAGAAACGTTGCATGCGGAGTACCAAGAGTGGGCCGAGAGGCGGTAGCGCAGTTGGCGCGCGAGGGCGCCCTCTACACAGGTCGACCCTACTGATTTCGATTCCCGGAATGATACAGTTTGGAGTCAGGCACAGCTTGAATGCGAATACTGACCCGCTACATTCTGAGCGAAGTGGTCTCCCACGCGGCGATCGGCGCAGCCGTGTTTACGTTCGTATTGTTCACCCGGGATTTGGGGCGCATTCTTGATCTCGTAGTGCGCAACAGCGCTCCACTGCCCAGTGTTTTGCAAATTTTCTTTTTTACTGTTCCGGTAGCACTCACGTACACCATTCCGATGGGCGTGCTGGTAGGAATTTTGATCGGACTGAGCCGGCTGGCCGCGGATAGTGAGATCACTGCAATGCGGGCGAGCGGCATTGGAGTGTGGACCTTTTTGCGCATTATTTTCTTGTTTGTTGTTGTCGCGTGGGCGCTGGCGCTGGTGAATGGCTTGTACGTTGCCCCAGAATCGCAGGCTGCGCTTGGGCGCTTGCAGGATCGGCTCAAGTCTTCCCAGGCTTCTTTCGAAGTGCAGCCACGCGTGTTCTATGAAGGTTTCCCCAAGCTGGTGCTTTATGTGAATGATGTCAAGAGCGCGCGGGGAGCGGCAATCTGGAAGGGAGTTTTCATTGCCGACATGACCACTCCGTCGGCGCCGCGTGTCACTCTCGCGCGGCAAGGAATTCTGGTCAGCGAGGGACCGGAGATGCTGCACCTCCACCTACTCGACGGGGCGACTCACGAAACTGACCCGGTTGCTCCCGAGAAATATCAGATCTCCACGTTTCAGCAGACGGACATTCCCATTCCAGTTCCGCAGGCGGACACGAAAGAGCAGGAGCCGACGCCTGCATCTCAATTGAAAACTTGGGAGCTGCGCCGCGAGGCACGGAAAACGGACAAAATGTCAGCGCGCTGGGATCTGATTGAATTCCACCGGCGGTTTGCCTTGCCCACTTCCTGCCTGGTGCTCGCGCTGGTGGGAATTCCGCTCGGACTTTCCTCGAAGAAGGGTGGGAAATCAGGCGGATTTGTGCTGACCATTCTGCTGGTATTCGCCTATTACTTGGTCACGCTCATCGGGGTTTCGCTGGCACGCCAGGGAAAACTTGCGCCGGCATCCGGGGCATGGCTGGCGGATATTGTTTGCTTTATCTGCGGAGCGTTTCTGCTGTGGCGGGCTGAACGCAGGCCGCTGGAATTAGGCATACTCCGTGGGGGATGGAATCCGTTTTCGGGAAGATTTTCCACGCCACGTCTTCTGCGCTCCACCAGCACCGAGGATGCATTTCACAAGGCGGTGACGCGTAGACGAGTGTTCAGCGCACGTTTTCCCATGCTACTGGATGATTATGTCCTGCGGGATTTCTTTGTTTATCTGCTCATGATCTTGGCGGCGTTTGTGGTGTTGCTGCTGGTGTTCACAGTCTTTGAGCTGCTGGGAGATATTCTCCGCAATCACGTCTCCCTGTTGACCGTGGGCGAATATCTGCTGAACGTCACGCCATTTTTCCTCTATAACATTACGCACCTGAGCATCCTGCTCGCCGTGCTGATCACATTTGGTCTGATGCAGCGCTCCAATGAGATGACCGCGATCAAGGCGACGGGCATCAGCATTTACCGGGTCATCGTGCCGGTGTTGTTGGCATCGTGCGTTTTCGCAGTGGGATTATTTTTCTTTGATCAATTCTATTTGCCGCGAGCCAACAAGCGGCAGGATGCGCTCCGCAACCAGATTAAAGGCAAGCCTCCGCAGACATACTTGAATCCTGGTCGCAAGTGGATTTTCGGGCAAAACTACAAAATTTATTACTATCAGTTTTTCGATTCTGACCGGAATCAGTTTGGCAATCTTTCGGCCTTCCAGCTCGATCCGGCCACATTCCAGCTTACGCGGCGCGTATACGCGGAGCGGGCGCACTGGGAGGAGCGGCTGCAGCGCTGGGTTTGCACGCAAGGTTGGGAGCGAAGTTTGCGGGGATCGGCGATCCAGGATTTTCACACGTTTGATGTAGCCACGTTCGCCGCGATCAGCGAGCCGCCTTACTACTTCAAGAAAGAAGTGCGGCAGTCTTCAGAGATGAACTATGAAGAGTTGCGGCATTACATTCGCGATTTGCAGCAGAGCGGGTTCGATGTGGTCCGGCTGCGCGTGCAGTTGTACGAGAAGTTTGCGTTTCCGCTGATCACGCTGGTGATGGCGGTTTTGGCAGTCCCTTTCTCGTTGTCGACGGGCAAGCGCGGCGCTGTGGCGGGAGTGGCTGCGGCAGTGGGGATTGCAGTGATTTACACGACTGTGTTCCGGCTGTTTGAGTCTATGGGAAATGTGAGCCAGTTGCCGCCTATCCTGGCAGCCTGGGCGCCGGATTTGATTTTTGGAATGGCGGGCGGATACTTGATTCTAAAAGTGCCAACGTAAGGTCAAGAGCGTTTGACCGCAGAGTTTTCGTCGAAGTCCTCTACGAGGCTTGCGGTCGATGTGTTCTCGACTATTACTATTTCGTCGCCACGGTCGACGGCTGCCCACCTACGCTGACAGGAGGCATCGTCAAGCTCAGCAGGCCGATCGTCGAGTCATAGTTGAAGATTGAAATTGTGTCGGAGCCTTGGTTCGCGACGTATAGGAATGTATTGGTGCCCCCGGTGGACTGGACGGTGGTTCCGGAACGCGTTGTGATCCACACGGGAGTCGTGCCGGTGCTAATGCTCGCGGCAGAAAAGGGCGTCAAAACTCCGGTTCCGGTCGAAATCTTGTACTGAGAGACCTGGTTGGATTGCTTATCCACCACATACAAGAATTTTGACGATGGGTCGATCGCCATCGCGACTGGACCGAGCCCAGCCGCGAATGGCGAACCGACCGCGGTAAGCCCGCCGTCTGCGCTGGCGCACGTGGTGGATTGATTGTCGCAGATGCTGAACGCGCTGACGTTGTTGGAACCGCTATTTGCTACATATAAGAAATTGCTGGCGGGCAAAGATCCGGCCATTAGATTGGTAATGCCGAGATCTGAGGGAGCGGTGCCTACCGGATAGGAAACAGGGTTAGTTAGAGCGCCTGAGGACGCGTCCACGTTGTACTCCGTGACGGTTCCATCAACCTTGTCAGTAATGTATGCAAATGCTCCGTTGGGAGTAATCGCGATCGCGGAAGGATCAGTTCCAGTTGTAGCTCCTGGAAATGGCTCTGTGGAAAACAGGCCGGTCTGCGTGAGGCTAGTCCCGGATACAGTAAATATTGAAACATTCGCGGATCCTTCGTTCACCACAAAGAGATGTCCGGCAGAATCCATGGTCATACTGACGGGATCGGTGCCTCCGGTCTGTGTTGAACCAGCGGCTGCGAGGGTGCGGTCGGAGTTGACGGCGTAAGCGGTAACACTGTTGCTGGCGCTATTGGCCACGAAAAGCGCATCTCCCTTGGGAGAGAGTAGAACCGCAGATGGCATGCTATCGGTTGCGACAGTTTTACCGTTGGCGGTGAATTTTCCGGTGCTCAAGTCGATAGCATAGGGCGTGATCAGGCTGTCTCCCTGCGTGGTGACGAAGAGAGCGCCCGTGCCGCCGGTGGGTGATTTGTGCGTGCTGCAGGCGGACAGAAATCCCAGCAAAATCAAAACCAGCAGGTACACGAACGCCCGAAACTTCATTCGTATTCTTTCCCCCTGGAGTGTGCAGCGATTTATTGCATTCATCTGTGTATCAGGAATGCCTGGGAAGAGCAAACCTCAGACCAAGTAGTTGGAAACCGAGCATGGTCCTAAAGTTGCCTCGCAGGCCGGGTTTGATCAAGCGCCGTGCGTTGCTGAGACCCGCCAATCCCAGTATTATTCTGAGTGCCTCGGGCCACCCCGCGACCATGCTGCAAAAGCGAATCGACGATCAACCCGCTATCGCGAGATGATTTGGGAGGCGGAGGAACCTACGAATACTGCCGCGCGAAGAACGGCACGGCGCGGATGATATAAAGAGCATATGCCGATCTGCTGCCCTGCCTGCGGCGTTCAAATGCCCGACGAATCGTCGTATTGTCCCGGCTGTGGCGCGCAAATTGCGGCGCCCGCTGCAGCAGTGCCGTGCGGGATCACTGCCGGCATCGGTGACAACATTGCCGGGGCACTGGCCTACTTCTTCCTGCCCGCCGTCCTGTTTGTGCTGGTCGACCCGTTTAAGAAGAGCCGCTTTATCCGGTTCCATTCATTTCAAGCGCTGTTTCTCGCGATCGCTGCGATTGCTGCCGGGCTGGTCCTGCGGCTGGTTGTTGCCGTGTTAGGGCTGATTCCGGCCCTGGGTCAGTTTATCGTCTTGCTCATCATGATGGTGGTTGGCATTGGCTGTCTGGTGTTCTGGGCCGTGCTGCTGGTGAAAGCGCTTCAGGGAGAGTTGTTCAGGCTGCCGTTCATCGGCCAAATGGCGGCCAAGCAGGCGGGTATTTCGGTAGCACACGAGCCGGTTACGTGAGCGTCTCTTGCTTGACAGAACCCTCCCGGAATGGCATTCCTATTAACTTTTACCTGCATTGCAAGGGGAACGCTTGAAAGTTCGGGTTTTCTATCACGATAAGTGTTTTGATGGGGCTTCTTCCGCCGCGCTCTTCTCGCGCTTCTACCGGGAACGGATTCGCAATGATATCGAGTTTGTCTACTCCGGCCTGTTGCATCGCGCCGGTGCCTTGTTTGATGAGAAACAATTTGATGGCGACGAGAACGCAATAGTCGATTTCAAGTATTCCAGTTCTCCAAAGATTACCTGGTGGTTTGACCATCACCAAAGCGCGTTTCTGACGCCGGAGGATGCGGCCCACTTCGAGCAGGACCAGAGCAACAGAAAGTTCTACGACCCGGACTTCAAATCCTGCACCAGTTTTATAGCCACCATTGCCGAACAACGCTTTGGCTTCAATCCGGCTCCAGTCACGGATTTGATCCATTGGACTGACATCATCGACGGTGCGCTGTATCCGGACGCGAAAACTGCCGTCGAGATGAAAGAACCCGCGATGAAGCTGACTATGATTATCGAATCGGCGCAGGATTATGGTTTTGTTCCACGCCTGATTCCGCTGCTGGCAACCAAGCCGCTGGCAGATATCCTGGAGGAGCCGTTCATAGCGCCACTGCTAAAGCCTTTGCTGGAGCGGCATCAGCACTCGATTGCAGTTCTTAAGGAACGAATTGAATCGAAGGATGGGACGCTATTCTTCGACATCACCGATCAGGACTTGGAAGGCTATAACAAGTTCATTCCTTATTATCTGCATCCAGAGTGTACATACAGCGTAGGGCTGAGCAAGAGCAGCTTCCGGGTGAAGGTTTCGGTGGGCTCCAATCCTTGGGCGGAGAAGCCGCCGATGGTGAATCTGGCCAAGATTTGCGAACGCTATGGCGGCGGAGGCCACGCCCGGGTCGGCGCGATTTCTTTTGATGTGAAGCAGCATGAGGCCGCGCGCAAAGCTGCCCATGAAATTGTCGAGGAGCTACGCGCGAGTATGCGAGTTTGAAAAGGGCTTTCGCGAGCGCGTCTCCAGCCTATCTCCTAGACTCATGGCGCGCATGCTGCCCCCGGCGCGCCCGATTTTTGGCACGATTTATCAGTTTGCTACTTCTGGCAATGATCTTCGCCTCCGGCCTGACAGCGCTGGTCAGCATTGTGCTGATTCGAAACCGCATCTTCTCTCCCGCTGAACAGCTCATGCTGCAACCGCGATGAATCTTACGACGCGCATCTTTCATCATCGCCGGCGCACCGCCGAAGAGCGGCGAGAATTGCATCATTTAGAGGCACTCAGAGCGATTGCGACCGTCGAATTCGCGAAGGGAGTGATTGTGCTGCTCCTGGCTTTCGGAGTCCTTTCTCTCGTTCGTCACGGTAATCTTTGGGATTTCGTCGAAGGCATTCTCGATTTTCTTCATGTCGATCTCGACGGGCGTTTCGCACACCGGTTTCTGGACCTAGCCGATCGCCTCAGTGACACCAGACTCTGGGTACTTGCGACCTACGCTGGTAGTTATTGCACGCTGCGATTCGTAGAAGCCTATGGACTGTGGAAAGCGCGAGTCTGGGCGGAGTGGGTCGCTTTAATCTCGGGAGCGATCTATCTGCCGTTTGAAATCTATGAACTATTTCGCAGGATCACAATCGTTCGAGCAAGCGTGCTGATCGTCAATCTGGGGATTGTGCTTTACATGCTCTACTTGCGCACGATCGCGGGAAGCCAGCCGCCCAAGGCGGTTTGAATGCGGGCTGGTTCAATGCGGACAAAGCCCCGCGAGTATCATAGATCTTCGATCGTCATGCTCCCTTTCAAACTCGTCTACAGTGACGATTACTATCTTCCTATCGGCGCCCACGTCTTTCCTGCGGAAAAATACCGCCTTGTGCACAAGCAGCTGCTGGACGCGAGAATTGCGGAGGCGGAGGACTTCCTTGCGCCGCAACCCGCTTCAGATCAGGATATTCTGCTCGTCCACCGCCCTGAGTACGTACACAAGCTCACGACCGGCACGCTCTCTGCTCTCGAAGAAATGCAGATGGAGATTCCCTATTCGCGTGAGCTGGTGCGGGCTTTCTGGCTGGCCGCGGGCGGGTCGATCCTCGCGGCCCAGAATGCATTGAAAGACAAAGTTGCGTTCAACATTGGCGGCGGATTTCACCATGCCTTCCCCGATCACGGCGAAGGCTTCTGCATGATTCACGACGTGGCTGTCGCTATTCGCCGAATGCAGCGCGATGACAAAATTCGCACTGCCATGACCGTGGATTGCGACGTCCACCACGGCAATGGAACGGCCGCTATCTTTGCGGGAACACGCACTGCAAGCGAGCCGCTGCCATCGGTCTCGGCTTCAACGCTGAAATCATCTGGGACAAAGATACGCGGCGCGCACTCAGGCGACGTTTTCACGATTTCACTTCATCAACACAATAACTATCCGGCGTGGAAGCCGCATTCGTCCATCGACGTAGATTTACCGGACGGCATTGGTGATGAAGATTACCTCGCATGGCTCGACAACGCCCTCAGCTCCGGCCTGCGGCAGTTTGAGCCGGATTTGATCTGCTACATCGCGGGAGCGGATCCGTATCGCGAGGATCAGCTCGGCGGATTAGATTTGACCATCGAGGGATTGAAGAAGCGCGATGAATTAGTGTTCCGGGTGGCGAAGGCGCGCGGAATCCCAGTGATGGTCACGTTCGCAGGTGGATACGCGCAGCGTGTGGAAGATACAGTGACGATTCATTGCAATACGGTGGTGGCAGCACAAGAGGTGTTTGGGGCGAAATAACATCTTGCGAACTCGCTTGAGAACCTCGCATATAATGCCCGTTCTTTGGAGGACGAGTCCAAATGAAATACGTAACTGTCGCGTATCCGAACAAGAACGACGCGAAGTTTGACTTCGACTATTACATGCGAAAGCACATCCCTATGGTGTCCAGCTGCTGGGAACAAGCATTGAAGTTTGTAAAGGGCTATCCTCTCCCACCGACGCTCCGCTTACGCATATCTGCGTCGCGCGAATACGCATCAACAGCGCGGAGGAGTTCTCCTCCGCCATGGCGCAGCACGGCGCACAGATCATGGGAGATATTCCCAATTACACGAATATCGAGCCGCTCAATCAGATCGATGAGGTTTTGATATAGCGGAAGCTTCACCCGCCAGCGAGCTTTCACTCGCGTTTCCTGCTGCCGGCCTCCGCAGCAGACACAAGGTTCTCACTGTGTGGCTGCTAAAATATTCTCTAGCCCATGTTCGAGAATCTCCAGGAAAAGCTACAGCGTGCCTTCAAGACTCTGCGCGGCCAGGCCGTCCTGAATGAAGAAAACATTCAGGAGGCGTTACGCGAAATCCGCCTGGCACTGCTGGAAGCTGATGTCAATTTCAAAGTTGTAAAGCAGCTCATCGATCACATTCAGGAGAAAGCAGTCGGCCAGCAGGTGGCGACTGCGCTCTCGCCGGGCGAGCAGGTCATCAAGATCCTCCGCGATGAGCTGATTGAGACTCTGGGCCGCGATACCGCGCGACTGAAATTTGCTTCACAGCCGCCTACGGTCGTCCTCATGGCCGGTCTCCAGGGTTCCGGCAAAACTACGACCTCAGGCAAGCTGGCAAACTGGCTCAAAAATGGCGGCCATCGCCCGCTGCTGGTTTCAGTGGACGTTTATCGTCCCGCAGCGCGCGAGCAACTGAAAGTGGTCGCGCAGGCGATCAAAGCTAATTTGTACGAAGGCGAAGTCGGAGAAGCAAACACGGCCACCGTCGAGCGCCTCGCCAAGGAAGCGCGGCGGGAGGCCATCAACACTGGCTCCGATGTTTTGATCGTAGACACCGCCGGCCGTCTCCATATCGACGATCAACTCATGGAAGAAATGCAGTCGCTGAAGCGGCTGCTTAATCCGCAGGAGATTCTGTTCGTTGCCGATGCCATGACCGGACAAGATGCGGTCCGCTCGGCCGACGAGTTTCACAAGAAGCTCACACTCACTGGAGTAGTGCTTACGAAGATGGACGGCGACGCGCGCGGCGGCGCAGCACTCTCAATCCGCCAAGTCACGGGCCAGCCGATTAAGTTTATCGGCGTAGGCGAAAAATATGACGCGCTGGAGCCGTTTCACCCCGATCGCATCGTCTCGCGCATCCTAGGAATGGGCGACATTCTTTCTCTAATCGAAAAAGCCGAGCAGAATGTCGACAAGAAAAAAGCCGAGGAGATGGCCAGCCGCGCCCTGGCCGGCGATGGATTTTCTCTGGAAGATTTCCGTGACCAGTTGCGGCAAGTCAAGAAGATGGGCTCGTTGCAAAGCTTGATGGGGATGCTGCCCAGCATCGGACCGTTCGCCGGGTTGCAGAAGCATGCGGATAAAGTTGATGAGAAGCAGCTCAACCGCGTGGAAGCAATCATCAACTCAATGACCGCACATGAGCGCACGCATCATGAAGTCATCAACGGCAGCCGCCGCAAGCGCATCGCGCGCGGATCGGGCACGAGTGTGCAAGAGGTCAATAATCTGCTTCGCCAATACGCGCAGATGCGCAAAACGTTCAAGCAGATCGGCAAAGCCAGTTTCGCGCGCAAGCTGGCGGGGATGAAGCTACCGGGCATGTGACCCCCCCGCATTCCCAAAATCCAGATCTGGGAGCGCGGTCGGGCACGCAAATTTAGCACTCTCGCGCAGGGCAATCGGAGGACTGAATCGATGCGCAAAAATTATCTCTTGGTAATTCTGCTTCTTGCCGCAACAACGCTGTCTCAGCAGCGCCCCCCTGCAGGTTCAGTTCCGAGAAATCCCGAAGATTTTAGCGCCGAACTGCAGAAGCTCCGCGAAACTTGGGTTCAGGAATTCAATGCCGGACACGCCGAGGCCGTGGCCGCCCTTTACGCTCCCGAAGCCGTGCTCATGCGCTGGGATGGCTCAGTGCACGGGTACGATTCCATCCTCGCCGAATTCAAAAGATCAGCCAGCGGCGGAGCGCACGATTACGTCGTGCACAGCCTTCACGCCGAACGTTCTGGTGATCTCGGCTACGACACTGGCGCATACAACGTTACCTTGCGTGATCGAGTGGTCGAGGGCAATTATCTTATCG
>Ga0066684_10000154_pt1 | contig 20604 bp, 15 predicted proteins | sample GraSoiAngelo_133_FD_62301 | JGI IMG/M metagenome (GOLD analysis project Ga0066684, IMG submission 62301) | Grasslands soil microbial communities from the Angelo Coastal Reserve, California, USA - 14_0929_05_20cm | ecosystem: Environmental > Terrestrial > Soil > Grasslands | place: USA... | reverse complement strand
GAACTGGGAACTGGGAACTGATTCTGTCCTGTAATTCTCGGTATTCATCTGCGCGCGGCATAATCGGCGATGCGCAGAGTCTCTAAATTGCCGCTTGAGTAAGAATCAGTTCTCAGCTCTCAGTTGCGAGTAGCCATCCTCGGCCCCGAAGCATTACGTCAAATTCCTCTGCGAGAGCCACTTCCCGCCAGCAAAAATCCTGCCAAACGCCCTATAATCTTGCTCACGGTTTCGCCTTTCGCACGTCTATGGCAATGCAACCGGGAAGAATGGCCTACAGCGGCGGCCACCCGGTTATGTCGAGGCACAAGAAGAGAATATGCCGGCCGATGCGTGGGCAGTATCTATTGCGGTTGGCGAGGGTTTCCGTCCGGAGGTTAGACGCGCTCAGACGGAACGCAGCAGCATATCCCAGGACCCCTCGTGGCGGGGCCAAATGGCTGGGCACGGTCTAGGCCGAATCGACGACAGTTTGTTAATCCGCGAGGCGCAGCGTGGCAACCGCGCGGCCTTTGAGGAATTGGTACGGCACTACGATCAGGCGGTGCTGCGGCTGGCCATGCACCTCACCGGTTCTGACACGGAAGCGCAGGATATCTACCAGGAAGCATTTCTGAAGGCGTACAAGAGCGTAGGCAATTTTCGCTTCGAGTGTTCGTTTTATACCTGGATTTACCGCATTGTGACCAATCTTTGCCTCGATCACCTGCGCAAGAAGCAGGTGCGAAAAGAAGATGCGCCGGTTGCTACCGATGCGGAAGGCGAGCAGTATGACGTGCTGGAGCGGGTGCCGGATGGACGGGCTGCGGCCAACCCTGAGCGGGATCTGATGCGCCGAGAATTGGGCACGAGGATCACCAGTGCTCTCGACCGGCTGACGCCGCGTGAGCGAATGGTCTTTGAGCTGAAGCATTATCACGGATTGAGGTTGCGAACCGTAGGTGAGATTTTGCACACGACGGAAGAGACGGCAAAGAATACTTTGTTTCGCGCCACCCAAAAATTGCGTGGCGCACTGGCGGATATGAGATGAGTAACAACAACGAAACACGTAGGGACGGCTGCTCTCAGCCGTCCGGTCGAGCGGAGCTCGACGGATTTCGAGATCTCCCCATCGTGGGGGTGCAACTATGAAATGCGAATGGGTTCGGGAAAACATCTTGTTGTTTGTCTACAACGAGCTTGCGGATGACGCTCGTTATGAGTTAGAGCAGCACGTGGTGCGCTGCACTGATTGCGCTGCCGAACTGAAGGCGACGAGGCAGTTCCATGCCACACTCTCCAATCATCCCGTTGAGGAGCCGCCGCCCAATCTGCTTGCGTCCTCGAGGATGCGCTTACAGGAATCGCTGGAAACTGCTGAGCAGGGCGGATGGTGGCAGCGATTCATTTTCGAACCAGCAGCGTGGTTGCGCCAGATTCAGTTCTCGCCCGCTTTGGCAGCAGTGATCTTCATCATCGGTTTTGCTGGCGGCATTGGAGCCACTTACAAGATGATTAAAGGCAGCCCACCCGAGGCCGCTCGGGAAGCAATCTCCGCGCCAGCCACGGAATCTTCGATTACTGGCATTCAGTCCATCTCGCAACAGCCGGGATCCAATCAGATCAACATCAAGTACAACACGGTTTCTACCCAGGAAACGCAAGGATCGCTGAACGATCAGCGCATCCAGCAGTTGCTGCTGTTCGCGGCGCGCAACAATTACAACTCTGGCGTACGCATGGATTCAGTCGATCTGCTCACGCAGGAGCCGAATGATGTGCACGTTCGCGAAGCGCTGCTATACGCGCTGCGCTACGATTCCAATCCCGGAGTGCGACTGAAGGCAATAGAAGGGCTTGGCCCGTATGTGAAGGATGATGTGCGCGTGCGGGATGCAGTCTTGGAAGCTCTGGTCAACGATGCTAATCCCGGCCTGCGAACTCAGGCGCTGCACCTGCTGGACCCCTGTCGTGCGGATAGCAGCGTGCGCGTGGTCTTGCAGAAGCTCGCCGTAAATGATCAGAATCAATACATTCGGCAGCAGGCGCGCAACATGCTTGCCCAGGTTTCGGGAATCGATTAAGGAGCGTCGTTGAAGAAGCTGCTCAAACTCGGTGCCAGCCTGTTGTTGCTTCTGCCGCTAGCCAACGCGCAGCAGGCGCGGGTTTACCGCGAGGGCGGGAGTTGGGCACAGGAGATCACCGGAAGTTTAGCCGCGGCAAAGAATTTGCGTGTAAAAGTGGATGTCGGCACAGTTCGCGTGCAGGGCGGTTCGCAATCGGCCATCAACTATGTCATTCACAACCGTTCTTATAGCGGGTCGGAGGATAAAGCTCGGCGTGAATTCGACTCCTACAAGATCAGCACTTACGTGCGCGGCGATACGGCATGGATTGTGGGCGATTTCCAGGGTGGCTCGCATCGGTTCTCGAGCGAGTTCTCTGTCAACGTGCCGCGAAACATGGATTGGGTGAAGGTGGAGACGGATGGCGGCAGTGTCACAACGACAGCCATCTCAGGCCGCGTTGACGCCACCAGCGGCGGCGGCTCAATTCGCTTCGATGACATCGGCGGCAACGCGAATGCTGAGACGGGCGGTGGCAGCATCGACGCAGGGAACGTCGGAGGCGATCTTAGCCTGCACACAGGTGGGGGCAGCATCAAGGTGGGTTCGGCCAAAGGTAGGATCAACGCGGAGAGCGGTGGCGGCAGTGTCACGGTCGTTTCAGGTATGCAGGAAGCCGTGCTGGAGACTGGCGGCGGCAGCATTCAGGTAGAACGATGTGCCGGCCGGGTCAAAGCCAGTACAGGCGGTGGAAGCATCGATCTGGGAGACATCGGTGGGCCAGCAGAAATCGAAACCGGCGGCGGTAGCATTCGATTAGCTTCCGCCAAGGGTCCGGTGAGGGCGGAAACTGGTGGCGGCACGATCGAGCTGAACGGAGTCTCCTCGGCGCGTGCGGAAACGGGCGCCGGAGGGATCGTGGCCAAGTTCATTTCCGGCCGAGATCGCAGCGACTCGACATTGGAAACGTCGGCTGGCGATATAACTGTCTATCTGGCGCCGAATCTTAATATCAGCATTCGGGCATCCATCGAAGTCGCCAATAGCCACAGCATTCACACGGACTTCTCTGAAATCCGCGTCAGCAGCGAGGGTGGTGACTATGGCCCAAGAACGGTCACTGCCGAAGGCAATCTGAATGGCGGCGGCCCTGTGTTGAAGGTGCGCACTACTACTGGCGACATTACCATCCGGCGCGCGAGCCGATAGGAGATCTTTCATCAGGAGGAACGACAATGCGCAACTCGATCCTCAAAGCGCTGTTTAGCTTCGCAATCCTTGTCGGGGCAGCCTATCCCTCCGAGGCGTTCTCGTCCCAACCCTTCGGCGAATCGTATGGATTCTCAAGCGAAGATCTGGGTGGCAGTTCGTACCTTGGTGTGGATACGCGCGATATCAGCGCCGATCGTCTGAGTGCTCTTAAGCTCAAGGAGGAGCATGGCGTAGAAGTTACGCTGGTGGATCAGGACGCTCCTGCCGGCAAGGCCGGGATCAAGGAGCACGACGTCATCCTCACCCTGAATGGAACCCAGGTCGAGAGTGTGGAGCAGCTGCGCCGCATGATTCGCGAGATTCCATCCGGTAGAACCGTGGCGCTTGGAATCAGTCGCGACGGTCAGCCGATGACGATCAAAGCGCAACTTGCAGATCGCAAGAACGCGTTTTTTGCGGGTCCCAAAGTTAAGCCGTTCGTAGCCCAGGTGATACCGCCCATGCCAGTCATGCCCGATATTGACATGCCGATGTCCATCGTAGTCGTGCATTCTTCGACGCGCAGCGGCTTGATGGTTGAAAATTTGACGCCTCAATTGGCTGACTTCTTTGGCGCCAAGAATGGGCACGGAGTGCTCGTGCGCTCCGTGGATAAAGGCAGCCGCGCTGAGAAAGCGGGTTTTCGTGCAGGCGACGTGATCGTCAAAATCAATGGCGAGCCGATTCACGACTCCGGTGACTTCACCCACGCGATCCACGGACGCAAAACCGATTCCGTCAACGTTGGGATTATCCGCGACAAGAAGGAACAGACTCTCACTCTCAGTTTGCCCGAACGCAAGCAGTCAGAGTTCTTCGATGAGAGCTTCGATATCCCAGATATCAATGCGCAGATGGATATTGACCTCAGCCAGGTTCGGGGCGAAATGGCTCGCATAAGGCCCGAATTGGAGCGGGCTGCGAAGGAATTCCGCATGGAAACTGCGGACATCGAGCGCTTGCGGCCCGAACTGGAAAGGGCAGCCAGCGAGTTTTGCAAGCACAAGGAAGAAATCAAAAAACAAATGCGTGAGCTTCAGGAAGAGCTGAAGCACGAGTTCCCGCAGAGTTCCGCAGACTTTTAGCGCCTTCGCGAAGCGTCACCGTTTGCTGTTCATTTGCCCGCAACTTGCGCCGCGCTGCCCTGCCGTTCGCTCGCCATACAGACACGGTTTCGCCCTGCCTGCTTCGCCGCATATAGCCCCAGGTCGGCAGCTTTCACCAACTCATCCCGCGTGGTTCCGTGATCGGGAGAAGTGGCTGTCCCCACACTAATCGTGACGGGACGCGGCACGCCGGGAAACTGCCAGGCTTCCACCATGCGGCGCAGTTTCTCAGCGACACCTAGCGCGTGCTGCTGGTTGGTTTGCGCCAGCAGGATGGCAAACTCCTCGCCACCATAGCGGCACACCACGTCAATTTTCCGCAGTTGCTGATGGAATATCGAGGAAACCTGGCGCAGCACTTCATCGCCCAGTAGATGCCCGAATTCGTCATTCAGGCGCTTGAATTGATCGATATCGACCATAATCACTGCCATGCCGGTATTGAAGCGGCGGGCACGCTCCAGTTCCTCGGCAATTCGCAGTTCGAAGAAGCGCCGATTGAAGATTCCAGTCAGACCATCCAAATATGCCAGTTGCTTTACCCGGTCCACGTAGTGGGCGTTCTGAATGGCGGTCGCGCAAATATCGGCAACAGATTCCAGCGATTGAATATCATTGGGATTGAACGCGTCCGTTTGCGCGCTGTCCAACACAAGCACTCCCATGGTCTGGCCGAATGAAACCAGAGGAATACACATGCGGGCGTTGGTTTCGACGTAGAAATTGATGCAGTCGGAACTTTTCTTCACATCATTCTCGATCAGGGTCTTTCCGGTCTCGAGCGCTCGTCCCCATAAGCCGGCGCCGGCGGTCAGGCGGCCGCCCTCGGGAATGCGCGGGGTGAGATCTCCATGATGTGCGCGCAATACCAAGTCATCGTCATCTTTCAGCAACACCGAGACATGCGAGACATGAAACGCGTGCTGAATAAGCATGCAGACCTTCGACAGCAACTCTTTCGCCTCCAGCACGGCTGTGGTCTGCTGCGCGATGGCGTTGATGGCCTCCAATTGCGAGGCACGGCGACGTTCCAGCGAATACAGGCGCGCATTTTGCAGCGCCATGGAAGCCTGCGTCGAGAACAGGGTTAGCAGGTCGATGGTTTCCGAATCAAAGTGATCGAGGTTCTCGCTCTGACAATCGAGCACTCCCACGACTTCATCCCGCACCATCAGTGGAATTGCCAGTTCGGATGCGGTTTTCTTGCAACAAGGGAGATAACGTGGGTCTTTAGCTACGTCGGGGACATAGACCGGGCGCTTTTCTTTAGCCGCCGCACCGATTAGCCCTGTCCCGATCGGGACACGGACACCGTCCGATTTCTGATCCCACCCAATTTGGGAGCGAACGTATAGTTCATTCGTCTCCTTATCCAGCAGCAGGATGCTGACATTGGGCAGATGGAAATAATCGCGGGCAATAATGAGAATCTGTTGCAGGACTTCGTCCAGGTCAAACGTCGACAATACGGCCTGGCTGGCATCGTACAAAATTGCAATCTTCTGCATAATCCTTGGCGGATTTTAACGCGCCGGAAGGGGGTTACCTATGTTCCTAAAGTAACCTTTGAGGAGACACGACCGGCGAAAGGATCACTGCCTGTGCAGCCTGGCTTCGCCTCTTTTCTTGGCAACGGTCTTCACGATCCCGAAGACCACCAGGCAGAACCAGAAGTCCACGAGCAAGCCCACATCGATGCGAAAAGGCACATGCCGCGCTCCAGCAGGCAAATAGGGCATGAGTAGGAAATAGGCCGCATTGCCGCCGAGCACGGCGATCAGAGCGTGCACGAAATTGCTCACCGCTGATTTAGACACCGGAAAACCCCGCATTCAGCATTCAGCTTGGCCATCCCGGCTTCTCAGCGCGATACTTTGCACGAACTGCAGAGGTCAAATGCCAAATGCTAAGTGCTAACCACTGCTTTTGTTACCATCCCTTCAGATGCTGGAATTGGCTACCCCCGTTCAGTACGTCAAGGGAATTGGGCCTCGTCTAGCCGAAATTTTGGCGGCAAAAGATATCCATACTGTTGATGATCTGCTGCATTATCTGCCATTTCGCTACGAAGATCGCCTGAACCCTCGCAGTATCAATGAGCTGCGGGCAGGCGAAATGGCCACCGTCATTGCCGAGGTCCGCACTTCAGGCTTATTTCGCACCCGCCGAATGCCCATCTTCCAAATGACGGCCGGACAGGGCAGGACCCGGCTGCGATGTATCTGGTTCAACGCTACTTATCTTCGTGACCGATTCAAACCCGGGCAGATGGTCGCCCTCTACGGGAAAGTAGAAGAAGACCAATACGGGGGAGAGCTGCAACTCGTCCAACCACAGTTTGAAGTTCTCGATGATTCCAATGACGGTGGCTCGTCAGGTGCCGCCGAGCAAAAAGCCGCAGCTTCGCTGGAGGTTGGCCGAATCGTTCCCATCTACGAGTCGGCCGGGCAGGGGAGGCTCACTTCGCGCTGGTTTCGACGCATTATTCATACTGCCCTCGAGAATCTGCCGTCGGGTTTGCCGGATGCGATTCCCGCTGCAGTCCGAAGCCACCTCAGCCTTATATCTCCGAGAGATGCGCTCTGGGGAGTTCACTGGCCGGAACCGGGCGAGAGTTTCGACGATCTACAGGCCTCGCGGACGCCCGCGCATATTCGCCTGATCTTCGAAGAGCTTTTCTTTATCGAGCTGGGCCTTGAACTCAAGCGCCGCGAGCAAAAAGCCCAGACCGGAATCGCGTTCCGCCTCGATGACCCGGTGCGCGAAGCCATAAAAAAGATTCTGCCGTTTCATCCCACCACAGCTCAGAAACGGGTGCTGAAAGAAATCGCTTCTGACATGGAAAAGCCATTCCCCATGCGCCGCTTGCTTCAAGGCGATGTCGGCTCAGGCAAAACGATCGTTGCCTTCGAAGCCGCGATTATCGCCATAGAGAACGGATATCAGGTTGCCTTAATGGCGCCGACGGAGATCCTGGCACAGCAACATTATTTTTCGGCGCGACGGATTTTGGAAAATGCGGGTTATCGGGTCGTGTTGCTTACGGGATCGCTCGAAGACGAACGCAAACGCGAGACGCGCCGTCACATCGCGCAAGGAAATGCACAGTTGGTTATTGGCACGCATGCCCTGATTGAGAAGAAAGTAGATTTCGCGAATCTTGGGCTGGTGATCGTTGATGAGCAACATCGCTTTGGCGTGATGCAACGCTTCAAGCTAATGAAGAAAAATCCAAGCAAAGACCGCGTGGGGACAGCCGCCCTCGGCCGTCCAGTCGAGCGAAGCTCGGCAAATATCGGCGAGCCCGACGTTCTGGTTATGACCGCGACGCCGATTCCCCGCACCCTCGCCCTTACGCTTTACGGTGATCTCGACATCAGTGTTGTCGACGAGATGCCGCCGGGGCGCGCGCCAATCGTTACGCGCCGAGTAGGGGATGAGCGCTCAGATGAAGTCTGGCAGTTCTTGCGGAAGCAGGTTGCGGCGGGACATCAGGCCTACGTCGTGTATCCGGTCATCGAAGAAAACGAAGAAACGGAGCTCAAAGCCGCGATGAAGATGTATGCCGAGCTGAGCAAGAAAGTCTTCCCCGACCTGCGTGTAGCGGTGCTGCACGGCAGAATGGAACCCGACTTGAAAGAGCAGGTCATGCGAATGTTCCAGAAAGGCGAGCTCGACGTTCTGGTTTCGACCACGGTGATCGAAGTCGGAGTCGATGTCGCCAACGCGAGCGTTATGGTAATCGAGCATGCCGAACGCTTCGGGTTGGCTCAGCTACACCAACTGCGCGGACGCATCGGGCGCGGCGCGGCAAAGTCCTATTGCGTTCTAATGACTGGCGGGAAAATTTCCGAAGAAGGCGAACGCCGCCTGGATGCAATGGTTCGCACCAATGATGGTTTCAAAATCGCTGAGCTCGATCTGGAGCTTCGTGGGCCTGGTGAGTTTTTTGGCACAAAGCAAGCGGGCCTGCCCAGCTTTCGGGTGGCAAACATAATTCGCGACCGTAAGTTGCTCGAAGCCGCCAAGCACGAAGCGGCTGCCGTTCTGGCCGGACCAAATGCGGAAGTCTCCCAGGAAGACATCAGCCGTGCGCTGGTTCACATGCGTAGCCGTTGGCAGAAGACGTATGGGCTGGTGGAGGTAGGTTGAGTGTGGCTGAATGTGGCGCGGGCGCCCTCGCCCGCGAAGACATGGGATAATCTCTCCTGTGAAATCCGGCGCCAACACCGATCTGTACCGCAAGCTGCCTTCCGTGGACGAACTGTTGCGTGCTCCCGCGATCGCTGATCTCATCTCGCGCGAAGGGCAAGCTGCTGTCACTGAATCAGCCCGGCTTGTGCTTTCTAGATTGCGGGAGGAGATTGCAACCGGACTTCTTGATGCAGAAGGCCTAGAACTGGCGCTCTCTGGTGTTGCAAGTGCGGTAGAACGCGAAGTCCGCCAGTCGCTTTGCTTTTCCCTGCGCAATGTAATCAACGCCACTGGAGTCATCCTGCACACGAATCTCGGTCGGGCGCCGCTCGCGCTTTCGGCGCTGGACGACATTCGCGAGGTCGCATCAGGCTACTCGAACCTGGAATTTGATACGGAAACGGGGGGACGTGGTAAACGTGATGTTCACGTCGATCGACTGTTTCGCAAACTGCTTTCGGGGGAGATGGCCGAGCTGCGCTCGGCTGGACGGGCGAGGGCGCCCGTCCCCACACTTGCACCCGTCCCCACACTTAACAGCATCTCTACGATCGTTGTGAACAACAATGCCGCTGCCGTCCTGCTTGCGCTGAATACGCTGGCTGAGGGCGGCGAAGTTGTCGTTTCGCGCGGCGAGCTGGTCGAAATCGGCGGATCGTTCCGCATACCCGACGTAATGGCGAAGTCGCGTGCCATCCTGCGCGAGGTGGGCACCACCAACCGTACTCGCATCGCAGATTATGAACGTGCCATCAACGAAAATACTCGCCTCCTTCTGCGCGTGCATCGCTCGAATTTTCAGATCACCGGATTTACCGAGCAGCCGCGAATTGAAGATTTGATTGCATTAGCAAACCAACGAAATATCCCGCTTGTAGAAGATCTCGGCAGTGGCGCCCTATTCGATCTGCGCTCTGTCGGCGTAAGCGACGAACCGGGCGTTTTGTACAGCTTGCAGGCCGGCGTAGATGTTGTCACCTATAGCGGCGACAAATTGCTTGGAGGCCCGCAAGCCGGAGTCCTCAGCGGCCGCGCTGACTTGATCGCCCGCATGCGCTCGAATTCTCTCTTTCGCGCTCTGCGTGTAGACAAGCTGACTTACGCCGCTCTCGAAGCAACGCTGCTCGCCTACGTCAAACGCGATCACGACGCGATTCCCGCGCTGCGGATGATGCGGCTATCAAAAGAGGAAATCGGCAAACGAGCTGATGCTGTTGCGGAAAAGGTTCGGTCAGCTACACTGCGTGTCGAAGTAATCGACGGCGAATCCGTGATCGGCGGCGGGGCCGCGCCGTCTGCTGTTTTGCCGACGCGCTTGCTGGCCGTCAGCCACAAAGCCCTGAGCGCAGATGAAGTCGCCGCACGGTTGCGTGCCTTCGACCCGCCGATTATTGCCCGAGTCGAAGAAGGCCGTGTCCTGCTGGATCTGCGCACCGTTTTTCCTGAACAGGATCCGCTGCTGGTAGAGGCAATCGCCAGAATAGAAAGCCGGAGTGCAAAAGCCAGAATTCAGAATGCAGAATGATTGATTCTGCATTCTGAATTTTTACTCCTGCATTCGCTTTTGTGGCAACCCTCTACACCATTGGCCATTCCACACGGACTCTCGAAGAATTGATTGAAGCTTTGCAGGCGCATTCGATTGAAATTTTGGTCGATATCCGTTCTTTTCCCATGTCGCGCCGCTTGCCACAATTCAATCGTGAATCGCTGGAGAAGTCCTTACCCGAAGTGGGCGTGAAGTATCTGTGGATGAAGGAACTGGGTGGCCGGCGCAAGAAAATTCGCGACGATTCCCCAAATATCGGGCTGCGCAGCCCCAGCTTTCGAAATTACGCCGATTACATGTTGACGAACCCGTTCCAGCAGAGTGTCACCGAGCTCATCAAACTAGCAGGGCAGTCGCGCACTGCATATATGTGCGCCGAGCGCGTCTATTTCCGCTGCCATCGCATGCTGATTTCGGATTGGCTGGTTGCGCACGGCCATGAAGTGCTGCACATCGATGGCACGGGTCCAGCCAAACCACACAAGCTGACCGCCGAGTCGCGTTTGGTCGATGGACAGGTGATCTATCGCGGAGACCGGCTGCTTTGAGAAGCCGCACAACCACCCGCTCTCAAGCTCTCACCGTGCTAACGTAGGCGAATGATTGTTGGTACCGGCATCGATATCGCCGAAGTGCCGAGGATTGCCCAGGCCATTGCGCGCTTTGGGGACAAATTCCTGCGACGCGTTTTTACCGACGGCGAAATTCGCTATTGCGATGCAAAGGCAAACCGGATAGAGCGTTACGCAGCGAGGTTCGCGGCGAAAGAGGCGGCAATGAAAGCCCTCGGAACGGGATGGAATTTTGGCGTTCGCTGGCGCGATGTCGAAGTATGCCGCCAGCCCGGTGGGCGTCCCACGATTATTTTTCACGGCACGGCCGCCGAGTTTGCTACGAAACTAGGGGCAGCGCACATCGCGCTTTCGATTTCCCACACTGCTGAACAGGCCATCGCACAAGTGATTTTGGAAAGCTAAGGAGCTGTGAGCTGTCAGCTTTGCGTACGGCAAATAACTCATGACTAGCGCGAAGAGACTCGGCACTGCGAGCTGAAAGTTGATAGCTGACAGCCTTCTGCTAGACTGTCGCATTCTCATCGCCTAATGAGCCAAACTCATCTTGCAACGCCTGTCGCTGTGGCATCGTCCTGCGAGCGCGCTGTGCTCGCGGGAGTTGCGCTGAGCAGCTTCGCGGCACTCCTTTTGGAATTAGCCCTCACCCGTTTGTTCTCAGTAGTCCTCTTTTATCACTTCGCGTTCCTAGCAATCTCGATTGCGCTGCTTGGGCTGGGAGCAGGAGGAGTTTGCGCATATCTGGCCAAGATCAGACTGGCGCGCTTGGAAACCCGCACGCTGCTCGCCCGATTATCGGCCGTGAACACGCTCCTGATTCCAGTCGTGCTTGAGATCGTCTTGCATGTGCCGGTTTCGCTAAAGCTGACTGGCGCTAACTTTCTTAATCTGTCGGAAATCTACTTGTCTTCTGCGTTGCCATTCTTCATCACGGGACTGCAATTCTCGATCCTGTTTGCACGCGAATCTGGTCACATTCCTCGCCTTTATAGTGCCGACCTCGCCGGAGCCGCGCTGGCCTGCGTTGGAATTGTCCCACTGCTCAACGGGGTGGGCGGTCCGAATACAATTTTGTTTGCTGCTGCTGTCGCCGGCCTTGCCGCTGCCGTTTGGGCAGCCACCGCTCTGACTCGAAAAGCGCTGTCTCTGATCGTGGCAGCGCTCCTGCTGCTCATCGCCGCAAATCGCTCTGGAAGGCTAATTGACATTGTGTACGCCAAAGGTGTGCTACGCGATCCATCCTGGGTCGAGTTTGCGCGCTGGAACGCGATTTCGCGGGTGGAAGTGGATCGGCAAGACGATGCCAAAGTCATTGTGATTGATGCCGACGCCTCCACCTACATCATGAATGCTAATCCGAAGCAATGGCAAGGCACGGAATGGGAGAAGAGTTTGATGTCTGCCCCGCCGGCAGTAGTGAACGTTCTGCGTCCACACGGAGACTACGCCATCATCGGTCCCGGCGGTGGGGTAGACGTATTGCGCGCGGTGGCGAACGGAAGTCGCAGCGTTACCGGAATCGAGATCAATCCGATCATCGCGAACACGATCATGCGTGGGCGCTACGCAGATTACGCCCAGCATCTTTATGAACGCCCCGACGTACAAATTCACGTGGCGGATGGCCGCTCGTTCATACGAAATTCGCGACAGCAATTCGACGTCGTGCAGATGACGCTGGTCGATACCTGGGCTTCGACCGCCGCAGGCGCGTTCGCGCTGAGCGAAAACGATCTTTACACGGTCGAGGCGTTCCGCGAGTATTTCGAGCATTTGAAGCCCGATGGCGTGATCGCCATCACGCGCTGGGAGTTTCAGCAACCACGCGAGGCGTTGCGCGTGGTTTCCGTTGCGATGGAAGCTCTGCATGAAATGGGCGTCACTGATACAAAAGACAACTTCATCGTGGTCTCCGAAGGGGACTTGGACGAAGACGGTATCCCCGTGCTTGTGCTGGCCAAGCGCACGCCGTTCACCGTCTCCGAGCAGGGACAAGTCAAGAAACATCTGCAGGCCTATCCCGCGCTAGATTTGCTCTACTGTGCTGTTGATCGGGATTTGATCCTCGGCCCGCCCGGCTTGCCCGAGTATCGCCCCAGCTCAGATTCTTTCGCCGATTTGATACAGCTCAACGATCCCCGCACATTCGCGGCGCGCTACCCGTACGATGTTTCGCCAGTTACCGACAACGCGCCATTCTTTTTTTTCACTCTGAAATTGCGTCAGTTTTTCCACGGGGACACGGCCGAGCAAGGTATCGATTGGAAGGTCAACCTCGGAGTCGCTGTATTAGGAGCAGTATTGATCATTTCTCTGCTCGCTGTTCCGGCATTTCTAGTGATCCCATTAGCCGTGCGGGCACGAGCGAGACAACACCAACCGCTGCGTTTGCTTTATTTCATCGCAGTGGGACTCGGTTACATCCTGGTTGAAATCGCATTCATTCAGCGCTTCGTACTGTTCCTCGGGCATCCTACTTACGCGCTCACGGTGGTGATATTCCTGCTGCTGCTCTCAAGTGGCGCCGGAAGTCTGATTTCACGCACGTGGCTGGCTGAGACCAAAAGCGCCTGGCTGCCAATTGTGCTGATCGTGGCCGCGCTGCTTCTCTACGTGTTTATTCTTCCCGGGCTCCTGAATGCGCTGGTAGGCCTGCCGTTCGCGGTGAAGCTCATCATCAGCGGCGCGCTGTTGATTCCGCTCGGATTTGTCATGGGTATGCCCTTCCCCACGGGTCTGAGAGCTTTGTCCAACGATCCGTCATCCGTAGTGCTGGACGCCAATGAAAACGCCGTCGAATGGGCCTGGGCCATGAATGCCGCTTCGAGTGTGCTCGGTTCGGTGCTGGCCATGGTCGTTGCCATCCAATTCGGACTCAACGTGACGCTGGCGTGCGGCGCTGCTGCCTATCTCACAGCCTGTTTCCTTACTAGAACCCTCCACCCCAGCCGCGCATGAACCTTGGTCTGCACTCTGCTATGATGCAGGAAAAAATGCGGCACACTGGCGCAGCGCAAAAGACGGCCGCTGATCATCTTGATCGGGGGAAGATGTGCCTAGCCAGAAGCAGTTGAAGTGGTCTCAACTGAAGGTTGGGGTTACGGTGCTGGTGGCAAGCGTCACGCTTGCAGTTCTGATTTTCCTCATGAGCGGCACCGGCGGCATCTTCACCCACAAAATCAAGCTGAGAGCCTATTACGACAACGCCGCTGGTTTGCAGGAGGGCGCGCCGGTGCGGCTCAGCGGAGTCGATATCGGCAATGTAGTTAACGTTCGCGTGGTCTCCGATCCAACCAGGAGACTGACTCCTGTCCAAGTCACAATGAAGGTGAACACGCGCTATCACCAGAACTTGCGCAAAGATTCAGTGACCTCCCTCGAGACCGCAGGCGTTTTGGGATCAACCTACATCGATATCGATAGCTCCACCGCCAAGGGTCCGGAAGCTGCGGATGAAGATACTCTGCCGACTCGCGAGCATCCCGATCTTCAGGATGTGGTCCGCGCCAGCCAGAGCACATTGCAAAACATGGACGCGCTCTTGAAGCGGCTCGACCGCATCGTGGCCTTCGTGGAAAGCGGGGAAGGTTCGATAGGTAAACTCATTTACGACCCTCTGCTATACAACCGGCTGAATGCTACGGTGACCGAATTCCAAAAACTGGTGAATGAAGTGACCGAGGGCAACGGTACGCTGGGCAGGTTGGTGTCCGATGACGAGCTTTATCAGAAGGCGAATTCCACGGTCGACAAGCTGAATGTCATGATCGATGACCTGAATGCGGGCAAGGGCAGTTTTGGCAAATTCCTGAAAGATCCTGCGCTGTACGACAACACCAACCAGACAGTCGCCAACGTGAAAAAGCTTACGGATGATGTGAACGCTGGGAAGGGAGCGATTGGCAAACTCACCAAAGACGAACAGTTCGCTGCCAAGCTGCAGAACACCATGGATAAACTTTCAACCATCACCGACCGGTTGGAAGCAGGCGAAGGCTCGGCAGGCAAATTTCTGCGCGATCCCTCCATGTACAACAATACTGATCAGTTGCTGCTGGAAACGCGAGGCCTGATTAAGGCGATCCGACAGAATCCGAAGCAGTATCTGACGATTCGGCTCAAGATTTTCTGAGGCGTAGACGCTTCCTTCGCGGGTGCGGGCGCCTGCGCCACACTTCCACATGCGGATAACGTTTCCTGTTTCTGGACGTCTAATCGGGTTGCTGCGGGTGGGGAACTTCCCTCTCCGTGGCCTCGTATCCCAGTTCGGCCCTGGATCCACTCTGGCCTCAGTTTCTCCGAACATTCTGTGCGAGGTGCTATGCGAATTCTAAGGATCATCAGTTTCGTGCTATTCGCTGTAATCCTGGGCCTGGCGCAGATGGCGCCGTCTGCCGATAAACCGCAGGGACCTAACGTCCGCTTCAACGCTGACATGCTCGACAAGAATATTGATCCCTGCACAGATTTTTACGCCTACGCTTGCAGCAAGTGGCAGGCACAGAATCCCATTCCTGCGGACCGTTCCGGGTGGGGCCGCTTCGACGAACTGGAGGAACGCGGCGAGGGAATTATCCGCGGCATTCTGGAAAAGTCTTCCTCGGACACTCCCGGGCGAAGCCCCGTCGAACAAAAAATCGGCGACTATTACGAATCTTGTATGGACGAGAGCGCCATCGAGAGTGCCGGAACGCGGCCGCTGCAGGATGAATTCAAGACCATAGACGCGCTTCAATCTAAGGAAGAGCTGGCCAAAGAAGTGATTCGCCTGCATCGACAAGGAATTGGCGCCCTGTTTAGCTTCAGCTCGGATCAGGATTTCAAAGATGCCACTCAAGTGATTGCGGAAGCCGATCAGGGCGGCATGTCACTTCCCGATCGCGATTATTACCTGAAAGACGATCCAAAATCGGTGAAATTGCGCGAGCAATACGTCGAGCATGTACAGAAAATGTTTGAGTTGCTCGGTGATCCGCCGCAAAAAGCTACTGCGGAAGCAACGGTCGTAATGGACGTCGAAACCACTCTCGCCAAGGGCGCGTTGGATCGCGTGAGCCGGCGCGATCCCAACAAGGTCTATCACAAGATGACAGAGAAGGACCTGGCGGCCTTAAGCCCCGACTTTGGTTGGAATCTTTATCTTCGCGGTATTGGCGCTCCTGCGACTCAAGTTCTGAACGTCACCGAACCGGAATTCTTCAAGCAGATGGATGCCGCCGTGAACACGGCTTCGTTGGACGATTGGAAAACCTATCTGCGCTGGCACGTAGTCCACTCCAATGCACCCGTGCTTCCCGCCAGATTCGTAAATGAGAATTTCAAGTTTTTCTCCGCGACATTGGCCGGCACCAAAGAATTGAGTCCGCGCTGGAAACGGTGCACACGTTACACGAACAACGATTTGGGCGAAGCAGTCGGACAAAAATACGTCGAGCTTACGTTTGGAGCCGAAGGGAAAGATCGCACCCTGCGCATGGTGCAAGCCCTGGAGAAGGCCTTGGGGGCGGATATTCAGGATCTCCCCTGGATGGGGGCAGAAACCAAAAAGCAAGCGCTCGTGAAGCTGACAGCAATCACCAATCGCATCGGCTATCCCGACAAATGGCGAGATTACAGCAGCTTGAAGATCGTGCGCGGTGATGCTCTCGGCAATTCCATGCGCGCAAATGAATTTGAATTCCAGCGGCAACTGAACAAAATCGGCAAGCCGGTAGACAAGAACGACTGGCCTTATCCGCCAAGCACGGTTGACGCCAGCTACAATCCGCAACAGAACAACATCACGTTTCCTGCCGGAATCTTGCAGCCTCCGTTTTATGACAACCAGGCCGATGATGCCATGAACTTCGGCGGCATCGGAGCTGTGATCGGGCACGAGCTTACTCACGGCTTCGACGACGAGGGCAGCCAATTCGACGCTCAGGGCAACTTGCGCGACTGGTGGACTGCTCAAGACAAGAAAGAATTCGATCAGCGCACGCAGTGCGTCGCTGATGAATATTCCGGCTTCAACTCAGTGGATGATCTAAAAGTAAACGGCAAGCTAACTCTGGGAGAAAACACCGCCGATAACGGCGGTATGCGCATTGCGTATATGGCTCTCATGGATATTCTTGCCGGGAAGGAGCCTCCGCCGAGCGATGGCTTGACTGCCAAACAGCGATTCTTCCTGGGCTGGGCCAACGTGTGGTGCCAGAACCGCACCGATGAATTAGCTCGCATGTTGGTGGCAGTCGACCCGCACTCACCCGCAAAGTGGCGAATCAACGGCGTCGTATCCAACATGCCCGAGTTCCGTGACGCATACCACTGCAAGGCAGACGCGCCCATGGTGCGGCAGAACGCGTGCAGGGTCTGGTGAACTGGTCTTAACGCTGGCGGCGCAACCGAAGTGCGTCGATCAGGACGCTCGTGTCTACTAAGACCTGCATGAGCGTTTGCGTTTTCTCTGCTCACGGGAGCGGGACGCGCCATCTTCCGCTCGCGATCGCCTAACCCAGGCTGCCGCCCCCTCCGCAAGTTCGGAATGATCTTCATCTTTCCACGCTGGCTCCGGTCTTCCAGAAACCGCGATAAAGCTCGCCGCCGAAGCTCATTGCGGGCGGTCTCCACCAGAAAGGCACTCCGTCCGCGCGGACCTACAAGCGCGTCAATTTGAGTAACCAGATCATCCGGCAGCAGGATGTGCGCTCTATGTGTGCTCTTGTTGCTCACATTTTTAATGTGACTCCAGCATTGGGCGTTTGGCAAGTCACGTTGGCTTCGATGATCCAGCCATGAGTAACTTAATTGATGGAATCTATCGGACAGCCGTAACGTCCGCCTGCTCGTGCGCATGATAGCTGGATCGCACCAGCGGGCCGGATTCAACGTGGCGGAAGCCGAAGCGCAAGGCTTCTTGCTTCAGGTAGGCAAATTCCTCAGGGGTGTAGAAGCGTGCTATTGGCAGGTGGTCGCGCGAGGGTCGCAGGTATTGCCCCACGGTGAGGATGTCCACGCCGCGAGAGTTGAGGTCGCGGAAGACGTCGACGAGTTCGGTAATAGTCTCGCCGAGGCCAACCATCACGCCTGACTTGGTCACCATTCCGGGTGAAAACTTCTTTGCATTTTCCAGCAAGCGTAGAGAGCGCTCGTAACGCGCGCCAGAGCGCACCACGCGATACAGGCGAGGCACGGTCTCAGTGTTGTGATTGAGCACGTCAGGCCGCGCCTCAAGAACAATTCTCAGCGCTTCGCCCAGCCCCTGGAAATCCGGTATCAGAACTTCAACTCGGCAGCCGGGCGAGAGTTCACGAATCTGGCGAATAGTTTCCGCAAAAGTCCGTGCCCCGCCCAGATTGTCATCGTCACGATTGACGCTGGTCACGACCGCATGTTTCAGACCGAGAGTCGCTACGGCTTCCGCCACGCGGCGCGGTTCATCCGTATCGATCGGGCCCGGTTTGCCCTTGGGTACAGCACAAAAGCCACAGCGGCGCGTGCAGATATCGCCCAGCAACATGAAGGTCGCAGTGCGATGGTTCCAGCACTCACCGATATTGGGACACTGCGCCGATTCGCAAACCGTATGCAGACCCAGGCTACGAGCCAGTTTTTTAAGATTATGGAAGTTCTCTCCGACTGGAGCTTTGGCTTTGAGCCACTCCGGCTTGGGCTGCCGGATCGGGGGTCCAAGCTCGATTTGCACAAGCTGTGAGGTGGCGGCCATCTATGGCTTGATTTTACATGGCTCGTCCCCCACACGCGACCGCCGGTTACAAAAATGGGCGACTCTGCAGTCGCCCACTAACGCCGGATTATCTTGTTCTAATCTACTCTAACTTCCGGCGGCGCACTGTCCCGCCGTAACGATACTGGGATTGGCCTTTAGCTGGTATGTGAAATACGGCACCCCCACCCGAAACGTTTGGGGGTCATTGTTTGCACAATGACCGGGTGACTGAGTCGAGCACAACGTGCTGGCCAAGTGATCATCAGCGAAAGCGATATTGGCGCGATGCTGCAGATCCAGCGCCACTTGGAAGAAGTCAAGCAGGTTGCGATTAGCGCTGCCGAAGGTACCTCCGCTTGACACCGTCCCGGAGTGAATGAAGTGGTCACTGGCGGTGAATTGCGTGAATTTCGGGCTTGCAGCGTGGCCATTCACGCTCTCGGCCATATACACATTCCACTGTGCCCAGCAGTTAGTGGTGCCATTCGAACAGGTTTTTTCCATCACGGTGGTGTCGTTCGAATTTCCGGCAAGATTTGTGCCGAACCATACGACCACTACGTGCCCATTGGCATCGGCCGCTACCCAGGGAAACACGTTTGACTTCCCGACGGTTGCTCCTTGATTAAGTCGAAGCGGGGTCGTGCTCCACGTGGTTCCCAAATTCGATGAGGAAGAGAAAAAGATATTGGAATTGTCGGACCAAGCGGCGTAGAGATAACCGAAGTTATCTGTCGCAAGTGCCGGGAAAATCTGATCGTTGCCGTTGGTGGCTCCCAGCGAGCCCAGTGGGCTGGTGAAGATTTTGTGATCAGCAAAGGTGAAACTTGGGCCTCCAAGCTTTGCATCCGTCGAAACTCCGACATAAACCGTGCGTTGCGGAGCGCTAGTCACATTCTCTGCGGCGCTGTCCGGGGCTGTAAAAATCTCATACAGATTTCCGCGACTGGAGCAACTGCTGTGATCGATGCGAATTTGCCCGGCAGTGTTTGCTGACCCCGCTGGTGTGGTGGCGGCCGGAACAGTTTGAGCATCGATGGCTTGGCCCAGGCCGTTGACATAGGTCAAGCCGCCATCATTCGAGCGCTGCACGTCAATATTGAACGTGGCCGCGTCGTGGTAGCTTAAATAAACTGTTGAAGTATCGATCGCGTCCTGCCATTGCCGGTCATCAGCCGGGATCAACGCCGCTGCGACATTGGGAGGATTGAAAAAGCTGTTGCCCCGATCGCTGGAATTCGTAGCGGTTACGCCTGGCGCCACAGTAAGGCTGGTCAATGCCAGATTGGGCACGTTCGTTACCGGATTCGGCGAATTGACCGCGATGTCAGCATCGCCGCCTCCGGGCGCTAGTCCAAGATTCGTCGCGCTGCCGGTGTTGTTGGCGCATCCACCATTTTCAAAGGAAAATATCCCGCAATTGTCGGGTTGGCCCTCGTAGCGAAACGGCAGGGTCTTGTTTTTGTTCGGGCTTCCATCATCGGGCGAATACCAGCGCCACAAATCTACGCCGCCAGGCACACCGCGGATCGAAACCACGTAAATCGAGCCTTGAGAGTCCACCCGGTCGCTCGGCTCGCCGCCAGCAACGATGAAGGCTAACGGGCTAAGCCCGGTTGGGGTAGGCGCTAGTTGGGGGAGGCAGAGGTTCTGGTTGGGGCTGAAGGTCTGCGTGCCGCTGCCGACGTAAGGGGCGGTGGCTGAGGGACTGGCACAGTTGTGCTCGTTCGCGGGAGCCTGGGCAAGAACAGCGGACGCCGTAACCAAGAACAGAAGTGGCTGCAAGAGGAATGATTTCATAGGCATTCTCCTGGAGGGGGTGCGGAATTAGACGGTCAGTGGCGTCGCGAGTAGATGCCGTCGAAGCAGGAGTCGTTGTATTGCTCTGGATGAGGAATGTCTGGTGAAGTCAGGCGCGGCGCTTTGCCTTAGTTTTCCAGGTAGGCTTCAATCCACTCTTTGATTCGGGCGCGACGCTCATCTTGCGGATCAAAACGCACGCCGAAGGTCTTGTCGGGTTTGCGCCAGCTCACGGTGCCGCGAACCCAGATGCGCGGAAGAGTCAACAGCGCAAACGATATTTCTACCGCCGTCCCGGTCGAGATGTCTTCCTCGCTGCGCATTGACATGCCACCGGCGCTCAGCTCATGGCTGGTGGCGGTGAGCCGGCGAT
>Ga0066684_10000147_pt1 | contig 20964 bp, 18 predicted proteins | sample GraSoiAngelo_133_FD_62301 | JGI IMG/M metagenome (GOLD analysis project Ga0066684, IMG submission 62301) | Grasslands soil microbial communities from the Angelo Coastal Reserve, California, USA - 14_0929_05_20cm | ecosystem: Environmental > Terrestrial > Soil > Grasslands | place: USA... | reverse complement strand
CGCCGGCGTCCCGCCGCGTCTGGGCAAGCGCCTCGTCGGCGCTCACCGAGGGCGCCGCGGCGGCCCCCGAAAGATCGACGAGGGGGGATCCGGACACGTTTACCAGGCTCCCATCTGCGGCCACGTTTGCCTTCAGGCCGTTGCCGAACACGGGAATCCCGTTGACGACCTGCCGCCACCAGAGGTGATGTGTACCGTCGATGGAGACGTATTCGCGGGCGAGTTGCAGGGTCGTGACGTCGATGGGGAAGATGGCTGCGTTCGCCCGCACGAAATCGAGGGTGATCGCCGCCGCCGGCTGCGCGCTCGGGCCGGTGAGGTAGCCGTCGAGGCGCCCGATGATGCGAGGCGTGCCGGTGAGTCCATCGACCGAGACGATGCCCTGCGGCCCTAGCGAGGCCCCCAACGCCTTCACCGCGGCGGATGGATTCGCCGCCATCTGGGCCTGCCGGTCGGTGACCGCGCGCCCGGAGCGCGCGTCGAGGTTTGGCCGTCCATGATGTTTTTCGCGCGCCGGCGGCGCCGTCCAGGCCGCGCTCGACGCGAGCAGACCGATACAAAGCATTGGAGCAAGCAGCGAAGCCTTTCGTCTCATGGTCCCTCCCAATGCAATTTGAATCCCCGCACACCCGCTGGGTGCGCCATTCACCGGCTCGTCGCACGAGGTCTCGATGGGCCGTGTGAAGGTGCCCGAGCACCTCCACTACCGTCGGATCCGAGCACAACCGATTCGCAAATGCCAGGTCACTGGACCCCGAGATACGCCTTCTGCACTTCGGGATCGTTGCTGAGGACGGAGATCGCGCCTTCGCGAACGATTCGCCCCGTCTCCATCACGTAGCCGCGGTCGGCGACGGTGAAAGCGGCGAAGACGTCCTGCTCGACGAGGAGCACGGTGACGCCCTGCTTGCGGATCTCGGCGAGCACGGCGAGCAGCTGATCGACCACCACCGGGGCAAGCCCCAGGCTCATCTCGTCCACCGCGAGGAGCTTGGGCGCGGCCATCAGGGCCCGCGCGATGGCGCACATCTGCTGCTCGCCGCCGGAGAGGCTGCCGGCGATCTGCGTGCGCCGCTCCTTCATGCGAGGGAAGAGCTCGTAGACGCGCTCGAAGCTCCGGGCGATCCCCGCCTCGTCCTTGCGGCGGTAGGCGCCCATCTTGAGGTTGTCCTCGACGCTCATCTTGTCGAAGAGCTGCCGTCCCTCGGGAACCTGGACGAGGCCGAGCCCGAAGACCTGCTCCGGCGTGTGGGTCAAGAGATCGTGGCCGTCGAAGCGCAAGGTCCCGCGGCCCGCGATGACGCGAGATACCGCGCGCAGGAGCGTGGTCTTTCCCGCGCCGTTGCTGCCCACCAGCGTGACGATCTCGCCGGGTTGGATGACGAGGCCCACGCCGGAGAGGACCGGCACCTCGCCGTACCCGGCGCTGAGGCCTGCGATCTCGAGCAGGGGCGCGCTCACTGGCGCCTCTTGCCGAGATAGGCTTCGACCACGCGCTGGTCCGCGAGCACCTCGTCGACCTTGCCCTGGGCGATCTGCTGGCCGTGGTGGATGACGAGGAGGCGATCGGAGAGGTTCCGGATCGCCTTCATCACGTGCTCGATGACGAGGATGGTGACCTTCCGGTCGCGGATCTTGCGGATGAGCGCGACCACCTCGTCCACCTCGACGTGGTTGAGCCCCGCCATCACCTCGTCGAGCAGGAGCAGCTTGGGGTGCAGGGCCAGGGCCTTGGCGAACTCGAGGCGTTTGCGGTCGGGGCCGCCCAGCTGGTCGGCGCGCTGCTCGGCGTGGCGCGTGAGGCCGGTGAACTCGAGCAATTCGCGCGCCAGCTCCCGCGCCTTGGCGCGCTTCTTCTCCTGTCCCTCGGTGGCCCCGAAGAGCGCGCCGACGGTGACGTTCTCGAGAACGGAGAGGCCGGGAAATGGTTTCATCACCTGGAAGGTCCGGCCGATGCCGAGCCGCGCGCGCTTGAAGGCCGGAAGCCCGTCGATGCGCCGGCCCTCGAAATGGATTTCGCCCGCGGTGGGAAGGAGCGTCCCGCTGATGAGGCTGATGAGCGTCGTCTTGCCGGCGCCGTTCGGTCCGATGAGGCCGAGGATCTCGCCGGGGGCTACCTGGAAGGTGACGTCGGAGAGCGCGGTCAGACCCCGGAACTTCTTGGTCAGGCCCTTCACCTCGAAAATCGGCGCCGTCACAGGCGGAACCGCCGCATGTTCTGCGCGAAGTACCGGAACCCCGAATGCCGGAAGCCCTGGAACAGGTCGAGCAGCCCCTTGGGCATGAACACGACGGCGAGGACGATGACGAATCCGTAGAACAGGCTCGCCACCGTCGACACCTTGCTGGCGAGGACCTCGGACACGGCCGAGAGAACGAACGAGCCGAGGACCGGTCCGAAAATCGTCCCCGGTCCTCCGAAGAGCGTCATGATCACCATGCGCACGTTGAGCGTGGGATCGAAGGCGCTGCCCGGATCGATGAAGGTGATCCAGTAGGCGTGGATGCCGCCCGCGAGCGAGCTGAAGAAAGCGGCCAGCGCGAGCGCGCCGACCTTGTACATGGTGGTGTTGATGCCCATCACCTGCGCGGCGTCCTCGTCCTCGCGGATGGCGACGAGCCCCGCGCCGAAGCGGCTGCGGGCGAGCCAGGCGACCGTGCCCGTCGCCGCGACGAGCAGGACGAGCGAGAGCTCGTAGAAGAGCGTGTCGCCCCGGAAGAGCGGAAGGATGAGGCCGATGTTCTTGCCCGCGAATCCGATGGTGGCCACGATGGCGGACATCACCGCTGCCAACCCGAGGGTGGCGATGGCGAAATAGGGACCGCGCAAGCGCAGGATGGGAATCCCGAAGAGGAGCGCGAAGGCCACTCCGAGCACGCCTCCAGCGACGAGTCCCACCCCGAACGGGAGGTGGAGCTGCGCCATGGCGATGGCCGTCCCGTAGGTGCCGAGACCGTAGAACACGGAGTTGCCGAACGACGGGTAGCCCGTGAATCCGCCGATGATGTTCCACCCCTGGGTCAAGGTCGCGACCAGGAGCGCGTTGATGCCGAACTGGACCAGCGTGTCGGAAGCCACGAAAGGCACCGCCGCCAGCCCGACGGCGAGCAGCGCAAGCCCTGCCCGCTGGAGGTTCTTCATGCACGCCCCAGGATCTGTGCAGGCTTCGCGACGAGGACCAGAACGAGCAGCCCGAAACTGATGATGTCGGTGAAGGTCGGATCGAGATAGAGCGCGGTCATCGCCTCGGCGATGCCGAGCAAGAGCCCGCCGAGGATGACCCCGATCGGTTTGTCGAGCCCGCCGAGGATGGCGATGACGAACGACTTCGCGGTGAGCGTGACTCCGATGTAGGGAGTGATCTGCGAAACGACGCCGTACAGCCCGCCCGCCGCACCGGCGAGCGCCGCGCCGGTCCCGAAGGTGAGCGCGTAGATGCGGCGCGGGTTCACGCCGTAGAGACGGGCGGCGGTGAGGTTCTGCGCGGTGGCGCGGATGGCGCGCCCCGTTCGCGTGCGATCGAGGAAGAGGAAGAGGATGGCGGCGAGGAAGATGGCGACGAGGAAGGCGGCGAGCTGCGCGTAGGGAATCGTCACGCCGCCGACGTCGATGTTGCTGCCCGCGTACGGAGGGTTGATGGTGCGGAAGTCGGCGCTGAAGAGCAGCTGCGCGAGATAGACGAAGACGACGTCGAGACCGAAGGTGATGAGCAGGGTGTTGAGCTGCGCCGAGCGGACGATGAGGTTCAGGAGGAAGCGCTGGAGGAGGTAACCGAAGAGGAAGAGCAACACCATCGCGATCGGCAGCGCCGCGAAGGGATCGATGCCGCCCTTCGTATAGAGATAATAAACGGCGTATCCGCCCAGCATGATGAGCGCGCCGTGGGCGAGGTTGACGATGTTGAGGACGCCCCAGACGAGGCCCATCCCGAGGGCCATCAGGCCGTAGAGGCCCCCGAGCAGGATCCCGTTGACGAGGATCTGGGCGAAGAGTTGCACGGCGCGCGCCCCCTAGGCCGCGCGACGGCCTGCGCTGTTCCACTGCATCGAGCCTCCGCTCACCGCTTCGCCCAGGGGGGCAGCGGGTAGCGCGGCTTACCGAGGAAATCTTCCGCAAAGATCTCCACGACCTCGCCTTTCTGGATCTGGATGACCGTTTGCGGCAGCGAGATCTGACCGTTCGGTTGGAACTTGACCTTGCCGTAGAGGCTACCGAAATCCACCTTGGCGACGGCGTCGCGAACCTTGGCGGGCTCGAGCGATCCGGCGGCCGCGATCGCCTTGGCATATACCTCCACGTCGGCGATCGCCGAAGCAGCATGGTAATCGGGCGCGTAGCCGAACCGTTGCTGGTACTCCTTGGCGAACACGGCGGCATCGCCGAAGTAGTCGTCCTTGAGATCCTTGGAAGGGAGCCACGGCGTCATCCCGAAGGCGTATTCGGCGTCCTTGCCGAGCGCCTTGCGGAAGTCGGCGGTGGGGACGCCGACGGTGAACGCGTACATGAGCTTGGGACTCATGCCCAGGCTCTTCGCCTGGCGGATGAAGTTCAGCGCCTCGGCCTCGTGTCCGCTCCAGAGAAGGATGTCCGGGTCGCTCGACTTGGCGAGGGAGAGGATCGAGGAGAAGTCGGAATTGTTTTCCCGGTACTGCTTGTCGACGACCAGGTCGAGACCGGCCTCCTTGAGGAGCTTGCGCGTGCCGTTCGCTACCGAGACGTCGAAGGAATCGTCCGCCGCGACGAGAGCGAGCGTCTTCGGCTTGGGATCCATCTTCATGAGCATTTTGATGGTGCTCGCGTAGTAATCGTCCGCCGGCGGCAGGGTGCCGAAGATGTACTTGTAGTTGCGGCTGAAGATCTGGCTGGAGGCGCCGCCGCCCTGCACCATCGGGACCTGGTATTTCTCTGCCACCGAGGACTGGTCGAGCGCGTCGTTGGAGGAGAACGGTCCGAGCAGGAAGTTGACCTTGTCCTGGGTGAGCAGCTGCGTGCATTGCCGTACGCCGAGGTTCACGTCCGATTGGTTGTCCAGGATCTTGAGCGCGAGCTTGAGCTGCTTGCCGCCGACGGAGACGCCGCCCTTCTCGTTGATACGCTCGACGGCCATCGCATAGCCGTCCCCGTAGTAACGACCGGTGTTGGCGAGCCGTCCGGTCAGTTGCACCGACGCGCCGAGCGTGATCTGGCTGGCCGTGATCTGTCCGCCTTGCTCCGGCGCGCGTTTACAAGCCGCCACGGCCGCGATCGCAAGCACCATCATCGTTCGTCGCATCGTCTCTCCTTGGTGTTGACGGCTCGGCCGCGAAACGCGTGCATGCAAGCCCGGACGCACGTCGGATGTCAAGAAGCCGGTTTCTCCACCGCATAGCGCAGTAATGCCGCGAATCGGTAGACCGCGTGCACGAACTTTCCATAAGGCAGCGTAGCGAAAAGACCGAGCACGAAGCCGAGATGGAGGGCGAGCAGCGGCCCCATCGCGGCGGTCGATCGGAGGACGAGGAGGAGGAATCCGGTCGCGCTGGTGAGGAACAGCAGGACGAGGAAGGTCACGTCCATGACCAGCCTGCTGCGTGGATTCGGGACCGGATCGCTGCGGAATTTCAAGATCGAGAGGCCGATGGGCCCGACGAGGAGGCCAACGCCTCCCACGATCCCGAGTAGAACGGGTGCGCTCAGGATCGGATACGGCGCCTTGCGCGCGAGGAAGTTGTCGTAGATCGCCGCCACCGTCGTCGAGGCGAGGCAGAAGAGGAAGCCGTAGTAGGTGAAATGGTGGAAGACGCGGCGCGCCTGGGAAGGCGCCTCGCGCGGGTAGGTGCAACCGTCTCCGGCGCCGCCGTCGAGATAGCGCAGGCGCAGGATGTCGAGCGTGGCACGGCCGAGATGCCGCGCGGAGATCTTCCCGCCGGGACCGCTGTCGCGCCAGAAGCGGGCGAAGCCGACCGCGAAGGCGACGAGCGCAAACATCCAGACCACGCCGAAGAGGACGATCATCGCGTCGTGCGGGACGATCTCGTAGAAGGCGCCGGGCCCTTCGTGCGGCTGGTACATCGCTCCCGGCGCCGCGACCGAGACGGCGAGGAAGCCGAGGAGGACGATGGTCGAGATCACCACGGCGGCGGTAGCGATTGCATTGCTCTCGAAGAGGCCCGAGAGGGCCCTGGGCCAGGCGTACTGGCGGTACGTCTGCTCACGGATCCCCTTGAACGTCTCTGGGACGTTGACCGCGAACTCGTGGGGCGGCGCGTACTGGCAGTGGTGATAGCAGGAGCCGCAGTCGTGGCAGAGATTCGCCAGGTAGGCGAGATCGCGGGGCGGGAACTCGGTCCGCTGCTCCATCGCCGGGAACACCGCGCAATGCCCTTCGCAATAGCGGCAGGCATTGCAGATGATCATGATCCGCTCGCCCTCCTTCAGCAGATCAGCGAGCGGCATGCTCCGCTGCCTTCCTGCCGGCGATCCGGCCGAACACGGTCCCGATGGTCATGCCGAATCCCGCCAGGTAGCCCTGCCCGAGGATGTTGCCCGCCATGATCTCGCCGGCGGCGTAGAGGTTCCGGGTCGGCTCCCCGCTCTTCAAGAAGATGCGCGCGTCGCCGTCCACTTCCACTCCCAGATAAGTGAAGGTGATCCCGGGCCGCAAGGAATAGGCCGAGAAGGGAGGTCGATCGATGGCCACCGCCCAATGGCTCTTTGGAGGATCGAGGCCCTCGGTCGTGCAGGAATCGAGCGCTCCGGGATCGAAGGTCCCCGGCCGCACCGATCGGTTGAAGCGCTCGACGGTGGTATCGAGGACGCCGGGATCGAGCTTCAGCGCCTCGGCGAGCTCGCGGATGGAGTTGCGCACGATCGGCGGGAACACGGTGGGCATGAACTTGCCGATGGGCTTCGCATCGATGATGACGTGCCCGATCTGACCCGGCTGCTCGGCGATGAGGCGGCCCCAGATGGCATACCGCTTGGGCCAGAAATCCTCTCCCTCGTCGTAGAAGCGGACCGCGTCCTGGTTGACGACGATGCCGAAGGGGACGGCGTCGACCCGGGTGACGATCCCGCCGTCGAATTTCGGCGCGCGTCCGTCGACGGCGACGGCGTGGCACTGCTTCGGATCGCCCACCTGCTTCATGCCCGCCGCGAGCAGCGCCTTGAGGACCCTGCCCTGGTTGTACGGCGTTCCGCGGATGATGAAATTATCGGCCACCTCGCCCCAGCTCTCCTTGAGCCAGGGGATGTTGGCCTCGAATCCGCCGGATGCGGCGACGAATGCCTTGGCGGCAACCCGATATTCGCGACCCTCGTGAACGACGTTTGCCGACGAGAAAGCGCCGTCCTTCACCTCGAGCCCGGCGACTTCCGCCTGGTAGACCACCTCGACGCCGAGGTGCTCCGCGGTGCGGTAGTACGCGTTGACCAGGGCCTTGCCCCCGCCGAGGAAGAAGGCGTTGGTGCGCCCGAGATGGAGTGTGCCCTCGAGAGGCGGCTGGAGCCGTACCCCGCGATCGGTCATCCATCGGCCCACGCCGGCGGAAAACCGGATCGCGAGCCGCGCGAGGGGCTCGTTGGTCTTGCCCTTGGTGACTCGCGAAAGGTCCTGCCAGAACTCCTCTTCCGGATACGCGCCGGTCAGGATCTCGTCCGGCGCTTCATGCATGTAGCGGAGGTTGCGCGTATGCCGGCTGTTGCCTCCCCGGAAGTCCCGCGGGGCGCACTCCAGGACGAGGACCCGGGCGCCGGCCTCGCTCGCGACCATCGCGGCGCACAATCCGGCGTTGCCGCCACCGGCGACGAGGACGTCGATGGGGTGTGCGGAAAGCATGGCGGGCATCAATCCTGTTCCGGTTCGTGGCCGCGCCGGGATACTACTGCTTCGAGCTCGTAGGGGCCCGATTTCGCAGGGGTGTCGATGAAGGTGTTGATCGCGGAAGACGATCGGACTTCGAGCTTGCTCCTGCGAAGGGTGCTCGAAGGGCTCGGACACGAGGTCGTCGCCGTGACGAACGGTGCCGAGGCCATCGAGCAGCTCACTCGCAAGGACGATCTCCAGGTGGTCATCTCCGACTGGGTGATGCCCGTCATGGACGGCCTCCAGCTGTGCCGGCACATCCGCGGCCGCCAGCACGCCCGCTACGTGTACGTGCTGGTGGTGACGGCGCGGCGCGGGAAGAAGCGGTACCTCGAGGCGCTCGAGGCGGGGGCCGACGACTTCATTCCCAAGCCCATCGACGCGGAGGAGCTGGGCGCGCGCCTGCGCGTCGCGGAACGCATCCTCGGGCTCCAGGCGCAGATGAAGCAGCTGCAGGGACTGCTCTCCATTTGCGCCTACTGCAAGAACATCCGCGAGGACGACGACAAGTGGGTGCCCATCGAGCAATACGTGTCGCAACGGGCGCACACGATGTTCTCGCACGGGATCTGCCCGAATTGCGCCGCCGAGCATTTCAAGGACTGGTCGCCGAAGCCGCGACCCGGGCGCAAGAAGGATCGGCCGGACAAGTAGGAGCGCTGCCGCGCAGTCCCCGGCGCGTCAGGCCGCGAGCCTCCGGAGCTCGCCAAAGGCCTCCTCGATGCAGCGCGCGAACTCGCCCACGTCCGGAACCAGGTCCCAGTCTGCGGTGAAGCCCCAGCAGAGCTTGCCGTCGTAGCTCATCAGCACGATGGCGAGCCCGAGATAATCGGCGAGGGGCAAGAGCCCGTAGTTGTCGAGCATCCTCGACGCCAGCAGATAGAGCGGGTGCTGCGGCCCGGGCACGTTGGTCACGATGAGGTTGAAGGGAAGGTTGCGCCACGCCAGCCTCGCTCCGAGAGAGAGCAGCGTTGCCGGCGCCCACCCCGCCATCCTGGTGAGCATCTCCGCGCCGAGCGCGTTCTTCTCCTGCTTGAGCCGGCCCGTCGTCTCCTGGATGAGGGCGAGCCGCCGTCGCGGGTCGGGCTCGCCGACGGGCAGCGGGACCGTCCATGCGGAGACGCGGTTGCCGAGAGCGCCCCGCTCGTCGGGAGTGCGCACGCTCACCGGCGTCATCACGCGGAAGTCGAGGCCGTCGGCCCGCACGCTCCGGTGCGCGAGGAACCGGCTCACCGCGCCGGTCACGGTGGCGAGGACGACATCGTTGAGCGACCCGCCCAGGGCGTGCCGGACCGCCTTGACCTCCCCGAGATCGAGTGCGAGCCAGTCGCAACGGCGGTGGGGACCGATCGGCCGGTTGAAGGGCGTCTCGGAGGGACGGCGGACCGTCTTGAAGGCGAGATCGGTCGCCCCGCGCAGCGCCGCGCGCAGATCGCTCCCCGGCTTGCGCGCCTCGGCGAGCAACGCCGGGGCGCGAGCGGCCAGCCCGAGCGGGGCTCGAACGAAGCTCCGCAGATCGTCGAATGCCAGCTTGCGCGCGGAGGGTGCGGGGCGGGGCAGCCAGCGCGGCGCCGGCCCGACCTCGGCGACCTGGTCCGGGGAAAGGATCACCTGGAGCAGATCGACCGCGCTGATGCCGTCGACCATCGCGTGATGGACCTTGCTGATGAGCGCGAACCGGTCGCCGCCGGCGACGCCCTCGACGAACCACAGCTCCCACAGCGGCTTGGCCCGGTCGAGCGCCTGGGAGAACACGCGGGCGGAGAGCGCTTTGAGTTGCCGGTCGTCGCCCGGACTGGGAAGGCTGGTGTGTCGCACGTGGTATTCGAGGTTGAAATGCGCGTCGTCGACCCAGATCGGCGCGCCGAGCGGCGTCGTCGCCACCACCTGCCGGTAGCGGGGGATGAGCGGGAGCCGCGCCTCGATCAGGGCACGGATGCGCCCGATGTCGAGGCCGCCTTCGGGCCGGCGCAGGCCGCCCACCTCGAAGGTGGCGGTGCCACCGACATGCATCGGGCTCACGCCGCTTTCGTAAACGAGGAAGGATCGGTCGAGGTGGTTCAGTCGATCGTACGTGGTGGGCATGGATCGCTCCGGCCTGCAGAGAGTATCCGCTGTCGATGAACCGCGCTCCTCCCCCCTCCAAAGCCGGGCGCCGCGAGTGGATCGGGCTCGCCGTCATCGCCCTCCCCTGCGTCCTCTACTCGATGGACCTGACCGTGCTGGACCTCGCGGTGCCGGCGCTCAGCGCCAGCCTCAAGCCGAGCAGCACCCAGTTGCTCTGGATCATCGACATCTACGGCTTTCTCGTCGCCGGGTCGCTCATCACCATGGGGACGCTGGGGGACCGGATCGGTCGCCGGCGTCTGCTGCTCATCGGCGCCACGGCGTTCGGCGTCGCCTCGGTGCTCGCTGCCTTCTCGACGAGCGCGGCCATGCTCATCGCGGCCCGCGCAGTGCTGGGCCTCGCCGGAGCGACGCTGGCGCCCTCGACCCTGTCGCTCTTGCGCAACATGTTCCTCGACCCCGGGCAGCGCGGAGTCGCCGTCGGCGTGTGGATCTCCAGCTACTCCGCAGGCGCGGTAATCGGGCCGCCGCTCGGAGGCCTCCTCTTGCAGCACTTCTGGTGGGGGTCGGTCTTTCTCATCAGCATTCCGATGATGGCGCTCCTTCTCGTCCTGGGACCGATCCTGCTGCCCGAGTTCCGCGACCCCGAGGCGGGGCGTCCCGATCCCTGGAGCGCCGTCCTCTCGATCTCCGCGGTGCTAGGCGTCATCTATGGACTCAAGCAGATCGCCGTGCACGGCCTCGGCTGGTTGGCCGCAGCCTCCATCGGCGCGGGTCTCCTGGTCGTTGCCATCTTCGTGCGCCGGCAGCAGACGCTGGCCGACCCCTTGATCGACTTGCGGCTGTTCCGGACGCCGGCCTTCAGCGCGTCGCTCGCGCTCTACCTGCTCGCGACCTTCATCGTGTTCGGTCCGTATGTGTTCATCGCGCAGTATCTCCAACTGGTGCTCGGCCTGTCGCCGCTCGCGGCCGGGCTTTGGTCGATGCCTCTTGCCCTGGGCTTCGTCGCCGGGTCGATGCTTTCCCCGATCCTGGCGCGGCGGGTCCGGCCCGCCTTCCTCATGTGCGGGGGCCTCGTCATCGCGGCGGCAGGATTCGTGGCGATCGGCGGGATCGGCACTTCCGGGCTCGCCATCCTGGTGGTGAGCACTGTGGTGTTCTCGCTAGGTCTTTCTCCCGTGTTCACCCTCGCGAACGATCTCATCATCGGCGCCGCGCCACCCGAGCGGGCCGGTGCGGCCGCCGCGATCTCGGAAACCTGCTCCGAATTCGGCGGAGCGCTCGGCATCGCGATCCTCGGCAGCATCGGGACGGCCATCTACCGGCGGGCGATGGCCGGCTCCGCCATCGACGGTATTCCGCCTGAAGCTTTGGCGGCCGCACAGGACACTCTCGGAGGCGCACTGGCGCTCGCTCGCGAATTGCCAGCGGCCGGCGGCCCGCTGGTCGAAATGGCGCGGAGGGCGTTCACGCGAGGCCTTCAGATAACTGCCTTGGCGAGCGCGCTCGTCGCAGTGGCGATGGCTGTCCTTGCGTTCGTCGCGCTCCGGCACGTACGCCCGACGGGTCAAGGATCGCATGGCGTGTCATCGTGAGCGCTCCCCAGCGCCTCCCCGCTGCTGGAGACGAACGGAGCGTCCCATGCGAATCCTCCTCATCCCATTGCTTGTCCTCGGCGCTTGCGCGGCCGCGCCACCGGTAGCGTCCTTGTCCAGGCTACCCGAGGACAGTACGCAGGTCTGTTACGCGGTCTGCGAGAGAATCGGTGTAAAGCTCTCGGCGGTGGTGGTCGTAGCCGGCGCCGTGGGCTGCGTCTGCGAGGTGACACCGGGAGGGAACAAGGGCGCCGGCGGAGCCGCAGCGTCAGCGGCGGCCGTCATCATCGCCGCCAATGCTGCTGCTGCCACCCAGCAAGCGCAGCAAGCTGCCCATCACCCGTAGGCGGCGGCGCTCAGTGTCCGGGCGGCGATTCCCCCCGGATCGACAGATCGAGCAGCTCGATCGGGTGCAGCGCCGGCAACGTTAGACCCCGGTCGCGCAGTTTCGCCTGGATCTGCAGCGTGCATCCCGGATTCCCCGACACGAGCAGCTCCGGCGAAACCGAGAGCACGTTCTCCACCTTCCGCGTCCCGATCTGATCCGCGCTCTCCGGCTGGATGAGGTTGTAGACGCCGGCGCTGCCGCAGCACTGCTCGGGGTCGGGAACCTCGAGGAGCGTGAGGCCCGGGATCGCGCGAAGCAGCTTGCGCGGCTGCTCGATGATGCGCTGCGCGTGCCGCAGGTGACAGGCGTCATGCATCGCGGCGCGCACCGGCACGGGGTGCCGCTCCGCCCGCGGCTCGATGCCGGCGAGGAACTCCGTCACATCCTTCACCAGCACATCGAAGCGGTGCGCGCGCTCGGCAAACTCGGGCTCGTGCCGGAAGAGCCGCCCGAGCGTCTTCATGTGCGAGCCGCATCCGGCCGAGTTGATCACCACCGCGTCCACGGGATCGTGCAGGAACAGCTCGATCATCTCCCGCGCCAGCGCCTTCGACTCGTCCTCCCGCCCGACGTGGAGCGAGAGCGCGCCGCAGCAGCCCTGCCCTTCCGGCAGGACGACGTCGTATCCCTCCGCGTTCAAGACGCGGATGGTCGCCTCGTTCACGCCCGGGAAGTAGACGCGCTGCACGCATCCGGCGAGGAGCGCCACCCTGCCGCGCCGGGGTCCGGTCGCCGCGCTGAAGACGGGAAGGCGGGCGGAGAGATGGTGCGCGCCGACGTCGGGCATCACCCGCTCGAGCTGGGCGAGGCGGCCCTTCATGATCTTGAAAAGGCCGATCTTGTGGAGGAGCCAGCGCAGGCCGCTCTTCACGTAGAGGAGCTGGAAGAGGAGCAGCGCGCGGAGCCTCGCCGGATAAGGGAAGAGCGCGAAGAGCATGGCGCGGAAGAAGCGGTCTCCGGGAGTGCGCGGCTTCTCTCTCTCCAGCTCGGCCCGCTGGTCCTCGATGAGACGGTCGTACTTCACGCCCGAGGGGCAGGCGGTGACGCACGACATGCAGCCCAGGCAGGCGTCGAAGTGCCCGCGCACGTGGTCGGTGAGCTCGATCTTCTTCTCGAGCAGGCTCTTCATGAGGTAGATGCGCCCGCGCGGCGAGTCCATCTCCTCGCCCCAGTTCTGGTAGGTCGGGCACGCAGGGAGGCAGAACCCGCAGTGGACGCACTCGTCGATCAATTCGCGCTCGGGCAACTACAAACCTCCCAGGAAGCGGCCCGGGTTCAGGCGTCGTTCCGGATCGAAGTTGCGCTTGAGCCGTTCCATGAGCGGAAAGGACTGCGGGACCGGACCCCAGGCATCGAATCCCGGCGGCAGTCCGGCTTGCACGACCAGGGAGCCGCCCGCCTCGCGCAGCGATGCGCGCGCCGTCGCCAGCTCGCTCGGAAAGGCCGTCCCCGCCGCGAACCCGAGGCCGAGCGTCGGGTAGAACGCCACCCGCAGCGACTGGGGCAGCGCGGCGTCGATGCGGGCGAAATCGGTGGGCAGCGCGGCGACCTTGACGCGCAGCGGGCCGCCCGTCCGGACCTCGTCGTGCCGTTTCCAGAAAGCCTCGGCGTCGCCCGCGCGGTAGCAGCCGAACAGCTCCGCGGCCTTGCGGGCCTGCTGCTCGACGCCCGCGGCGAATCCCTCGAAGCGGATGCCGAGGTCGTACTTGCCGTCGTCGCGGAGCGCGCACACCGACGTCGGTTCGAGCTGTGCGTCGCGCAGACCCACCGCCACCTGGACGACCCGCTCGGGACCGAGGCCCCGAACGACCATGGTGGCAGAAGCCTCCGGGACCGGATGGAGCCGGAAGGTCGCCGAGGCGACGAGGCCGAGCGTTCCGAGGGAACCGCACGCCACCTTGGGCAGATCGAATCCGGCGACGTTCTTCACCACCTTGCCGCCGCCCTTGGAGACGGCGCCGTCGGCGCGGACGATGGTGACTCCGATGATCAGATCGCGCACGCCGCCGTAGCGGGCACGCCGCGGCCCGAAAGCGCCGGTCGCCACCACGCCTCCCACGGTGGCGCGATCCGGCATCGGCGGGTCGAGCGCGAGGGTCTGCCCTTCGGCGCGAACGGTCGCTTGCAACCTGGCCATCGTCACGCCCGCCTCGGCGACGACGATCATGTCGGATGGGTTGTACTCGACGATGCGAGAAAGCCCGGAAGTGCGCAGCACGGAATCGACCGGTCCGAGGGGCGCGCCGAGCTCCAGCTCGGTGGCGCCTCCCACGAACTGGACGCGGCCCGCGGAGGGCAGCATTGCCGCTGCCTCCTCGATGGTGCGGGGCTCGAGCACGGCGCTCATCCGCGGCCCGCCTCGTCCCGTGTCTCGGTCGGGTGGGGGACGTACTTGCCCGGCTTGTCGCCGCACAGCCGCGGCGTGGGGAACACCTTGCCCGGGTTCATCACGGCGTCCGGATCGAAGGCGCAGCGCACTTTTGCCATGCTGTCGAGATCGGATTCCGAGAACAGCTCTCCCATGTACGGCGCCTTGTCCGCGCCGACGCCGTGCTCGCCGGTGATCGATCCGCCCACCCGGATGCAGACGCGCAGGATCTCGCCGCCCGTCTGCTCGGCCAGCGCCTCCTGGCCGGGCACTTTCTCGTCGTAGAGGACGAGCGGATGGAGATTGCCGTCGCCCGCGTGGAAGACGTTGGCGATGCGCAGGCCCGAGCTCTTGGAGAGGGCCTCGATCTCGCGCAGCACCTTGGCGATCTCGCTGCGCGGGATGACGCCGTCCTGCACCACGTAGTTGGGGGAGATGCGGCCGACGGCGGCGAAGGCGCTCTTGCGCCCCTTCCACATGGTCTGACGCTCCGCCTCGTCCTTGGGGAGCCTCACTTGCAGGGCGCCGCACTCCTTCGCGATCTGGGCCGCCCGGGAAGCGACGTGCTCCACCTCGGCGGCACATCCGTCGGCGTCCATGAGCAGGGCGCCGCCCACGTCCGGCCAGTCCACGCCGGTCGCCGCCTTGATGGCGACGATGGCGAGCCGGTCCATCATCTCGATGGCGGCGGGCACGATGCCGGCGGCGATGATCCGCGAGACCGCGTTCCCCGCCTCGTCCGTGGACGGGAAGGTGGCGAAGAAGGTCCGCGTCGCCTCGGGCTTGCGGAGGATCCGCAGGGTGACTTCGGTGACGATGCAGAGCGTTCCCTCGCTCCCGACCAGGACACCGAGCAGGTCGTAGCCGGGACCGTCGAGGACCGGTCCGCCGATGTCGACGACCGTGCCGTCCGCGAGGACGCAGCGGGCGCCGAGCACGTGGTTCACCGTGAAGCCGTACTTCAGGCAGTGGGCGCCGCCCGAGTTCTCGGCGACGTTGCCGCCGATGGTGCACACGCTCTGCGAGGAAGGATCGGGCGCGTAGTAATAGCCGTCGGGAGCGAGGCGCTTGGAGACGTCGAGGTTGATGACGCCGGGCTCTACGCGCATGGTTCCGTTCTTCAGATCGATTGCCACGATGCGCCGCATGCGGGCCAGCGAGACGAGGACGCACCCCGGGATCGGCATCGCGCCGCCTGAGAGCCCGGTCCCCGACCCTCGCGGCACGATTGGCAATCCGGCGGCGCGGGCGATCCGCACCACCTTGACCACTTCCTCGGTCGACCCGGGGACGACCACCACCCCGGGGGGCGCGCGGAAGCTCGTCAGGCCGTCGCATTCGTAGGTGCGCAACTGTTCGGGATCGGAGATGCAGTTGCGCTCGCCCACCGCCGCGCGCAGCTGACGCACGACCTCCTCGGCGACCGGGATCCGCTCTAGTTCCATCGGGATCGAGCACACCACCACAGGTGCGGCCTGCCGGACAAGCCCTTCGTCGCGCTTAGCGCTTTCCGATGGGAGGCTCGTGTTCTAGAGTGCGCCCTTCCCGCTTCCCGTGGAGGGTGCATGCACGATTCCAAGATCAGGTCGAAGACGATCGGCCGGCGCTCCGTCCTGAAAGGCGGCCTGGCCGTAGCAGCGGCGGCAGCCGTTCCCACCATCCTCGTCCGCAAGGCTTCTGCGCAGCAGGAGAAGACGCTCAAGATCGTGCAGTGGAAGCACTTCGTCCCCGACTACGATCGCTGGTTCAGCCAGTTCGTGCAGGAGTTCGGAGAGAAGAACAAGGCAAAGGTCGAGGTCGACTACGTGGCGACGAACGACCTGCCGACGGCCATCGCCGCCGACATCTCGCGCGGCGGCGGCCACGACGTCTTCCACCTCAACGGCGTCGGCGCCTGGCTCTACGATCAGGCGCTCGTCGACGTGAGCGACGTCGCGACCAAGCTGGAGAAGCAGTACGGCCCCTTCATCCAGGATTCCAAGTCGATCGGCTACGTCAAGAACAAGTGGCTCGCCATCCCCAGCTGGTACATCTCCTATCCGCTCATCATCAACACCGGCTACTTCAAGGAGGTGGGCGAGCAGTACACGGAGAAGACCACCTGGCAGGACATGATCAAGATCGGCGAGAAGCTGAAGAAGGCCGGTCATCCGTTCGGAATCGCCTACTCGCAGACGCCAGACTCGAACGACGACCTCCTGCCCATCATGTGGGCCTTCGGCGCCAACATGTTCGACAAGGAGGGGAAGATCTCCTTCCGCAAAAAGGAGATCGTCGACGTGCTCAAGTGGGGCAAGGACTTCTTCGACAAGACGATGACCGAGGAAGTGCTGAGCTGGGACGACAGCTCGAACAACCGCTTCATCGCCTCCGGCAAGGGCTCGATGATCGACAACCCGATCAGCGCCTACCGCACCGCAGCGAAGGACAATCCCGAGACCTTCAAGAACCTCGCCATCGTCAAGACGCCGCTCGGCCCCAAGGGCCGCTTCAACGGCGCCCGCACCATGTCGTACGGCATCTACAACTTCTCGAAGGTGCAGGACCTGGCCAAGCAGTTCCTCCTCGCCATGGACGGCGAGTACTTCCTCAAGGGCTTCGAGGCCTCGACCGGCTACAACCATCCCTTCTTGAAGAAATTCCTCAAGAAGCCGATGCCAGTCATCGGCAACGAGCCCAAGCTGCAGCTCCTCCAGGACTTCCAGGACGACGTACACTTCATCGGCTACCCGGGCCCGATGACGAAGACCGCGACCAGCATGTACGCCAAGTTCATCGTTCCGACGATGTTCGCGGAAGTGGCGAAGGGCAAGAACCCGCGCCAGGCGATGGACGAGGCGGAGCAGAAGCTCCGCGCGGTGCAGGGCTAGCGACCAGGCATGGCCGAGGTCAACCTCGAAAACGTCGAGAAGCGGTTCGGGGAGACCTGGGCCGTCGCCGGAATCGACCTGACGGTGCACGACCAGGAGTTCGTCATCCTGGTCGGACCGTCGGGCTGCGGCAAGACGACGACGTTGCGGATGATCGCCGGGCTGGAGGACGTCTCCGCCGGCGACATCCGCATCGGCGGGAGGAGCGTCGTCAACCTGCCGCCGCGGGATCGCGACATCGCGATGGTGTTCCAGAGCTACGCGCTCTACCCGCACATGGACGTCTACCGGAACATGGCCTTCTCGCTGCAACTGAGGCGGGTGCCGAAGAAGGAGATCGACCGCCGCGTGAACGAGGTGGCGGAGATCCTCGGCCTCACGCCGCAGCTCAAGCGCAAGCCGCGCCAGCTCTCCGGAGGCCAGCGGCAGCGCGTGGCGGTGGGGGCGGCGCTCTGCCGGCAATCGGGAGTGCTCCTCTTCGACGAGCCTCTCTCCAACCTCGACGCCAAGCTCCGCGTCCACATGCGGACGGAGCTCAAGCGGCTGCACCAGAAGGTCCGCTCGACCATGGTCTACGTCACCCACGACCAGGTCGAGGCGATGACGATGGGCGATCGGATCGTGATCATGAACGGCGGCAAGATCATGCAGGTGGCGACGCCGCTCGAGGCCTACGACAAGCCCAAGAACCGGTTCGTGGCGGGTTTCATCGGGACGCCGCCGATGAACTTCTTCTCGGGCGAGTGGGTCGACTCCAAAGTCCAGCTCGGCGGTGGGGTGAAGCTCCCCTATCCGCGCAGCTCTCCGAACGGCACCAAGAGCGTAGTCTTCGGAATCCGGCCGGAGCACATCTACGTGCGGCCCTCCGGGAACAAGGGCGAGACCGCAGTCCCCTCGGTCATCGAGGTGGTCGAGCCGCTCGGACACGACGTGGTGGCGACGGCCAGCTGCGGCGCGGGAGTGTTCCAGCTCGCCGCGGAGATCCACGACGGCTTGAAACCGCAGGACAAGCTCGATCTGCAGTTCGACATGGCACGCGCCTACCTCTTCGACCGAGACACCGAGTGCGTCCTGTAATCGCCTCCCCTTCGTCGATCGTCACCCGGACCCGCGAGCCGATCTCGCGCAGCTCGATGTTCGAACGCGAGGCGCCCCTCGGGTACGCACTGGTGCTTCCCGCCGTCCTCTATCTGGGCGTCTTCATCGCTTATCCGTTCCTCATGTCGGTCTGGATGAGCTTCTCCGACGCCCAGGCCGGCAACCAGAAGTGGACGTGGACGGGATGGGCCAACTACTCGAAGGTCGAGGCCTACGACGTCCTCGCCAACAGCTTCCACGTAGCCCAGTTCAAGGAGAAGAAGGACGCGGAGGCATTCCTCGCGGCGCGCGACAAGGCGACGGTGACCGCGGAGCCCGCCGAAGGCGGTAAGTTCAAGGGCGTCCTGCACGTAGCGGGCAAGGACGTTCCCGTCCTGCAGCTCGACAACGATGGTGACGCGTCGTTCGCCGTCCAGACCATCCTCTCCGACTTCGACTGGTCGGTGGCGAAGAGCGGCACCACCTGGGACGTGGTCGCGAAGACCAAGGACACGCCGCTCACCCTGGGCGAGTTCCAGGATCGCAAGACGATGAAGGACGCGATCAAGAACGAGGTCCTGGTCGAGGCGGACACCACCATCCAGGAGAAGGGCACCGGCGTCCTGCAGGACCCGAACTTCGTGCGCGCGGTGAAGAACACCTTCCAGTACACGTTCGGGACGGAGCTCTTGAAGCTTCTCATCGGCGTCCCCTGCGCGCTGCTCCTCAATCGCAAGTTCGCCGGCCGGCGCATCCTCCGCGGGCTGGTCGTCATTCCCTGGGTGATTCCCATCGCCATCAGCGCGCAGGGATGGCTGTGGATCTTCGATTCCACCTACGGCGTCATCAACTGGGCGCTGGTGCACAGCCACCTCGTCAGCCCGGGGCAGGTGCCCAACTTCCGCGGCGACAAGGACTGGGCGATGTTCTCGCTCATCCTCGTCAACGTCTGGCGCGGGTTCCCCTTCACCGCCATCATCATCCTCGCGGGGCTCACCGCCATTCCCGACGAGATCATCGAGCGCGCACGCCTCGACGGGGCCAACGCCTTCCAGCGCTTCTTCTACATCATCGCGCCAATGGTCCGGCCCATCTTGATGGTGAGCCTGCTCTTCTCGGTGATCTTCAGCTTCACCGATTTCAATACCATCTGGATCATAACCAGGGGCGGGCCCTACGATCAGACGCAGGTTCTCTCCACCTACGCCTACCAGCTGGGCATCAACGCCGGATATCTCGGCAAAGGCGCAGCCATCTCGCTCTTCATGTTCCCCATCATGGCGGTGATGGTCCTCGCCATGCTCCAGTTCCTGCGGCGCGAGGTCTGAGATGGGGTTCTGGCACCGGATCCGCGGGCACGTGACCTCGTGGGCCTTCCTGGTCCCGTTCCTCGCCTTCGCCCTCTTTCCCTTCTACTGGGCGATCATCACCTCGTTCAAAGCGGACGCGAACCTCTACGATCTCCGCCGCAATCCCTTCTGGTTCGCCAAGACCGACGCGGTCACCCACCAGCCGTACCACAAAGACATCATCGTTCCCGCTTCGTATCCGGCGGCCCCTATCCACTGGGAGATCAAGCAGGGCGACCACACCACGCGCTCGGACAGCGAGGCGAACCCGAAGCCCATCGCGCGCATCGGCGACCAGGTCGTCTATAGCCCGGTGGACGGGACGCTCTCGCAGATCGAGGTGCCGGAAGGATCGACCGCCCGTCCTGTCGACGTCATCGGCACCATCGAGGTCGAGAACCCGACCGTGACGCATTATAAATTCCTCGCCTCGACGCCCTTCTACCGCTGGATGCAGGTCTCGCTCCTGACCGGCCTCGCCGTCGTAATACTCACCGTGCTCATCGCCGTGCCCGCGGCGTATGCCTTGGCGCGGCTCAAGTTCCACGGCAACCGGGTCATCGGCATCGCCATCTTCCTCACCTATCTCATTCCGCCGACGATCCTCTTCATCCCCTTTTCGCAGTTCGTCGGCGCGCTGCACGTCGACAACACCATCTGGTCGCTCATCTTGAGCTACCCGACCTTCACCATCCCCTTCTGCACCTGGCTCCTCATGGGGTTCTTCCGCAGCGTGCCCAAGGAGATCGAGGAGCGCGCGCTCCTCGACGGCGCGACCCGGATGCAGATGCTCCGGCTGGTGGTGATCCCGGTGGTGCTCCCAGGCATCCTCACCGCGGCGATCTTCGCCTTCACCCTCAGCTTCCAGGAGTACGTCTACGGGCTGACCTTCATCAGCTCGACCGCAAACCGGACCTTGCCAGTCGGCATCAGCGTCGAGATGGTGCGCGGCGACGTCTACTTCTGGGGGCCGCTCATGGCCTCGGCCGTGCTCGGGTCGCTGCCGGTGGTGATCGTGTACGGTCTTTCGCTCGATTACTTCATCAGCGGGATGACGACAGGCGCGGTGAAGTAGCGGAGGTTTCCGATGCGCGTGCTTGCGACGCGCGCAGCCGTTCTTCTCGCCGTCCTCGCGGCCGCGTGCGAGCCGCCGGCGCAGTTCGTCGACGTCGGCGGCCATCCCGGGAAGCGAGGCATCGACGGCGGCCTCGATGGCGCGGTTCCGCCACCGTCGGGACCGGTCGGACTCACCGTGACCGTGGCCGGAGAAGGTCGCGTGTACTCGCGCTACTTCGACTGCTCACGGACCTGCACGGTGACGGTCCCCGCCGGCGTGTCGTTCGAGGTCCACGCTGAAGGCGGTTCCGGGTCGACGATGGTGGGCTGGACCGGCGCCTGCGCGGGCG
>Ga0066684_10000132_pt1 | contig 21834 bp, 13 predicted proteins | sample GraSoiAngelo_133_FD_62301 | JGI IMG/M metagenome (GOLD analysis project Ga0066684, IMG submission 62301) | Grasslands soil microbial communities from the Angelo Coastal Reserve, California, USA - 14_0929_05_20cm | ecosystem: Environmental > Terrestrial > Soil > Grasslands | place: USA... | reverse complement strand
CACCCGAAACACAGCTCCACGGCAGGTTCTGTCCCGTGTTGCCCCACGTGACGACGACTTTCTCCCACGGCACGCCGAGCATTTCAGCGGCGACGCGCTGCGTGTCGCTGAACGACTCGGTGCCGAGGTTGCCGATGCCGGACTGGATGTACATCTTGCCGTCCGGCTTGATCACGAACAGCCCGTCGAAGCCGACCGAGCCGGAGACGAACACGCTCGACGAGACGCCGTAGCCGCGCACTTTCGTTCCCTGGCGTTTGCCGCCCTGCGCCTTGCGCTCGTCCCAGCGGAACAGCTCCGCACCGCGATCGAGCGCCTGTTTCATGAATGCGCTGGTCGCATGCGCCCGCTGCCCGCGCGCGTTGGCCGGGCCGAGCAGCGCCTTGCCTTCGGGTGCGTTGATCCGGTGAATCGCCACTTGATCGACGCCTAGCTTGCGCGATGCCTTGGCGAGGATCGGCTCCATCACCATGATGCCCTGCAGGCCCCCGGGCTGGCTCTGGGCGCGCCGCGGCGGCGTGTTGGTCAGCACCGACACGCCGCGCCACCGCATCGCTGGCGGCTGGTAGAGCAGCGAGACCATCCGGCCGGCTGTTCCCGTGTCGCCGCCGTTCTCGTAGGGGCCGTTCTCGTTGACCACGAACATGTCGAGCGCGGTGATGCGGCCGTCCTTCGCGAAGCCGACTTTCATGCGTCCGTGCTGCGCGGGCCGGGCGCCACCAATGCCGTACTCGGTCTCTATATCGATGCGCATCATCACCGGCGCGTTCAGCTTCTTCGACAGCAGCGCCGGGATGACCGCCGTGATCGTTCCCGTGGCCTTGCTGCCGAAGCCGCCGCCGGTGTACTGGCTGATGAGCACGATGTCCTTCGGCTCGAGGTGCAGCCAGCGCGACATGGATCCGACCGTCTGCACGGCGCTCTGCGTGGAGCAGTGGATGTACAGCTTGCCGTTCTGCCAGTACGCCATCGCCGAGCGCGGCTCGAGCGTCTGGTGGCTCGTGTTCGGCGTGACGAACGTTTCGTCGAGGACGAGCGCCGCCTGCTTGAAGCCCGCGTCGAGATCGCCGTACGACCATTCATCCGGCGTCTTGCCCATCGGCAGCCGTCCCTGTTCGTACTCGGCGAAATCGGCGTCGGTCCATTTCAGCTCTTCGATCGCGGCGGGCTGGCCCGGCTGGCCGGGTGCGCCCGGCTTGGGGACACCCCAGACGTTGCCCTGAAGCCGCGCGTTGGGTCCGCCAGGCCGCAGGCTGACGAGCGGATCGACGACGAAGGGCAGCTGCTCCCACTCGATCTCGATCTTCTCGATTGCCTCCACGGCGGTCAGCTCGTCGACCGCGGCGACAGCGAGCACCGGCTCGCCCTGGTACACCGGCTCGTTGGTCAGCGCCCGCTCGCCCTGCTTGTTCGCGGGAATGCGTTGTCCAAGGTCGGTGACGACGTCGGCGGGCGCCGGCAGTTCGTCGGCGGTCAGGATGCCCTTGACGCCGGGGATGGCGAGCGCCGCGCTCGTGTTCATCCGCTTGACGCGCGCGTGAGGATACGGGCTGAGCAGCAGCTTGCAGAACAGCATGCCGTCGGCGCGGAAATCTTCCGCGTACTTGGCCTGCCCGGTGACCTTCGCGACGAGATCGGGTGTGACGTAGTTCTGGCCGATCAGTTTGTTCGCCATGATGTCAGCCTCGCATCAGCTCTGCGCCGCGCATCAGCGCGGTGAGAATCTTGTCGTAGTCCTGGCAGCGGCACAGATTGCCCGAGACGCCGTGCGCGAGCTCCTGCCGCGTCGGGTTCGGGTTCGTCTTCAGATAACCGGTCGCCGCCATCACGAAGCCGGGCATGCAGAACGCGCACTGGAAGCCCTGCTCCTCGACGACCCCCTGCTGCACCGCGCTCAGTTTGCCGGTGGCCGGATCGGCGAGGCCTTCGATCGTCACGATCTTCTTGCCGCGCGCGCGATGCGCCAGATACGAGCACGAATAGTGCGGCACGTCGTCGACGAGCACCGTGCAGGCGCCGCACTCGGCGCGGTCGCAGCCGATCTTCGTGCCGGTCAGGCCCAGCTTGTAGCGCAGCACCATTGCCAGCGTTTCCTGCGGCATCACGTCGATACGGCGGTCCTGGCCGTTGACGTTGAGCGTGATGAGACGCTCGACGGCGCCGGCGGCGGGCTGACCGTGCAGCGTGGTCGAGCGGAACAAATAGGCCGACGATGAGGCGACGGCGCCGGCCGCCACGACGCCCTTGATGAAGTTCCGTCTCGAAAACCCGTTCGGCACGTCTTCCGACATCTTGTTGTCTTCCATTGATGGATCACCTCAGTGGAGAGGGATTTAGTCCGCAAAACAATAGTCCCTCCGGGGCTTCCGGTTCAATGGGCAAACAGGCACACGGTATAGTCACCGAATGTCTTCGCTGACGTTCCTCGGCGCGGCCGGAACGGTCACGGGATCGAAGCATCTGCTCGAGGTCGGCGGCCGGCGGATCCTCGTCGATTGCGGCTTGTTTCAGGGGCTCAAGGAATTGCGTCTCAGGAACTGGACGCCGGGCACGAAGGAACTGTGCTCGCTCGTGCTCCCGGATCCGTCGCCGATCGCCGAAGCGGACCATCCGCTCCTCGAGTCGACCTACGGCGATCGTTTGCACGAAAAAGACGACAAGGGGGACTCACGGATCGGCACCGACGTGCGGTGGAAGGTGCACATCGCTGCGCACCAGGACCGCGTGCCGTTGGACGTGGGATAGGATCTCGTTCGATGCCGCCTCAATCACGCGCGCCGGCCACGTCGGCGCCGGTCGATCGCCAGTATCTTCTCGAACGCGTAGACGACGCGGCGGTGGTGCAGGTGTACGCGGACGGATTCCGCGATCTCGCGCTGCGCGAGCGGATCCTGATCTGGCACCTGTCGCAAGCCGCCATCGCCGGCCGCGACATCTTCTACGACCAGCGCTACGCGCACAACCTCGACATGCGCGACGTGCTGGAAGCGATCGTCATCACTACTCCGGGGGTCCCTGTACCCCGGTCTGGCTTCACGGGGACGGCATCTTCCTGCGCTCGCGGGGCCCCACCCCCGGTCGCGCCTCGCGACAATTCGCTCGGCGCCAGCAGCAGGCGCTCGCCCCGCTCCGCCGGTGTCGCGGAAATCGATCCGGCGACGCGCGCCGAGATCGAGCGGTACGCGAAACTGTTCTGGATCAACACGGGACCCTACAACAACCTCACCGCGCGCAAGTTCGTGCTGGCGTGCACGCCGGAGGCGTTCGCCGCCGCCGCGCGGGCGGCGGCGCGCGCGGGCGCCCGGTTTCCGCTGCGTGCCGGCGAAACGCTCGACGCGCTGCTCGATCGCCTGCGCCCGATGTTCTTCGATTCGGAATTCGATCCGACGGTCACGGCAAAGACTCCGCCGCACGGCCAGGACATCCTCGCCGCGAGCGCGAACAATCTGTATGTCGGCGTGACGATGAAGGATCTCGAGGGCGTCGAAGAGCGATACGCGCTCAACTCCCGCGTCGTCAAAGGCGACGGCGGCATTGTCGAAGAGGTGTACCGCGTCGGAGGCACGTACGGCCGCTGCATCGAGGCGATCATCGAGCACCTGGAAGCGGCGGTCGCGTACGCGAGCGAGCCGATGGCGAACGCGCTCCGCGCGCTGATCGCGTTCTATCGCAGCGGCGAGGACGCCGATCGTGAGGCGTACGACATCGCGTGGGTGCAGGACAGGGAATCGCCGGTCGACACGATCAACGGCTTCGTCGAGGTGTATCTCGACGCGCGCAGCATCAAGGGGGCGTGGGAAGCCCTCGTCTTCTACGTCAACGCGGAGAAAACGCACCAGATCCGCACGCTGGCCGAGCACGCGCAGTGGTTCGAGGACCACATGCCGTGGGATCCGAAGTACCGCAAGGAAGGGGTGCACGGCGTCACCGCGCGCGCGATCGACGTCGTCATCGAAACGGGAGAGTCGGGTCCGATCACGCCGGTCGGCATCAACCTGCCCAACGATCAGGGCATTCGCGAACGGTACGGCAGCAAGTCGGTGTCGCTGTCGAACGTCAACGAAGCGTTCGATCGGTCGACGCTGCCCGAGTTCCGCACCGAGTTTTCATCGACGCCGGAGGAAGCCTCGCGCGCGACGAAGTGGAGCGCGCTGGCAAGCGAGCTCACGACCAACATGCACGAGGTGATCGGCCACGGCTCGGGCAAGGTCGACCAGCGGCTGAACGGCAGCCCGCAGGCAGCGCTCAGGGAACACTTTTCCGCGATCGAGGAATCGCGCGCCGATCTCGTCGCGCTGTACTTCGTGGCCGATCGCAGGCTCGTGGAGCTGGGCCTCGTCGAACCAGAGTCGCACGACGAAATCGTGCGCGCCGAGTACGAGGCCTACGCGCGCAATGCGCTCGTGCAGCTTCGCCGCGTGCGTCAGGGAACGCACATCGAAGAAGATCACATGCGCAACCGCCAGATGATCGTCCGCTGGCTGATGCGGCACACGCGCGCGATTGACGTCCGTGTCCGCGACGGGAAGACCTACTTCGTGATGGTGGACGCGGCCGCCTTCCGCGAAGGCGCGGGCCGACTTCTCGCCGAGGTGCAGCGGATCAAGGGCGAGGGCGACTACGCCGCCGCACGCGCGCTGGTCGAGACCTACGGCGTTCATTTCGATCCGGCGCTGCGCGACGAGGTGGTGGCGCGCGTCGATCGCCTGCGTCTGCCGTCGTACACGGCGTTCGTGATGCCGAGGCTCGAGGCGATCCGCAACGGCGAGGGCGACGTCGTCGACGTGACGATCTCCTATCCGCTCGATCTGAAGGCGCAGATGCTCGAGTACTCGGCGGCAACACGACATTTGCGAACATGAAGACGAAGGTAGGGGCGGACCAGCGTGTCCGCCCCAGCCCGTACGGCGGTTGGCTGGGGCGACACGGTTTTGGGGGCCGAAACGTTTGGGGGGGCCGACACGTTTGGGGGGGCCGACACGTTGGTCGGCCCCTACTTGTGATTGCGCTGTGTGCGTCCGCCGCATCCGCGCAGACCCGCCTCGCCATCCTTCAAGCCGAAGATCGCCGCGCGCCCACGGCGAACGACGTCGGCGCGCTTCGATCCGGCGCGCACAGCCCGGATCCGCAGACGCGGCGCCTCGCCATCCGGGCGCTCGGCCGCCTCGAGCGCGCGGCGGTCATCACCGACATCGTCCCCGGGCTCAGGCACGAGCTGCCGGAAATCCGTTCCGAGTCGGCGAACGCCATCGCTCAAGCGGCGCGAAACGCCGATCGCCGCGCGGTAGACTCGGCGCAGACCTCGCTCGCCGCCCGGCTCAAGGCGGAGGCGGACAGCGACGTGCGCGCCGCGCTGTGCGAGGCAATCGGACGCCTGCCGTACACGGCCGCCGAGCAGATCGAGGATGCGGAGCGCGCGCTCGTCGACATGGCGGGACGCGCCGGCACGGTGACCGATCGACTCGGCGTCGCCAAAGCGTTCGAGGCGCTCGCGCGAACGGCCCAGAAAATCGGGCCGCTGTCCGACGATGCCGCGGCGCTGCTTCGTCGTCTGGTGACGCCGGCGAGCGGCGAGGCGTCGAGCGGGTCGCGCGTGCGGCGCCTTGCGCTCGAGGCGCTCGTCACGGCGAACGGCGTCGACAGCGCCACGCTCACGGCGGCCGCACATGATCCCGACGCGCAGGCACGGCGCATCGCCATGCGCGCCGCTGCCGCACCGAATCACCCGCAGACTGCCGCCGACCGCACCGTTTTGAGCGGCGGCCTCGACGATCCGGCGGCGATGGTCCGGCTCGAAGCGCTGCGCGGCAACAGGAGCTGCGATCGCACGATTGCCGCGGCCGCCGATCGCGACGTCCACGTGGCGCTCGCGGCGTTGGATCAGCTCGCGCGCTGCGGGTCGTCTGCGGACGCCATCTCGCTGCTCGAGCATGCGGTCGACGATCTGTCGGACGCGGGATCGCTCCGTGAATGGCATCGCGCGGCGCACGCGCTCGTGGCCCTCGCCTCGGCGGCGGCGGAGCGCGGCGCGGCGAAGCTGCCGCAGTTCACCGGTTCGAGCATCTGGCAGCTGCGGATGTACGCGGCGCGCGCGGCGGCAGCATTGACTGATCGCGTGGCGCTCGAGAAATTGGCGACGACCGACGCGGACGACAACGTCCGCGAAGCGGCAGTCGAAGGATTGACTCGCGTGGCTGCGCACGACGCCGATGCGGTGTACGTGTCGGAGCTCACACGATCGGGATATCAGGTCGTCCGCGCGGCCGCCCTCGCGCTGGAGGGGACGCCGAATGCGGACGCCGCCGCGCCGGCGCTGAGAGAGGCGCTGCAGCGCCTCGTCGCCGAAGGCCACGACAACTCGCACGATGCCCGCGCCGCGATCGAAAAAACACTGGCGGGCGTAGGGGCCGACCGACGTGTCGGCCCCGCGGCAGGACGAACCCGCGCCCGGGCAGCGACAGACGGGCCGGGCCGGACGGAGGGGCCGACACGCGGGTCGGCCCCTACGGTGAGAACGAAGCCGACGGAAACAGATCTCAGTGCGGAGGATCTGCGGCGGCTCGCGTCGCCGCGCGCGCGGATTGCGATTCGCGGCGTCGGGACGTTCGAGCTGGCGCTGTTCACGTCGGAAGCGCCGGCGACGGTGCTGCGCTTCGCGCATCTCGCGGAATCGGGCTATTACGACGGCCTGACGTTCCACCGAGTCGTCCCGAACTTCGTCATCCAGGGCGGCAGCCCCGGCGCCAACGAGTACATCGGCGACGCCAGCTACATGCGCGACGAGGTGGGCCTTTGGCCGCACGTCCGCGGCGCCGTCGGCATCTCGACACGCGGCCACGACACCGGCGACGCGCAAATCTTCATCGACCTTGTCGACAACCCGCGCCTCGATCACGTCTACACCGTCTTCGCCCAGGTCCTCAACGGCATCGACGTCGTCGATCGCATTCTCGAAGGCGACGTGATCGATCGGATTGACATCATCCCGTAAATGATTTGGTGCACCTGCGACGTTCTGTTCTTGATAGAAAATGTTTTCCGATCGCATCGCTCACGATCTGACACGCAACCGTTTGGCGCAGGCTGTCGAAGCGATGCGTGCGGCGCAGAAGCCGTACATCGATCTCACCGAGTCGAATCCCACGCGCGCCGGATTCCACTATCCGTCGGATCTGCTGCAGCCGCTCGCCCAGCCGCGCGCGCTTACATATGAGCCGTCGCCGCTCGGCGCCCTCGGAGCTCGAGAGGCGATCTCGCGCGAATACGCGCGCCAGCAGATCGACGTCGCGCCGGATCGCATCGTGTTGACCGCCAGCACGAGCGAGGCGTACTCGATTCTCTTCAAACTGCTCGCTGGCGCCGGCGACGAAGTCCTCGTGCCGCGACCGAGCTACCCGCTGTTCGATCACCTGACTCGACTCGACCTCGTCGTGCCGAGGCCTTACGACCTCGAGTGCCACGGCGCGTGGTCGATCGATTTCGCGAGCATCGAGCGCGCGCTGTCGCCGCGTACCCGTGCCGTTCTCGTCGTCAGCCCGAACAATCCGACCGGATCGTTCGTCACCGGGCCGGAGCTCGACAGGCTCGCAGCGCTGTGCGCCGATCGCGGCGTCGCGATCGTCGCCGACGAAGTCTTCGCCGACTACGCGCTGGAGCCGGGTGCGGCGGACCGCGCAGGACGCGCGGCGCGCTGCGTCGACGCGCTCACGTTCGCGCTCGGCGGTTTGTCGAAGTCACTCGGGTTGCCGCAGGTCAAGCTTGGCTGGGTGGCCGTAGGCGGACCGGACGGGCTGGCCGCAGAGGCCCTTGAACGGCTGGAGCTGATATGCGACACCTACCTTTCGGTGGCGACACCCGTGCAGCTCGCGGCGGGCACGCTCATCGATCGCGGCGTCGCGGTGCGGCGCGAAATCGCGTCGCGGGTCGTCGCGAATTATCACTACCTGAAATCCTCTGTCGGCCGGGCGCCGGCCTGTCGTGTGTTGCAGAGCGAAGGCGGATGGTATGGAGTGATGCAGGTGCCGTCGCTTGAAACGGAAGAAGATCTGGTGGTCGGAATGCTGCAAACTGATGGGGTGCTGGCGCATCCCGGGTATTTCTTCGATTTTCCGCGGGAGTCGTTCGTGATCGTGAGCCTGCTGCCGCCGGAGCCCACGTTCGCGGACGGCATCGACCGCGTGCTGCGGCATTTCGCTTGCAGCGCCACCAACCGATGACCGGCCGCCGCCGGGCGGGACTCCTCGTCCCGCTGTTCTCCTGTCCGTCTTCGACCAGTTGGGGCGTCGGTGATATCGGCGACATCCCGCCGGCTGCGGCGTGGCTGTCCGCCGCCGGTCAGCGGATCCTCCAGCTCCTTCCGATGAACGAGATGGCGCCCGGCCAGCAATCGCCCTACTCGGCGATCAGCGCCATGGCGATCGATCCGATCTTCATCCGCGTCCCCGGCGTGACCGATTTCGAAGCGCTCGGGGGTGAACCGTGCATGCCGCCGGACGACCGCGCGGCGATCGATCGCGCCCGCCGCGCCCCGCGCATCGAATACGAGGCCGTGCGGCGCGTCAAGGGACGCGCGCTGCGCGCGGCGTTCGAGCGCTTCGTCGAAGCGGAATGGCGGCGCGACACCCATCGCGCGCGCGCGCTGCGGATGTTCGTCAGCCAACAGGCGTGGTGGATCGAGGACTACAGCCTGTTCCGCGCGATCCACGCGCGCGAGGACGAACGGCCCTGGACCGAATGGCCGCGCGATCTGCAGCGCCGTGATCCGGCCACCATCGATCGCGTCCGCCGCGAGCTCGCCGGCGAGGTGCTCTTTTACCAGTACCTGCAGTGGCTCGCCGCATCGCAGTGGCGAGAGGCGCGTGAACGGACGGGCGGCGTCGCCCTGTTCGGCGATCTGCCGTTCATGGTCGACGGCGACAGCGCCGACGTCTGGGCGCGGCAGCACCAGTTCAACCTCGACGTCACCATCGGCGCGCCGCCCGACGCGTTCAGCGCGTCGGGACAGGACTGGGGGATGCCGTTGTATCGATGGGACGTGATCGCGGCGGAGGACTTCCGTTGGCTGCGCGAGCGCGCGCGCCGCAGCGCGGACCTCTACGACGGATACCGCGTCGATCACCTCGTCGGCTTCTACCGCACGTACGCCAATCCGAAGGACGGCAGCCGCCCCTTCTTCACGCCGGCCGACGAACCGTCGCAGGTCGCGCTCGGCGAACGCGTGCTCGCGATCTTTCGCGAGCCCGGCACGGAAATCATCGCCGAGGATCTCGGAATCGTCCCCGATTTCGTCCGCGCGTCGCTCGCGCGGCTTGGCGTTCCCGGTTTCAAAGTGTTCCGCTGGGAGCGTCACTGGCATACCGAAGGGCAGCCATTCCGTGAGCCGTCGGAATATCCGGCGGTGTCGGTCGCCACGTCCGGCACACACGATACCGAGCCGCTCGCGATCTGGTGGGAGGGCGCGTCAGAGGACGAGCGGTCGAAGATCAACCGCCTGGCAACCGTTCAGCGCGTGTCCGGCGGCGCCGACATCACCGACGCGCCGTTCGACGACCGCGTGCGCGATCTGCTGCTCGAGTCGATCGTGTCGTCGGGATCCGACATCGTGCTCCTGCCGGTCCAGGACGTTTTCGGCTGGCGCGATCGGATCAACGAGCCGGCGAAGATCGACGACGTGAACTGGACGTTCCGGTTGCCGTGGCCGATCGATCGCATGGACGAAGTGCCCGAGGCGAGCGAACGGCAGCGGAAGCTCCGCGAGTGGACCGATCGGTACCGGCGTTACCATCAGACCAAGACCACGAAGAACAACCACGAAGAGACGAAGAACGACCGCGAGGGCACGAAGAACCACGAAGCTCTTTTGATCAAAGAGTCCTCGTAATCTTCGTGACTTCGCGGCCGTTCGTCGACCGCCGAGTTACGGCTGCGCTGTCCCGCGTCCTGCCGCCGGCGACGGGTTCGGAAGCGGCTTGCGCGGCAATTTCTCGTCGCGATTCGCGGTGTTGTAGACGAACGACGCAACGATGACCGCGTTGCGCATCATGTCCTGCGCCTGGACGCGCTCGTAGACGTCCATGTTCGAGTGATGCGTCCGCGAGTCGTATTCGACCTCGTCCTGGATGAACTGGAATCCCGGCAGGCCGACCGCGTCATATGAAAGATGATCCGTCCCGCCCGTGTTGCGAATCGCCAGCGTCGTCATGCCCATGTTGTGGAACGGTTCCATCCACGCCTGGAAGATCGGCGCGACCGCTTCGTTGCCCTGCAGGTACACGCCGCGAATCTGGCCCGTCCCGTTGTCGACGTTGAAGTAGCCCGCCAGCTTCGCGTGCTCCGGCTTCAGCTGCATCGTCGCGGGATCGCCGAAGTGCGCCTTGACGTACTCCTTCGAGCCGAGCAGTCCCTGCTCTTCACCGCTCCACAATCCGATCCGCACCGTGCGCCGCAGCTTGACGCCGCTGGCTTTAAGGATGCGCATCGCCTCCATCATGACGGCCGATCCCGCGGCGTTGTCGGTCGCTCCCGTGCCGCTGTGCCATGAATCGAAGTGTGCGCCGACCATCACGATCTCGTCCGCTTTGTCGCCGCCCGGGATTTCGCCGACGATGTTGAAGGCGTTCTGGTCGGCGTCGTCGAACGTGTTCTCGATGTCCATCTGCAGCGTGACCGGCATCGTCTTGTCGAGCGTGCGCGCGATGCGGCCGTAGTGCTCGACGGCGATCGTCACCTGCGGCGCCTGCAATGGCTCCTTCGGATCGCGCGAGACGCCCTGCGGGCTCTGGACGAACACGGTGCCGCCGTCGCCGCCGCTGAAGTCGACGAGCGCCGCGACCCCTTCGGCGACGAAGAACTGCATGCGCCTGCGGTTGAATTCCTGATTCGCCTGGAAGTTGCCGCGGCCGCGTCGACCGGTCGAGGGTTGATGCGAGAGCTCGGCCAGCTCTCCGTCGGTGTAACGATGACCCGGCGCGTCGAAATGCGCCGCAACGTCGCGCATCGGCATCGTCAGGACGAATTTGCCGCGCAGCGTTCCGCGCCACGTGTCGAAGTCTTTTTCGCTGTTGATGACAGCCATCACCGCTTCGCCGGTGACCGGGCCGTTGGTGCCGGGCGTCCACGCCTTCGGGTACGCAATCAGCGGGTAGGCGCGGGGCGTGAGCGCGAGCGCCACCATCCGCCGGTTCTGCCACCCGCGTCCGAACGGCCACGTTTCGGTCCTGACGTTCACGAGCCCCCATTCCTTCATCGTTTTCTGCGCCCATTCGGCCGCCTCTTTGATACCGGGCGAATTGGTCAGGCGCGGCCCGTAGACATCGGTGAGGTAACTCTCGAGCTCCATCACCTTGGAACGCTGCAGCCCTTCTTCCTTGATCCGATAAACAGCATCGAGGTCGATCTTTTCAGCGACGGGCCAGTCGGCGGCGAGCGGCAGACCGACCAGCGTGGACATCAGAGCGGCGGTTGCGAACGTGCGTCGGATGTGCATGGACGTTCAAGCCTCCAGGCGCGCCTGTCGCAGGGCCGGTTGACTGTCGGCCCTGGAAGACATTGGTTACAATGCGCCGAGCGTTGCGGGATTCATCCACATTATTGATCGTGTGCGCCGTGGCGGCTGCCGCTTTGTTGCCGGCGTGCCGCGCGCGCGAGCAAGCGGTGCGCATCTCGCAGCGCGCCGCCGCCGACATCGCGCTGGCGCGCGACACGACGATCGTGTCGGCGCGCGTGGCCGCCGGGGCGACGCTCGCATCGCTGCTGCGCGCGCAGGGTCTCGCTGTCGACGAGGTCGCGGAAATCGTCGCCAAGACCGCCTCGGTGTTCGACGCGCGCAAGGTTCGCGCGACTCATCCGTACCGGATCGAACGGGCGCTCGACGGCGCGCTGCGGAAGTTTGAGTACGAAATCGACGCCGATCGCTTTCTGCTCGTGACTCACGTTCAGGGCGCCGAGCTGAACGCCGGCGTGATGCCCATTCCGAAGACCCGCAGCCTCGACGTGGTGCGCGGCCGCATCGATCGCTCCGCGCCCTCGCTCGTGACGGCGATGGACGCGGCCGGCGAGACGATCGAGTTGACGCTCGCGCTCGCAGAGATCTTCGGCGGCGAGATCGATTTCAACACCGAGCTGCAACCCGGCGATCAGTTCCGGCTCGCCGTCGAAAAGCAGTACCGCGCAGACCATACCTTCGGCGGGTACGGGTCGATCCTCGCCGCAGAGTTCGTGAATAACGGCCGGCGCGTTCGCGCCGTGCGCTTCACGCCCGAGCACGGCGCGCCAGGATACTTCGACGAGCGCGGCGGCTCGATGAAACGCTTCTTCCTCGCGTCGCCGCTGAAGTTTCAGCCGGTCGTGACGTCCGGATTCTCCCGCGCGCGCCTGCATCCGATCCTGCGCGAGGTGCGCGCGCATCTCGGCGTCGACTACAGGGCGCCGATTGGCGCGCCCGTCGTCGCGGTGACCGACGGCGTCGTCGTGACGGCGGGCGCGAGCGGCGGATCCGGACGCATGGTGCACCTGCGCCACTCCAATGGATTCGAAACCGAGTACCTGCACCTGTCGGCCATCGCCGTTCGCGCCGGGCAGCACGTCCATCAGGGTGAGTTGATCGGCCGCGTGGGGATGACGGGTCTCGCCACCGGCCCGCACCTCGATTACCGGTTGAAGAAGAACGGCATCTTCATCAACCCGATTGCGGCGCATCGCGCGATGCCGCCGGCCGATCCCGTACCCGCCTCAGAGATGGCGCCCTTCGCCTCGGCGCGCGATCGCGCGCTGGCGGCGCTCGGGCCGGCCACAGCCGCGGTGGATGCCGTCACGCGAACCGCGAACCCGTTGGGCGCCGAACCTCGAAGCATGAACGCGGCGACAGAATCCAATCCAGTGGAGCGGTAAAAAAAAGCCGGTCACAATCACGACGTCGGACGGCGCCCAGAACTTCGGCGGCGAACGCGTGCCGTCCGAGGCTAACGTCGTCGCCCGCCGCCGTTCGACGACGATCCTCGGGCTCGGTCTCGTCGACGCCGTGGCGGACGCGACGTGGCTCGCCATCGCGCGACCCGAAGCGAGCGCCGATGCCGCGTCTGCCGGACGGCCGAACATCGTGTTGAACCTGGCGACGCGCGAGGCAGCCGTCGGAAAATTCGGATGGAAGGCGCAGGTGCCGACGCTCGTTCGTCTAGCGGTGTGCATCGCGTGAAGCGGTCACACGACATCGAACGCAGAGCACGCCGAGCTCGCAGGGCTTTTCAACATCTGGTCGAGGCCCTCTGCGATCTCAGCGCTCTCTGCGTCGATTGTCGTCATCCCCATTGAATTCCCGCGTACGCCGCATCCGCCGCTCTCACTGCACGTCGGCCGTGACCGATGCTGCCGCGGTCAGCGTGAACGTGCACGTCGTCCTCTTGTTGCCGCCGCTCGAACACGCGCCGGACCAGATGGCATCGCGTCCGTTGGTGACCGACAGCGTGATCGACGTTCCGTTGGCGAACGACGCCGATCCGGTGCTGCCGACATTCACGCTGATGCCCGACGGCGTCGACAGCACGGTCTCGCCGCCGCGTCCCTGTGCGACGACGGTCAGCGTCGACGTTCCTGCTGGCGGCGGCGCCGACTGGGGCGTCACCGTCAGGCCGGCCGTCTTGGTCGCGCCGCCAAACGTGCCGGCGATCGTCACCGTGGTCGACGCGCTCACGCTCGCCGTCGTCACGCCGAAGGTTGCGCTCGTCGCGCCGGCGGCGACGGTGACGCTTGCCGGGACGGTCGCGACCGCGGTGTTGCTGCTCGACAGCGCGACGACTGCGCCCCCCGAGGGCGCCGCGCTCGCCAGCGTCGCGGTTCCCTGCGCGACGTTCCCACCGACGATGCTCGCCGGAGCGATTGCAATCGCCGACAGCGCCGGTCCCGGCGGCGGCGGCGGTGGCGCGCCCGAAGCCGTCACCGTCATGGAAGTCGAGGCGCTCAGCCGAAGCAGTCCGGAGATGGTCACCGCCGTATTGGCGGCAACCGATTGCGTCGTGATGGGGAACGTCGCCGTCGCCGCGCCCGCGGGTACGGTGACGCTCGGCGGCAGGCTCGCTGTCGTGCTCGAGCTGAACAGCTGCACGACTGCGCCGCCGCTCGGCGCCGCGCTCTGAAGCGTCACCGTTCCGATCGATGATGCGCCGCCGTTGACGGTCGCCGGAGACACCGTCACGTTGACGAGCGGCGGCATCGCGTCGGCCGGCGGATTCACGGTCAACGCGAGGCTCGCAGCGCTCGCGCCGTACGCCGACGTCAGCGAGACGGACGTGGGGCTCGCGATCGACTTCGCCGTCACGAATGCGAACGAGGCGGTGGTCGATCCGCTGAAGACGGTGACGTTCGCCGGCAGCGAGGTGAAGAGCTCGGGATGATTCGTCGACACGCTCACAAGAAGGGGCGCGGGCGCCGGCGCCGCGAGCGAGACGGTCGCGACGCCTCCTTCGCCGCCGCGCAGCGTCGTGACGTTTGCGCCCAGCGACGTGACCGTGACGCCGGTGAGCGCGCCGACGCTCAGGACGCTGCTGAGCGCGGTGGCATCGAAGTACGCCGTGAACGTCACATTCCGCGTCGTCGGCACGCCGCGAGTGAAGATGCGGAACGTGTGGCTCGTCGAGCCGGCGACGATGTAGTCGTCGCCTGGAAACAACGCCGCGACGTCGGGATCGCTGCTCGAGAATCTCACGACAGCATCCGGCAGGGCCGGCCACGTCCCGAGCGGGATCGGTCCGCTGAAGGTGAGCGTGCCGCCCGAGTTGCTGCCGCCCGCGACGGCGTTCGGCGAAATCACCATCGAGGTCAGCTTCGGCAATCGATTCGGCGGACGCACGTAGAACGGTCTGTTCCATGCGGTGCCGCCGCTCTTGGCGAACAGAAGGACGTCAATGTCGGTCGTCAATGACGACGAGGTCGTGACCGGGAATTGCGCCGAACGCGATCCTGCCGCGACCGTCACGCTTGCCGGCACGCTCGCGACGGCGGGATGCGTGCTCGACAAATTCACGACGGTGCCGCCCGCCGGCGCCGCCTGGTTCAAGGTGACGACCGCCGTCGCCGGCGTACCGCCGGTGACGCTTCCCGGGCGCACGATCAAATCCATCGGCGCCGGCGCGCCAGGCGGTCCCACACTCATCGTTCCCGTTCCCCCGACGCCGTTGATTGTGCCGACGAGACTGATCGTCGCGACGTCCGACACGGTGGAAGTCGTGATCGGGAACGACGCCGAGAGCGCGCCGGCAGGAATGCTGACGAGATCGGGCACCGTGACGGGCACTGGAAGCGCGCGCGTGCGGTCGAGCCCTTGCGAGCGATCGTGGTGGGCCGTGAGCTTCGCGACGAGTCCGCCTGCGGGTGCCGGGTCGTAGAGCTGCAGCATGCCGGTTGCCTGCGATCCGCCGGTGACGGTCGGCGAGTCGACGTCGATCGACGATATCGTCGGCTGTCCCGCCGTCTGACTGACCGTGAACGTGCGCGCGACTGACCAGGCGCTCAGATTCCCTGCGCGATCGTTCGTTCGAACCCGCCAGAAGAACGTGCATATGCAGAGCCCGCCGCTGTTCCCGACGCTCGGTGGGATGACGACGGATGTGTCCGGGACGGCGCCGCGAAACAGGATGAAGTTTTTGGAGAAATCCGAGCGCGTCGATACCTGGAATTCGTACGCGTGAACACCCGACGGATCCGCCACGCCGTTCCAGTCGATCCGGCCGATGAGCCCGTTGTGGAACGTCGCGCCGTCGGCGGGCGACGTGAGCGTCGGGGCGTCGGCCGTGACGTCGCCGCTCGCATCCGCGTCGAGCGCGATCTTCGTCACGAATCCTTCGTTGGACGCGCCGCCGCCGATCGCGTTGCTGGACGTCGGATCGACCGCGCCCGCCGTGATTGGAAAATCGTTCGACGTCGTCTGGCCGCTCACGATGACGGTGTTGCCCGACACGTACGCGACCTGCGGCACCGATTGGAAATTGTCGGCGATGCCGCCGCTGCCGCCGAAGAACGACTGGTAGACGTACTGCGTCGCGTCGGCGCTCAGACGGCTGATGAAGCCGCTGCCCGGCGCACCCGATCCGTCCGCGGTGCGAACGAACGCGCCGCGCGTCGTGACGAGGTCCCACGGGGCCGACGGTCCGACGACGATCGGTTCGCCGGCATTGTTCACGGTCAGCCCCGTGATCCGATCGGCGTGGTGATAGGTGGACCACACCAGCGACGCTCCGCCCGCGGCGGGAAATCGAAATCGCGTGATGATGCCGGCCTCGACGTCGGGGAAGAGCGCGGAGAACGGCGGGTTCGTCGGCCGCACGACGCCAGCCGTCACCGGATAGTTGTTCGACCAGCTGCGTCCGGCGAACGTGACCAGCTCAGGGTTCGTGGGATCGATCGCCGCCTTCCACAGGTTGTCCTGGCTCGCGCCGCCGATGAGCGTCGCGTACTTCAGATCGGCCGCGCCGGCGCCATCGAGCTTGAGGCGCGCGATCGCCGCGTCCTGCGATCCGTTCCAGGTCCGATCGAACGCGTCGGGCGTGGTCACGAACACCTGGACGTTGTTGCCCGTGACCCATCCGCACACCGTGACGAAGCCGTTCGAGTCGACCACGAGGTCTTCGAGGACGTCGCTCTGCGGTCCGCCGAGGAACGTGCCGTAGGTCAGCGAAGTCCCATCGGGAGTCAGCCGGGCGACGAACATGTCGCCTTCGGCGCCGCCGTCTGCCGGCGCGTTCGGCGTGTTGTAGGTCGTGCGGAACGCACCGGGCGTGGTCGGAAAATCACGCGAGGCCGTGGTGCCGCCGACGACGATATTGCCTGCAGGATCGTAGGCGACGGCGGCCGCGTCGTCTTCGCCCGACCCGCCGACGAGCGTCGAGAAGATCAGACCGCCGGTTGGATTGAGTCGGACGACGAACGCGTCCTTGTTGACCCCGACGCGGTCGAAGGCTCCCGCCGTCGTCGGAAAGTCGGGCGAGAAGGTCTGGCCGACCAGCACCGCGTTGCCGGCCGCGTCGACGGTCAGGCCGCGGTGCACCAGCTGCGCGTGCCAGCCGCCGATGAACGTCGCGTAGCGCAGGATCGATCCGTTCGAGCCGAGACGCGCGACGAACGCAGGCGATTGAACGCCCGGCGCGAACGACGGATCGGCGAACGACGGGAAATCGGCCGATGCCATCGTGCCGCCGACGAACACGTCGCCGCTGCCGTCGCGCGCCGCTATTGCCGGACCGATGAAGTCCGAACCCGAACCGCCGAGGAACGTCGACCACACGATGCCGGGATCGATGACGAGCGGACGCGACGGATCACGCTCGTCGACGTCGAAGCCGTATCGATGGTCATCGATTCTGCGGAATCGGCTGGCGACGAACCGCCGATGTCCACCCGGCAGCTCCTCCCAGCTCACCGGCGGCGACTGCCGGAGCGTTCCGCTCTTCGCGTCGAGCGCCAGCGCGCCGTCGTCTTCGATTCGAAGGCGGGATGCACCATCGGCGCGGAGCACCACACGATCGAGCGCGGCGCCGGGATCCAGACGGACCTCATATTCGAGCAGGCGCGCGCGCTCGTGCAGCCGGACGTCGATGCCCGGGTACAGGTGTCGGAACGCAACGGCCGCGAATGCGGGCACGTCCGATCGCCAGCGGCCAGGATCCGGGCCGATGTAGAAGTTGTAGCGCGTTGGACGTCTGCCCTCGCCGACTGGCGCAGCGTCCGGCGCGGCGCTCTCGAACGTGAGCGAGACGGCAGTCGTAAGGTCGGCGGTGGAGCTCAGCGTCACCGTCGCGTGTTCGATCGTGGCGGCGATGGGTCCGTGTCGGGCGGCGAAACTGATCGTCCGATCCCATTGGCCGCGGTTCTCGATGAAGTCGATCGGAAAAGGCGCCGCTTCCGCAGCGCGGAGCTCGCCTTGTCGCGGTTCGATGGCGGCGAAGAGAATGAGCGCCGCAACGGCACAGGCAGCCGAGGCGATCCGGCGCATGAGAACCTCCGAGCGTTTGCGCGAGTGTTTCGGCCCGGAGCTGACCAAATCCCGGGCCATTTTTCGTGCGATTCGTCGTCGACAATCGCAGGTCGGTTCGAGAGGAACGTCGCGTCCGCTTGCGACGTCTGGAATTCAAACGTTCCGTGAAAGAAGCACTCTGTTGTCTTGCGCGTAAGGACGCCGCGCGGCCGACCTCGGCAGAAATCGACGCACGGTTTTGCGGAAACAGAATGTCAGAATTGCTCGCTGCGTCGAGTGGCGTACGTTTGGCAGTGCCGCGTATCGATGACCTCCATCTCGATAGCCGAGCTGCAGCGTGCAGGCATCGCCATCGCCGCCCACGAGGCGGTGGCGATCGCGCAGCACCTGATTCACGATCGGCGCGCGCGTGCCGCCGAACCGCCTTTCGGCTCCCCGTCGCCGGACAATGTATCGATCGGCGCCGATGGAACCGTCGCCTGCCGTGGCTGCATGGTCACGCCGACTGCGTCTGAAATCGCAATCTTCCTGCAAGCCGTTCTCTCGAACGGGCCGTCCGTTCCCGGCGGCTTGCGCTATGCCATCGCACGCGCTATGCATGAAGTCGACGCGCCCCCGTTCGACTCGGTGGACGATTTCTCCGTCGTGCTCGCCCACTACGAGCGCGGCGTCCGGATTCACGTGTTGCGTGCACTGGCGGCAAAGATGGAGCCGCATCGCCGTGTCGCATCGGTTTCGAGAATGACGATCGATCGGCGGCGGGGCGGACCCTCGTCCAGCGAGCTGCGGCGTCTGCTGCGCGAAGCCGATCGGGAGTTGTTCGAGCGGCGCGTCGTCCTGACGCCGCCGCCCGGGTCGCAGCTGATGCGTTCGCGTCTGCGCATCGTCGGCGCGGCGATCCTTTGCCTGTTGACGGCCGGCGGCACCGGCTCGTCGAGTTCGCGAACGGATCGCGGCGCTGGAAGCGCCGCGCCACAAGAAAGCGCCGCGCCAGAAGAAAGCGCCGTGGATGGCCGCCCTGCCGTTCGACCGGCTCAGGGCATGCGGAACACGTCAAGGGTTGAAAGGACCGCGTCACGGAAACGGGCTGTGCCGCAGCCGCGCGTTGCGCCGCGCGATCAACATCCTCCAAGCCGCAAGACCGCGTCGCGCGGTGTGCTCGACACGCTTCGGCTGCGCTGGCTGCGCCACGCGATCGTGATTCGCGACGATCTGTAGCAGGCGGCCGGCGATCGGGGCGGCGATATAATCCGAGCCCCGATGGCCACGCTCACGCCGTTCCGTGCGCTGCGCCCGAAGCCGGACGAAGCGGCGCGCATCGCCGCCGTCCCCTACGACGTCGTCACCACCGACGAAGCGCGCGCGCTCGCCGACGGCAACCCCGCAAGTTTTCTGCGCGTGTCGCGTCCGGAGCTCGAGCTGCCGGCCGGCACCAATCCGTACGCCGACGTGGTCTATGAACGCGCCGTCGCGAATTTCAAGCAGCTGATGGAACGATCGCTCGTCGTCGAAGACGAGCCGAGCGTCTATTTCTATCGACTGCGGATGGGCAGTCACACGCAGACCGGTCTGGCAGCCTGTTTCTCACTCGACGAGTACGACCGCGACGTGATCAAGAAGCACGAGCGCACGCGGCGCGACAAGGAAGACGACCGCACGCGTCATATGATGGCGCTCGGCGCGCAGACCGGACCGGTGTTCCTCACGTACCGCGCATCGGCCGAGGTCGACCGCATCGCGCAGCAGCAGGCATCCGCCGCGCCGCTCTTCGACTTCGAAGCGGCCGACGGCGTGCGCCACACGATCTGGCGCATCGGCGGCGCCGGCCGCGACGCGCTCGTCGCGGCGGTCAGCCGGATTCCGGCTCTGTACATCGCCGACGGCCACCATCGCGCCGCCAGCGCCGCGCGGGCGCGCGCCGATCTCGCGGCCCGCGGTGGATCGTCGCGCTCGCTGAACGATGGCGCCGATTATTCGACGATGCTGGCGGTGGCGTTTCCGCATGATCAGGTGCAAATCCTGCCGTACAACCGGATCGTGAAAGACCTGGGCGGCTTGTCGCCTGACGGCTTTCTGCAGGCGGTGCGCGAGCGATTCGACGTCGCGCCCGCGGCGGCGACGCCCGGCAGGCGCGGCGAGATCGCGATGTACGTTCGCGGGGCGTGGCAAACGCTGCGACCCCGACAGCGGCCGGACGCCTCGGATCCGATCGGGTCGCTCGACGTCAGCGTGCTGCAGGACCAGCTGCTGGCGCCGGTGCTGAAGATCGCCGACGTGCGCACCGACAAACGGATCGATTTCGTCGGCGGCGCGCGCGGAACGCGTGCGCTCGAGACGCTGGTCGACGAGGGAAAAGCGGCGGTCGCGTTTTCGTTGTATCCGGTCGGCGTGTCGGATCTGATGGCCGTTTCCGACGCCGGCGCGATCATGCCGCCGAAATCGACATGGTTCGAGCCAAAATTGCGAGATGGCCTGCTGATACACCTGATCTAGATGCGATCTAGATGTGCCCTCAGCAGGCGAGCCGCGACCGGTGCGTGGCAGCCTTGAGCCCGAGCGAGCGCGCAACGCGCGAGCGGGAGCGCCCGGGGGTGGGGCCCCGGGCGCAGTGACAGATGTGGGGCCCCGCGCACGAAGTAAATAATGAAAGTCCTCGTCGCCGACAAATTCGAAAAGAGCGGGCTCGACGGACTGAAAGCCGCGGGATGCGAGGTCGTGTATCAGCCCGACGCGAGCGGCGACGCGCTGACCGGCGCGATCCGCGAGACGGCGGCGGATGTGCTCGTCGTCCGCAGCACGCAGGTGACGGCGCCGATGCTCGAGGCGGGGGCGCTGTCGCTCGTCGTCCGCGCCGGAGCCGGCTACAACACGATCGACGTGGCGACGGCGTCCAGGCGCGGCATCTACGTGTCGAACTGCCCGGGCAAGAATGCGATTGCCGTCGCCGAGCTCACGCTCGCGCTGATCCTCGCGCTCGATCGGCGCGTCGCCGACAACGTCATCGAGCTGCGCGCCGGAAAGTGGAACAAGAAGGAGTATTCGAGAGCCAAAGGCTTGTTCGGCCGAACCCTCGGCCTGCTCGGCTACGGGAACATCGGCCAGGAAGTGGCGAAGCGCGCGCATGCGTTCGGCATGCCGATCGTCGTGTGGAGCCGGCGATTTGCGACCGGCAGGGCCGACGTCGGCGATCAAGTCGTTCCGATGCACTTCGCGAAGACGCCGGAAGAGACGGCCGCGCTGAGTGACATCCTCAGCGTCCATCTCGCGCTCACCCCCGACACGCGCGGTCTCGTCAGCGCATCGGTCATCGATCGGTTGAAACCTTCTTCGTACTTCATCAACACGGCGAGGGCGGAAGTCGTCGACTACGCGGCGCTCGCCAGGGCGATCGGCGAGAAGGGCATTCGCGTCGGGCTCGACGTGTTCGCGGCCGAACCGACCGGCGCGGCGGGCGACTTCACGGATGCGATCGCGTCGCTGCCCGGCGTCTACGGCACGCACCACATCGGCGCGTCGACCGATCAGGCGCAGGAAGCGATTGCCGCGGAAACGGTGCGCATCGTCTCCGCCTACAAAGACACCGGCAACGTGCCGAACGTCGTGAACCTCGCGAAGAAGACGCCGGCGACGCACATGCTCGTCGTCCGTCATCGGGATCGGCCGGGTGTCCTCGCGCACGTGTTCGACCATCTGCGCAGCGGCGACATCAACGTGCAGGAAACCGAGAACGTCATCTTCGAAGGCGCCGAGGCGGCGGTGGCTCGTATCAATCTCAGCAGCGCGCCGTCCGACGCCCTCCTGAAGACAATGTGGCGCGGCAACAGCGATATTCTCGACTTGCACCTGGTAAAGATCTGAAGAACACGGTCGAC
>Ga0066684_10000131_pt1 | contig 21937 bp, 20 predicted proteins | sample GraSoiAngelo_133_FD_62301 | JGI IMG/M metagenome (GOLD analysis project Ga0066684, IMG submission 62301) | Grasslands soil microbial communities from the Angelo Coastal Reserve, California, USA - 14_0929_05_20cm | ecosystem: Environmental > Terrestrial > Soil > Grasslands | place: USA... | reverse complement strand
AACTACAACAATACCTACGATCACGCCAGCATCCTGCGCACCATCGGTGAGGCGCTTGGACTGACGAACTTCTCCGGCCTGGGCGGAGCCGCTTCACGCGTGCCCATGGCGGACTTCTTCCCATAGCGCCTTGAGGAGAAGCCACGAGTCTACGGGAAAGTTCTTTTTCGGACTGTTACTCCGGCTCGACGGCTGGAGTCATTTTTTCGCGTTCGATGCTGCGCAGTCTCTTGCCCAGCGGCGAGTTGCGCGCAATAAAACGCATGCATGCGCAAAAGCCCTTGCGTTCTCCCGGGGCTTGGCAGGCGTAGCGGTAAGCTGCATGTAAGGTGGCGCGATGGCCACACATGCACAATTCCCGCGAAGGCTCAGGCATGCGCTTGCGGCCATTGCTCTCTCCAGCGGTCCTCGACTTCTTGTTTTCCGACTTGCTCTCGCTCACCGGACTCCTCCGCTCTCGCTGTTCGGAGAGCCTCGAACCATTTTGCAAGACTTTCTTGTATTACCGCGGCCGATATGTCTGTGGCGTTGTTGAGATTATCGCCTGTAATGGTGATGCATTTCAATGGTTTGCCGCTACACGCGAGCATTGGAAGGCTGTATGCAAATTGCATTTGCCGGCGAGATGGCGAAGCGCCGTGCCGGCTCAATCCGATGGATCGAAAGAAGCTGCCGGTTGTGCGGCGGGCAGTTCGGTTTCCGCGCCGGGCCGTGTCACATAAACCGCCTGCAGCAAGCTCGAGAGCAACAGTATGGCGGCGAGATAGTACGGCGCACCTGGAAGATGGATCCTCGTGGCAGGGGCGATCGCCAGCGCAAAGACTTGCGTGAACAAAACCGGTCCAGCCATTCCGGTGACCGCGCGCAGAGAATTGATCGCTCCTTGCAGTTTCCCTTGCGAAGAATGATCCACTCTGCGCGACATCAGCGATTGCACCGCGGGAGCGGCGATGCCCCACAAAGCGATGAAAGGAATGACGGCGTACAACACCCATCCACGGGTTGCCAGCGCGAATCCCGCAAAGCCCAGAGTGCCGCAAAGCAGTCCAAAGAGAACGCTGCGGCGCTCTCCAAAACGCTTCACGAACGGGCCCACCAAGACTCCAGAAATCAGAGACGCGCAGACTCCGACGACCGCAAGAGAAAGGCCAACGTCGCCCTTGCTCCAGTCATAGCGCTTCATGGTGTACAGCGCCCACATCGAGGGAAGGGAGGTGTGTGCCAAGTAGTAGAGCGTAACAACAACCGATAAACCAGCGAGTTGCGCGTGCGAGCGAAGCAGGGTCAGCGACCGCAGCGGATTGGCCATATGCCAGGCCGATTTGGCTCGCCGTTCCGGCGGCAACGACTCCGGCAGAACGAAGAAACCATACAGAGAGTTGACCAGGCTAAGGCCCGCGGCGACCCAGAAAGGAGCACGAATATGGAAGTTGCCAAGATAGCCGCCAACCGCGGGGCCAATGACGAAGCCAAGGCCTAAAGCAGCGCTGACATACCCGAAGGGCTTGGCGCGCTTTTCCGGAGGCGTGACGTCGGTGACGTAGGCAAACGCGGTCGAGATGTTGGAGGCCGTGATTCCGGAAATGATGCGCCCAACAAAGAGCCAGCTAAGCGTCGGAGCCAGGGCCATCACAATGTAATCGATGCCCAGGCCAAAGCAGGAAAGCAGAATGATGGGACGGCGGCCAAAGCGGTCGGACCACGCGCCGAGAATCGGCGAAAACAAGAATTGCATCGCGTTCCAGGCGAACAAGAGATAGCCGGTGATGGCGGAGGCGCGCCCAAAGTCTCCGCCTTCGAATTGGCGGATCAAGTCGGGAAGAACCGGCGCGATGATGCCGAAGGCCAGAAAATCAAACGCCACCATGACCAGGATAAAAACAAATGCGGCGTTGCCTGGACCGGAAGAGGAAGGCGGCGCGGGTGTGGTCTGTTCAGCCATCAGGAGTTCAGCCGCCTAGACCTCGAGAATCACGGGAAGGATGAGCGGCCGTTTGGAAGTTTGTTTGTTGATGTACCGCTTCAAATCGACGCGGATTTTTTCTTTGATGACGCCCCAGTCGGAGTTTTCTTCGGCATTTGATTCCGCCACGGTTTTCATCAAGACTTCGCGCGCGCCGAGCAGGAGTTCCTGGCCGTTTTCGCTCATCAGGCCGCGGGTCACAATTTCCGGTTGGGATTCGAGCTTCCCGGTGTGCTTGTCGATGGCAATGATCGGCACCACCACGCCATCTTCGGAAAGGTGTTTCCTGTCGCGGATCACTACTTCTTCGATTTCTTCCAAGGAACCGGAGTCCACCAGCACGCGGCCGGCGGTCACGGGGTCGCGCCGGTGTGCTCGATCCTCCGTAAATTCGACCGCTTGGCCGTCTTCCAGCAGAAAAATTTCTTCCGAGACTACGCCAAGTTGGTGCGCCAGCGCGGCGTGGCGGAAAAGATGCCGGTACTCGCCGTGGACCGGAATAAAGTATTTCGGTTTCACCAGTTGGAGAATTAGTTTTTGCTCTTCTTGGCTGGCGTGGCCGGAAACGTGAATCAGGCCCCCGGAATTTTCGTAGTACACCAGCGCGCGACGGCGGAACATGTGATCGAGCATGCGAAAGATGGGTTTTTCGTTGCCGGGAATGATGCGCGCGGAAAGAATGACGGTGTCGTTTTCGTCCACAGAAACGTGGCGGTGATTGTCGACGGCGATGCGCGAAAGCGAGGACATGGGCTCGGCTTGGCTGCCGCTGGCCAGAATGACGAGGCGCTTGGGATCGAAGCCGCGGATGTCCTGGGGGCGCACGACCATCCCGTCGGGAATGTGAAGGAGGTCAAGCGAGTGCGCAATTTCGACGTTGTCGATCATGCTGCGCCCGACGAAAGCCACTTTGCGGTTGACGCGCACGGCGATGTCGATCACCTGCTGAATGCGGTGAATCGACGAGGCAAAGCAGGACAAGATCACCCGGCGCGGCGCTGAGCGGCAGAGCTCCTCGATGCGTGGCACGATGGCGCGCTCCGAGGGAGTGAAACCTGGGCGCTCCACGTTGGTCGAATCGCTAAAAAGCGCCAGCACGCCTTCTCTTCCGTACTTTGCCAGTGCATGCAAATCGAAGGAGGCGTTGTCCACGGGCGTCTGATCGATTTTGAAATCTCCGGTGTGAATGATGACGCCGACCGGGGTGCGGATCGCGAGTGCCACACAATCCAGGGTGCTATGCGTGACGGAAATAAACTCGATTTCGTAAGGAGCGATTTCAATCGTGCGGCCTGGGATGACTTCGCGCAACGTGGTGGAATCCAGCAGGCCCGCCTCTTCCAGGCGCTTCTTTACCAGAGCCAGGGTGAAGCGCGTTCCGTAGACCGGCACGTTCAAGTCGCGAAGGATGTACGGCAGCGCCCCGATATGGTCCTCGTGACCGTGGGTCAGCACAATCGCTCGGACTTTCGCGCGATTTTGCTTCAGATAAGAAATGTCAGGAATGACAAGGTCGACTCCCAAAAGCTCGGATTCCGGAAACATCATGCCCGCGTCGATGACGATGAGGTCGTCGCCGAGCCGCAACACCATCATGTTCATGCCGAACTCGCCGAGTCCGCCGAGAGGAATGGCAGTCAGGGTGTGCGTGGTTTTATGTGCGGCTCTACTTGGGGTCTTGCTCAACGAGACATCGACTCCACAACCTAAACGAGCATCCTATCACACGCTGGGGACGCATGCCGGAAACGCTTGCTCGTATGAAGCAAGAAGAGGCTCTTTTGCGTCAGTGGTGGGAATCGCCAGTGAACAGATGGGCGATGGAGACGAGAATCACGGCGCCAAGTGTGGCCGCAGCGAGGGAATACCAGAAGCCGCCACCAAAGATTTCAAGTTTCGTGAAAACCCAGCCGCCAATGAAGGAACCGACTAAGCCGAGAACGATGTCCGCGATGCAGCCGAAGCCGCGGCCGCGCGCGATCTTCCCCGCGAGCCAGCCGGCGATGAGGCCAAGAAGAAGCCAGGAAACAATGCCGTGCGATTCGAACCAAACCCCGTAAACTCTCTGCGCAAGTAGACCAACGAGCATGAAGCCTCCCTGGGGAAGGAAGATTGTATCTGACTTTGTGGCTGAGGCAAGCAACGCCGAGGATTGATTGGGTCGCAGTCCTTCGATTCGCTGCGCTCGCCCCCAAAGAAGAACGGGGCAAGCGGGACTCGCACCCCTATCACGTGCTCGGTTGCTGTTGCGTCATGCAGTGGATCGTGCCGAGGCCGAGGGCCAGATCACGGCAAGGAATCCCCACGACCTCACGGTCGGGGAACAATCGCGCCATCGTGTTCAGGGCCACGCGGTCGTTCGCATCCGTAAAAGTTGGCACTAGCACGAGTTTGTTGGCGATATAGAAATTCGCGTAGCTGGCGGGAAGCCGGAAGCCATCAAAATAGACTGGCGCGGGCATGGGCAGCGTTTCCACCCGCAAAGGCTCGCCGTCTTGATCCTTCATGGTCTGCAGCAACGCGAGATTTTCCTGGAGCGGGGCGTAGTTCGCGTCGTTCGGATCCGGTTCGACGATAGCTACGACCGTCGAAGGGTTGACGAAGCGCGTGAGATCGTCCACATGTCCGTGTGTGTCGTCGCCCGCGATTCCGCTCTTGAGCCATAGAACATTGGTAACGCCAAGGTATTCGCGAAACACTTCCGCGTAATCTTCCTTGGTGAAGCCGGGATTTCGCTCCTGAACTTTGCTCAAGAGACATTCCTCGGTGGTGACCAGCGTGCCGCAGCCGTTGACATCAATGCTGCCGCCTTCGAGAACGACGCGACGACCCTTGTGTTGTGGTTGCCAGAGACGGCGCTGCAGTTTTTTGTTTGCCTTTTCAACCACCGCAGCATCTTTTTTGTGATTGGAGTACTTGGCCCAGCCATTGAACTGAAAATTGTTGAATGCCACGTCGCCCGATTCGTTGCGAACGCAGACGGGACCAGAATCGCGCATCCAGCCACGGTCGGTGGGCGTGACGAAAAAATCCACGGCGTCGAGATTGGCCCCTGATTTCTTTAACATGGAGCGCGCGCGCGCCTGCGCTGCACGGTTTTCGACCAATAGGAAAACGCGCTCGGCTCTGGAGAGGTGACGCACAATTTCGGCGAAGGCCCAAGGGATGACAGCGAATTTTCCAGGCCAGTCGGTCGCTTCGTGAGGCCAGCCGAGCCAAGTCGCCTTGTGGGGCTCCCATTCGGCAGGCATGCGAAAACCGAATGCATGAGGCGTGGCGGAAGTGGCGAGAGTTTTCATGAGCGAGGCCTGGGGAGCGCGTCTTCTTTTAACACAGAGTTCGCAGAGAACACCGAGGGGATGAACAACCCGGCATTATTTTTCGTCCAGCCAGCGGTTGAGAATTGGCTGATACGCATCAATCCGACGATCGCGCAGGAATGGCCAATTGCGCCGCGTCTCTTCACTTTTGGCGGGATCACATTCGACAACGAGAATTTCTTCCTTGCAATTAGAAGCCTCCGAAATCACCTGGCCAAACGGATCGGCGACAAACGAGTTGCCCCAAAACTCCAGCCCGGGGTCGCCATTCTCCGGGCGACCTTCGAATCCGACGCGGTTGACCACGGCGGCATACACGCCGTTGGCGATTGCATGGCCACGCTGAATCGTTTTCCAGGCTTCCAACTGCCCCGCACCGAACTGCGCCTTCTCGTGCGGATGCCAGCCGATGCTGGTGGGATAGAAGATGACCTGCGCGCCTCCGAGCGCCGTAAGTCGCGAACCCTCGGGGTACCACTGATCCCAACAAATCTGTACGCCGATGCGAGCGTACTTCGTATCGAAGTTCGGAAAGCCCAGATCGCCTGGCGTAAAATAGAATTTTTCGTAGTAAAGCGGATCGTCGGGGATGTGCATCTTGCGGTATTTCCCGAGGAAGCTTCCGTCGGCGTCCAGGACGGCGCAACTGTTATGATAAACCCCCGGTGCGCGGCGCTCGAAAATGGAGACGAGCAGCGCAACTTTTTTCTCTTTGGCTACTTGGGCCAGTTTCTCGGTGGTGGGGCCGGGTACCGATTCCGCGAGATTAAAAAGTTCCGCGTCTTCGGTGCGGCAAAAGTATTCGCCCCGGAAGAGCTCATGCATGCAGATGATTTGCGCGCCGCGCGCTGCCGCTTCCTGGATTTTCTCGGTGGCGCGTTCCAGGTTTTCCTCTATATTTGTCGTGCATTTCATCTGCACGAGCCCGATGGTGAATTTGTCGTCCATGAATTTTAGTTTAGCATGAGCCTGGGAACGGCTTGGCCTGCGCGATTTTTCTTTCTTTTGTGTCGCGTTTGTACTAAAAATCTTCAGAACCTTCAAGCATCATCACGAATTGTCGGCAAGGTTGCAGTTCATTCGCTCCAGGCAACTAACCTTTTAAGTTTGAGGAGACGCGATGGGGAGGCAGCAAAAAAAGACTGTGACCGGGCGGGTGTTGCACGACCCGGTAAAAGATAAGCTCCGGCCGATTTTCCCGCTGGACTTATCGCGCTGCCGCACGATCGACGACCTCGTTCGCGCTATGGGCAACACCGCGTTCACCGGTCGGCAGATCGGCGACGCCGCGGACGTGCTCGAAGCCATGGCGCGCGATAAAAACTGCTTCGTGGTGATGACGCTTTCCGGGGCGCTGACCGTTGGCAAGATGGGTTTGATTTTCTGCGACCTCATTGAATCCGGCGTGGTGAACGCCATTGTCTCGACCGGAGCGCTGATGGCTCACGGTCTCGTGGAAGCGACCGGCCATTCGCATTTCCGCTACGACCCCAGAATGGATGACAAGGCGTTGTTCGAAGCGGGGTACAACCGCGTCTACGATTCCCTCGAGCCCGAAGTCAATCTCGATCACGTGGAAGAAGTGATGCAGCGCCTGCTTCGCGGGTGGGACGCGAATGAAGTCGTGTGCAGTTGGAAGGTTCACCGGCGCATCGGCGAGTTCTTGCACGAACATTGCCCGGATCGGCGAGGAATTTTGAAATCGGCGTACGCACATGATGTTCCTGTATTCGTGCCTGCGTTCAGTGATTCCGAATTGGGTATTGACTTTGCCCTGCACAAGATCGCGCGCCTAAGAGAAAATCGCCCCGTCCTGCGGTTCGATCCTTTTGAAGATTTCGAGAAGTTTGCTAACACCATGCTGGCGACGAAGCGCATGGGAATTTTCACCGTGGGCGGCGGCGTGCCACGCAACTGGTCACAGCAGTTCGGCGTTTACGCGGAGCTGCTGGCGCGCCGTGGTTACAAGAAGCTGCCTCTAAAGCGTTACAACTACGGCCTGCGCATCTGCCCGGAGCCGGTGAGCTGGGGAGGGCTGAGTGGCAGCACGTATACGGAAGCCGTTTCCTGGGGGAAATTCGTTCCGCCGGAGGAAGGCGGGCGCTTCGCGGAAGTCTTCGACGATGCTACCGTGGCGCTGCCTTTAATTGTGGGCGCTGTCCTGGAGCGCCTGAATTATTTCAAGCGGGGTTGACCTTCAGTCGTCTTCGCCAATCAAAATGGCGGCGCCCAGCACGGTCGTCCAGAGGCCGCGCTTATCGCCTACGGCGGATTGCGTGATGTTCATGGTGCGGACGATTTTGTTGGAAATGCGGTAAACCTCTTTTTTTTCGTCGAACGACAAGTCCGGATCAAATTCCACGTTCAACGTGGTAGCGAGCATTTCCGCCGCGAGCTCTTCCGCATATTCGCCGGCGACTTCTTCCGTTTCTCCGAAGGAGTGATGCTCGGAGAGATAGCCGTACATGCTCTTGTCGCTCGGGAGCGCCAGTCCAATGCTCGCCGCAATGAGGCGGTGCGGCTCTTTGGTGGAATTTTCGCTGATGACCGTGAACGCTACCTGGCCGGGCTTGAGATGCTTCAAACCTTCACTTCGGGAAATGAGTTTGCAATTGGGCGGGAAGATGGAGGAGACGCGAACGATGTTGCACGCGGCAATGCCCGCGTTGCGCAGGGCCAACTCGAAGCTGGAAAGCCTTTCTCGATGTTTCCCGACACCTTTTGTGAGGAAGATCTTCTTCGCGACAAACGCCATGGTGCCGGTTTTTCGGGCCTCCCTGACAGGATTGAGGGCAAAAAAATTAGGGCAAGCCAAAAGTTAACAAGAAGGTTTTCGAGTGTCAATTTATTTTCATGGCTGCACTTGAACGCATTGCGGAATGGTGAACGGCGGTTAACCGACGGTTCGATGGAGCGCTATTCCCCCGCGGCGCAATGCACGAACTTTCCCAAAGGTTTGCAAAGAGCCAGAAGGTTTCCGAGATGCTCTGCGGTGAAGTCTGGGCCTGCATCCCCGGACGTTGCACCTTTGCGGCTGACCTGGATGACACCGACGACCTTTCCGTCGAAGAGAAGCGGAGCGCTGATAATCTTTTGGATCGGATCCAAACTGTCCCCACTGAGTTTTATGTTTTCGAAAACGACCGCGTGCCGCGCGGCGCTGAAGTTATTATCAATTTCCGGGCGGCTTTCGCGTGCCGTCTTCGCCGCAAGTGCGGAATTGCTGGACAGAGGAATAAAGCCGACATTCTTCAGGGCTTCTGGCACCAGAAAATGCAAGTGCTTCCAGCGCGTGGACACCGCCAGAATGGCCACTTCTTCGTTTCGTACGCCAATGATCTTTGCGATTTTCCCCGCGATCGTGGTTAGGGAGGGTTGCCCCGCGCCGACGCCTTCCGCGTCGAGCGCCCGCGCGATCCGCTCCAGTTCCGAGACAAGGCTGAGAGTTGTGCTCATGTTGATTCCTAGAAATTGCGGGCTGCAACCAGGTGGACGTAGGGGTCCGGCAGATCCCGTGCGACGACGGCTCCATCGACAATTCCATTGTGGCACCTGCGCACACGATGTCGACAAAAATTCCAGCTCCTTGTTATTCTCAAAGAACCGTCCGATCGGACAGGTCGAGTTGCATCGACAGATGTATCTGCCTATACTGATTTAGCCGCGTTGCTCATAGCTTCTTCGATTCGCTAACGTTGGACCGGTAAGGAATCACGCGGCGGAGAGGGCATGTCTGCCACGGCAACCCAGCCTGGCACAGTTTCCCCCCCATCGCCGATTATTTTTTTAAACCGGCATTCTCCCGCAGCGAAGGATGGCATCACGAATGAGCGCCGCTGCTAATCTTCCGCTAGCCCAGCTCCGCTTCTGGGAAACCACCATCGGGAAAAAAGCCATCATGGCCGTGACAGGATTCATCCTGTTCGGCTTTGTGGTCGGGCATTTGCTCGGGAACCTGCAAATCTACCTGCCACCGGAGAAAATCAATCACTACTCGGAAGCGCTGCGGAGTGTGCCAGTGCTGTTGTGGGGCGCGCGGATTACGCTGCTGGTATCCGTATGCCTACACATCTGGGCCTCGTTCGCGCTGTGGATGCTGCAGCGCGCCGCGCGGCCGATTCCCTACGTGAAAAAAAGCAATGTGCATTCCACGTACGCTTCGCGCACCATGATGTGGAGCGGGCCGATTATCCTGGCCTTCGTGATTTTCCACTTGTTGCACTTTACGTTCGGAGTGGTGCATCCGGGCGGTCCGTTCGACGAGCACAACGTCTACAACAACGTGGTTACCGGATTTCAGTTCTGGCCGGCTTCGCTGTTCTACATCATTGCCATGATCCTGTTGTGCTACCACCTGTATCACGGGCTGTGGAGCATGTTTCAGTCGCTCGGTTACAGCCACCCGGTGTACACGCCATGGATTCAACGAATAGCCAAGGTCGTGGCGATCCTGATTGCTGTGGGATATATCTCGATTCCAGTCTCGGTGCTGGCCGGCTTCATCAAGCCAGTATGAGGAGAGGCTGACGGAATGGAATTGGTCTCCAACGCGCCCAGCGGGCCCATCGAAAGGTCCTGGGAAACGCATAAGTTCGGCCTGAAGCTGGTCAACCCGGCCAACAAGCGCAAACACAACATCATCGTTGTTGGAACTGGACTTGCTGGCGGCTCCGCGGCGGCTAGCCTGGGAGAACTCGGTTACAACGTCCATTGTTTTTGCTTCCAGGATTCGCCGCGTCGCGCGCATTCCATCGCTGCGCAGGGAGGCATCAACGCCGCAAAGAACTATCACAACGACGGCGACAGTGTATACCGGCTGTTTTACGACACGGTGAAAGGCGGGGACTTTCGCGCGCGCGAAGCCAACGTTTACCGCCTGGCGCAAGTAAGCGTAAACATCATCGACCAGTGCGTGGCGCAAGGCGTGCCGTTCGCCAGAGAGTACGGCGGACTGCTGGACAATCGCTCGTTCGGCGGAGCGCAGGTTTCCCGGACCTTTTACGCGCGCGGCCAGACCGGGCAGCAGCTTCTGCTCGGCGCCTATCAGGCCTTGGAGCGGCAGGTCGGGCTGGGCACCGTGAAGATGTATCCGCGCACGGAAATGCTCGACTTGATCGTAATTGACGGGAAGGCGCGCGGAATCGTCACGCGAAGCCTCAACGATGGCAAGCTGGGCGTGCACTTCGGCGATGCGGTGGTTCTTGCCACCGGCGGTTACGGCAACGTCTTCTATCTTTCCACAAACGCCAAAGGGTGCAATGCGACGGCAATCTGGCGTGCGTACAAACGCGGGGCGCTGTTCGCGAATCCGTGCTTCACGCAAATTCACCCCACGTGCATTCCGGTGGCTGGCGATTATCAATCCAAACTGACGCTGATGTCCGAATCGCTGCGCAACGACGGCCGCATTTGGGTTCCCAAAAAGGCGGGCGACAAACGCAATCCGGCATCCATTCCGGAAGAGGAGCGCGACTATTACCTGGAGACACGCTATCCGAGCTTTGGCAACCTGGTGCCGCGCGACATTGCTTCCCGCGCGGCCAAAGCGGTATGCGACGCGGGCCGCGGCGTAGGGGAAACGGGGCTGGGCGTCTATCTCGATTTTTCGGAAGCCCTCAAGCGGCTGGGCCCGCAAAAGATTGCCGAGCGTTATGGCAACTTGTTTGAAATGTACGAGCGCATCACGGGCGAAAATCCGTACGAAGTGCCGATGCGCATCTTTCCCGCGACGCACTACACCATGGGCGGCTTGTGGGTCGATTACAACCTGATGTCCACGATCCCCGGGCTGTTTGTGCTGGGCGAAGCGAATTTCTCCGATCACGGCGCAAACCGCCTGGGCGCAAGCGCGCTGATGCAGGGGCTCGCGGACGGCTATTTCATCATTCCGTACACCATCGGAAGCTATCTGGCGAACATTAAGACGGAAAGATATTCCGAAGATGCTCCGGCGGCAAAAGAGGCCGTCGCCAACGTGGCGGCCATCACCAAGAAGCTTCTGGACGCAAACGGCAAGCGCACGGTTGATTCTTACCACCGCGAGCTGGGCAAAATCTTGTGGGATTACTGCGGCATGTCGCGCAACGCAGCCGGGTTGAAGAAAGCCGCCGGGATGATTGCCGAGCTGCGCCAAGATTTCTGGAGGAACGTGCGTGTGCTGGGCTCGAATGAGGAGTTCAATCAATCTCTCGAAAAGGCCGGCCGTGTGGCCGATTTCTTCGAACTCGGCGAATTGCTGTGCATGGACGCGCTGCATCGCAACGAATCCTGCGGCGGACATTTCCGCGAGGAATACCAGACCGACGGAGAAGCTTTGCGCGACGATGCCAATTTTTGCTACGTGGCGGCGTGGGGCTTCCAGGGTGCAGGACGCCCGCCTTCTCTGACCAAGGAACCTCTGGTGTTCAACTACGTGAAGCCCTCGCAGCGGAGCTACAAGTGAGATGAAACTGACACTTCACGTCTGGCGGCAGAAAAACGCAGAGGACCGGGGGCGCATGGTCCGCTATGAGGTTCCCGGCGTGAACGAGCACATGTCGTTCCTCGAAATGCTGGACATGCTGAACGAGCGGCTCACCGAGAAGGGTGAGGATCCGATCGCTTTCGATCACGATTGCCGCGAAGGCATCTGCGGCATGTGCGGCATGATGATCAACGGCAAAGCGCACGGCGGCTTCAAAGGCACCACGGTCTGCCAGTTGCATATGCGCCACTTTAAGGATGGCGATGAACTGTACCTGGAGCCGTGGCGAGCCGCGGCGTTTCCGGTTGTGAAGGACCTGGCCGTGGACCGGTCGGCCTTTGACCGCATCATCGCCGCCGGCGGATTTATTTCCGTGCCCACCGGAAGCCCGCCGGATGGAAACGCCATTCCCGTTCCCAAAGAGGACGCCGATCTCGCGATGGACGCCGCCGCGTGCATCGGGTGCGGAGCCTGCGTGGCGGCATGCCCGAACGCCGCCGCGGCATTGTTTGTGGGCGCGAAGATTTCTCACCTCGCGCATCTTCCGCAGGGGCAGCCGGAACGCAAGCGTCGCGCCCTGGCCATGGTGCGGCAGATGAATCGCGAAGGCTTTGCCAATTGCTCCAACATCGGGGAATGCGAAGCGGCTTGCCCGAAACAGATCAAGCTGGAAGTCATCGCACTGAACAACGCGGACTACATCAAGGCCGCGTTCACCGAACGCCCGGAAACAGTCTCCGGCGGCGTCGGCTGATCGCACCTCTTGAGGCGGCTCTCGCGACAGTGCCACCGTACCGTCTTTGGGTTACAATCTCGCGGACATTTTGCGGGGCATCTCTTCCGTTGCCCCAGGGAGCGACACTTGATCCGATTTGGCCGATCTTTCGCCGCGTTTTTGTGCCTTTGCGCTGCTTTGCTGGCAGGTTGGCGGTTGAGCGCGCCGGCCAGCGCAGACGACATCGCCGAGCGTGCCAGAAAGCTGCACTTTTCTTCCATCGTCCTGGACACCCACGACGACACCACGCAGCGCTTCTTCTCCAAGGATTTCGATCTTGGCAAGCGCAATCCCGACGGTCACGTCGACATCCCGCGCATGCGCGAAGGCGGCATGAACGCCATTTTCTTTTCCATCTGGATTGATGGCCGCACCATGGGGCCGCCGGCCGTGCAGAAGGCTCTCGATCAAATTGATGCGGTACACGAGAATGTCCGCAAATACTCGAGCGATCTCGTCTTCTGCCGCACTGCCGAAGAGGTGCGCCGCGCCCACGCGCAGGGGAAAATCGCGGCGCTCATGGGCGTCGAGGGCGGCCACATGATTGGCAACGATATCCGCGTGCTGCGCATGTTTGGCGACCTCGGCGTGCGTTACATGACGCTCTCGCATTTTTACAACGACGAATGGGCCGACTCTTCCACCGACAAGCCGGCCCACAACGGCCTCACCGATTTCGGCAAGGACGTTGTCCGCGAAATGAATCGCCAGGGCATCATGGTGGACATTTCGCATGTCAGCGACAAAACGTTCTACGACGCCCTGGAAGTCAGCAAGGCTCCACTCATCGCTTCGCACTCCTCTTGCCGCGCTTTGTGCAATCATCCGCGGGACATGTCCGACGACATGATCAAAGCCTTGGCTGCCAAAGGCGGCGTCATCCAGATTAATTACGAGCGTAGCTTCATCGACCAGCCTTACAAGGATGCTTACGACAAAGTTGCAGGCGGTGTGGTTGCCGCCATGGAAAAGATTACGAAGGAATGCGGTGGAGATGGAGAATGCATTGGTCGCAAGGTCAAAGAGCTTGAGACCCAGGCCGAAGCTTCCGGTGCTTTGCCGCACGTCAGTTGGGAAAGAATCATCGACCACATCGACCATGTCGTGAAACTTGTCGGGCCGGACCACGTCGGCCTCGGCTCTGACTTTGATGGGGCGACGATGCCCGACGGCATGGAGGATTGCTCGAAACTCCCGAAAATCACAGAGGCCCTGATGCGCCAAGGCTACCAGGACGACGACATTCGCAAAATCCTTGGCGGCAATTTGCTGCGCGTCATGGAACAAACAGAAAAAGTCAGCAGGGAACTGCAGGCACAATGACAACTCTTTGCTGTCTCATGGAGAAATGAGAATTGAAATGCTCCGAGTCCTCCTCACAACCGCGCTTTGTGCTTCCGTCGTTTGCTTTCTGGCGGCGATGGTGAAGTCCGACGACATTTCCGCGCGCGCGAAGAAACTGCATTTCTCCTCGATCGTCGTGGACACACACGACGACACCACGCAGCGTTTCCTTGACGGGAAATTCGACATCGGGACACGCCATACCGACGGCAGCATCGACGTCCCGCGCATGCGCGAAGGCGGCCTGAGCGCAATCTTCTTCTCCATCTGGATTCCCAGCAAAATCACGGGGCCTGATGCCGTCAATCGCGCTCTTGCGCAAATCGAAGCCGTACGCGAGCAATTGCGCAAGCACCCGAAAGACCTCACTCTTGCCACCACCGCCGCCGAAGTCCGCGCCGCGTACCAGCAAGGCAAGATTGCCGCGCTGATGGGCGTCGAGGGCGGTCACATGATCAACTCCGACCTCGCCACGCTGCGCAAGTTTGCGAGCCTCGGCGTTCGTTACATGACCTTGACGCACAGTGGCAACGACGAATGGGCGGACTCCTCCACCGCCTCGGCCGCGCATAATGGCCTCACCGATTTCGGCAAAGACGTTGTCGGCGAAATGAACCGCCTCGGCGTCATCGTGGACATTTCCCACGTCAGCGACAAGACTTTCTACGACGCCCTTGCAGTCAGCAGGGCTCCGATGATCGCCTCCCACTCTTCTTGCCGAGCTCTTTGCGACGCTCCACGCAACATGACCGATCAAATGATGAAGGATCTGGCGGCCAAAGGCGGGGTCATCCAAATCAACTACCACGTCGGCTTTCTGAGCCAAGAATTCCGCAACGCCGAGAAAGCCGACCCGGAGATCAACAAGGCCATTGGAGAAGAAGTGCAAAAGCTTTGCGGCGACGATGAGGCCTGCCAGCTTCTCGAAGGCGATCGCCTTACGCGCAGGTACGTCGAACAGGGCAAGCTGCCGCGTGTCGATTGGACGAAGATCATCGAGCACATGGACCATGCCGTGAAAGTTGCGGGGATCAATCACGTTGGCTTGGGCTCCGATTTTGACGGCGCCAATATGCCTTACGGCATGGAGGACGCGGCGAAACTTCCGAAAATTACCGACGCGCTTTTGAGAAAAGGCTATTCCGAAGGTGACCTAAAGAAGATTCTGGGCGAGAATACTTTGCGCGTAATGGCGGAAGTGGAGCGCGTCAGCCAGGAGTCGTCCAAGCGGGCGCGTAAATAGAATTTGGTTTCTGCAGATTAACTCTGAGAGGAGCGAAAGAACTGCGATGAAAAAGTTCGTAGCAGTGATTGTCGTTGTTTTATTCCCACTCGCGATCCAAACGCTAGCGCAAACTCCCGCACGGGCTCCGGCGAAGCCGAAGTCCACTGCGCCCGCAGGCGGAAAAGCCGCGGCGCCAGCCACCTTTGATCGAACCTTGTTGCGTCCCTCGATGCTCAAAGAAAAAGCTCCGGAAACGTTCCAAGTCAAATTCGAGACCACGCGCGGCGACTTCGTCATGACCGTGACCCGCGCCTGGGCGCCCATTGGCGCAGACCGCTTCTACAACCTGGTCAAGCATCATTTCTACGACAACATGGTGGTGTTTCGCGTCGTGGCGGGTTTCGTGGTGCAATTCGGCATCAGTTCTTACCCGCCGGTAGCGGCGGCCTGGAGCAATGCCAATATCAAAGATGACCCCGTGACCCAGAGCAACAAGCGCGGCTATGTGACCTACGCGAAAACGTCGCAGCCCAATTCACGCTCCACGCAGATTTTTATCAGTTTCCAAGACAACTCTTTTCTTGACGCGCAAGGGTTTGCGCCCTTTGGCGTAGTCGACGCCATCGGCATGAAAGTCGTGGAAATGCTTTATGACCAGTACGGGGACCAGCCCACAAACGAGCAGGACCAGATCACCCGGTTGGGAAAAGCCTATCTCGACAAAAAGTACTCCAAGCTGGATGTGATTAAGCACGCTACGCTGATCGGCCCGGCGGCAGCCGCGGCTCCCGCCAAGCCCGGGGCGGTCAAGGCGGCGGCATCAGCTCAAAACCCCCAATAAATTCTTAGCGTTGCATCTTAAGAAACTTCTGGAGACTATCTTGCTCATGATCCGCTGTCGGGCGCGGCTTACCCTGCCCGCTGCGGCCCGCAGTTGCTCATCCCCGGGCTCGGACGGAACCGGAACATGGATTACTTTTTTGGATTTCATGCATCGAATGTTTTGTACGAATTCCCTTTGACATGGGGGCCGCCAGAAAGTATTCTTCTATGGTATGAAGAACTGCTGCCAGATGATGTGTTGTCCCTGCGCGTGTAGCGCTATGTGTCAAATGACACCCATCTCTGGCCAGAGGAGTTTCCGAACTTAGCCTAGCGCAATCATCGAGTTCCGAAGCCCACAAGCCAGAGACACTGGCAAGTGGGCTTTTTTATTTTTGGACGACAAGGCTTCGTCAAGGAACAGATTTGGGGGCCATGTTTATGACTGTCGCCACAACCACTGAGATCGAAGAAAGGCACAGCCGCGAAGCCATTGAAGCGGAGATCGCGCGTTTTGAAGAGCGCGTGCAAAAGCTTCGCAACGGCGAAATCAGCGAAGAGCAATTTCGCCCGTTCCGCCTGAAGCACGGCACCTACGGCCAGCGGCAGCCCGGTTTCCAAATGTTGCGCGTGAAAGTCGCGGCCGGCGTGGTCAAGCCCTCGCAACTTCGCGTCCTGGCTCAAATCGCGGACGAATATTCCACCGGCCGCGGCCATCTTACGACCCGCGAAAATGTCCAATTCCACTTCGTCAAACTCGAAAGGGTGCCGGCGGCCATGCGCCTGCTGGCGGATTGCGGCTTAACCACCCGCGAAGCCTGCGGCAACACCGTGCGCAACGTCACGGCATGCCCGGTCGCGGGCATCTGCCCCGGCGAGGCATTCGACGTGACGCCGTATGCTCTGGGCGTTTCGCGCTATCTTCTGCGCCATCCCGACTTTCACGAATTGCCGCGCAAATTCAAAATCGCCTTCTCCGGCTGCGCCGATGATGGCGGCTGCGCCGTTGCTGGCATTCACGATGTAGGTCTGATCGCGCAAGTGCGTGGTTCGAATGGCGCCGGTCGTCGCGGCTTCAAAGTCCTCGTCGGCGGCGGGTTGGGCAGCCTCCCAACCGAATCCGCAGTTCTTACAGATTTCCTGCCCGAAGAAGAGCTGCTGCCCACCATCGAAGCCGTTCTACGTGTCTTCAACGAAACCGGCAATCGCAAGAACAAATTCAAAGCGCGGATGAAATTCGTTCTGCGCGAAAAGGGCATCGGAGAGTTTCGCCGCTTGGTTTTTGAAAAGCGCAAGATTTCGCAAGCCCCCGCCGAAGTTTTTACCGTGCCTTCTCCCATTCGTCCGGCGTTGGTCAACATCTCCCCAGCACCTTTGACTCTCAGCTTGGACAATGCCGCGTCCGATTCCGAGTACGAGGGCTGGGCCGAGCACAATCTCATGCCCCAGCGTCAATCCGGCTATGGTGCCATCTGGATTAAGCTTCCTGCAGGAACGTTTCACAGCCGACAAATGCGCGGCGTCGCCGATGTTCTTGAAAACCATGACCTCAGCGGCGTGCGCATTGCCATCAATCAGGATTTGGTGATTCCCTGGGTACCTCTCGACCGCGCACGCGAGATTTACAACGACCTTCGCGTGCTCGACTTGGCCATTCCCGGCGCGCGCACTATTTCCGACGTCACCGGCTGCCCTGGAGCTACGACTTGCAACCTTGGCATCACGCGTTCGCTGACCCTGGCCGATGAGCTTTCCCGCGCGCTCCAAGGCTACGACGACCCGGAAATCAAGAAGCTTCGCATCAAGATCAGCGGCTGTCCAAATTCCTGTGGCCAGCACCACATCGCCGACATCGGTTTTTATGGAAACGCGCGAAAGATCGAGGACAAACAAGCGCCTTACTATCAATTGCTCCTCGGAGGCAAAGTAAGTGCTGATGGCGTGCGCTTCGGCCGGCAAGTCATGGCCGTTCCTGCTCGTCCTATACCCTTGATCATTCGCGAACTTCTTGCCTTTTATCAACAGGATCGCCAGCTGGGTGAATTGTTCTCCGCCTGGGTGGGACGAACTTCCGACAAAGCGATTGTCGAGCGCCTTCGCCCGTTTGTGGAGGTTACAAACTCCACCGAAGACATTTTTCTCGACTGGGGTGATACGGAAACGTTTTCGCTCAAACTCGGCCGAGGCGAGTGCGCGGCTTAAAAGGGTTGTGGAGAAATATTGCTACGACTGTCATTCCGAGCTGTAGCTCAGGCCTTTAGGCCTGAGGAATCTGCTTTTGTGCAATTAGGAAGGAGAGCTGACCATGGGTGCAGAAACGAATCACGAAAAAGCAAATAAGCCTTGGAAGCTTTCGCTTGATTCCTGGGCGGTCGTGCTGGCGTTTTTGGCAGCGCTGCTAGTGCGCACGGGAATCTTCAAACACATTCCGTGGTGAAGGCATGTCGTATGAGACCTTTGAAAAAGTACGGTTAACGTGTCATTCCGGGCGGAGCGAGGAATCTGCTTTTCGCGACAACAAGAAATTCGTGGTGGAAGAATCAATCTCGGAGGAGATGACCTCATGGCGGATGTAATCACGGTTCCCCAGGTCCAACCTGTGCAGCCCGCACTTCGGTATCTGCGCTTGATACCGGGCATCCTGCTGCTCTTTGCCATTGGCTATGCAGGAAAACTGCTCGAACAAAACGTGGGCGCCTATGCCAAGGCACATCACTGGACGTTTCCGAACATCGAATACGTCCTGTGGGCCATCTTGCTTGGCCTCGTGATCTCGAACACGGTCGGCGTGCCAGAAGTTTTTCGCAGTGGCGTTGCCACTTATGAATTTTGGCTCAAGGCCGGTATCGTTCTCCTGGGCGCTCGGTTTTTGCTTGGCGACATTCTCAAGCTCGGCGGCGTCAGCTTGGCGCTCGTGGCTATCGAAATCACGGGCTCCATCGCTTTCATGACCTTTCTCGGTCGCGCCTTCAAGCTCAAGCCCAAGCTCACTTCGCTGCTGGCGGTGGGCTCTGCAGTTTGCGGCGTCAGCGCCATCATCGCCACGAAAGGCGCTATCGAGGCGGACGACGAAGATTCTTCCTTTTCCATCGCTGCGATCCTCGCGCTCGGCGCTTTCGCGCTCTTCACTTTTCCGGTGATTGGGCACTTCCTGCATCTCAGCGACAAAGCCTACGGCCTCTGGGCCGGCCTCGGCGTGGACAACACCGCCGAAGCCACCGCCGCTGGTGCGCTCTACTCCGATGCCGCGGGCAAACTCGCCGTGCTCGTCAAATCCACGCGCAACGCCATGATCGGCTTCGTCGTTCTCGCCTACGCCATCTATTGGGCGAGCAAAGGAAAAGCGCAGGCAGTAGGGAACAAGGCGGCATTTCTTTGGCAGAAGTTCCCGAAATTCGTCCTTGGCTTCCTGCTGATCTCCGTCCTCGCCACCTATCGCTTTTTCAGCAAGGACCAAGTCGGCGCGCTGGCCAACCTTTCCCGCTGGGCGTTTCTTTTGACTTTCGCGGGCGTTGGCCTTCGCACGAATTTTCAGGAGATGCGCAAGCAGGGCCTTGGTCCCTTCGCGGTGGGCGCAATCGGGGAAGTCGTCATTGCCGGCTTCACGCTGGGCCTAGTTTATGGCGCGAGCAAGCTGTTCGGCTGGTAAGAAAGGCTTTGAACCCGTCCTGGAAACCGCTTGCGGTGCGGCGGCCCATTAGGGAGCCGGCCAAGTTCTCTGGCAAGATGCAAGATCCGCGCGTGAACTATTGCGGTTTCGCGGGCCAGTCCCGCAAATCGGTTGCTCCCCATCCGTATGCGAGAATCCGCCATTTGTCCGGCGATATTTTTGAGCACAAACGACCAAGCACCGTGCTCCTCAAATCGTCTGTCCTTGTAAATGCCACCCCACGTGGCGGGAAGCACGAAATAGACGCGGTCGCCAGTTTTTTATGAGGATTCTCAAGTCAGGTACCTACTCGCTCTTTCGTCCCTGCACGCCTTTCACGGCGCCAAGAATTAAGTTGTAAGCCGCCTGGCGTGAGATCCCGGTTTTGTCGTGATCGTCGTAGGGCATGGCTGCCACGCCGAACGCGCCAACCTTTTCGTATTTGAACATTTCTGTTAACGCCGCGGCCGCCTCCGCGCTTGTCGGCCCATTCGGAACAGGCAGCGCCACGCCAGGAACTTCGCTTGGATCCAGTCCGTCCATGTCCACGTGAACGTAAATTACGTCGGTAAGTTCCGAGAGCCGCTTCATCTCGCGATGCAGATTCGCCGAGCGCGTGCGCACGTCCTCCAGCGTGAGTTGCTGAATTTCCGAGCGATCCAGCAATTCCTGCTCGAGGGGATCGGTATCGCGCACGCATACCTCGACGATGTGCTTCGTAGGAATCGCCGGCTCGAGTCCCGCCTTTATGCGCATGCGCGTGAGACACTGTCCAGCCGCGATGGCCACTGGCATGCCGCCAAGCATCCCGCTCAGCGTCGTCTCCGGCGTGTTGAAATCGCCATGCGCGTCAATGAACACCATGCCCACACGCAGCGGCTTTGGCGTCGGCCCCGAATGCTGTAGCCCGCTGAGCATTCCCAAAAGACCGTTGCAGTTCGCGAGCAGCCCAATCGGCATGTACCCGCCGCGTCGTTCATCCGCCACGGTCTTAGCCATCTCGCCGGCGGCCAGGGCTAAATGGTTCCATTGCCCGTAGGCCTTCTCTTCCTCCGCGGTCAACGCTACCGTGTCCGTCGGCTTTACCTGCGCGCCTTGCTGCTCCAGCAACTTGCGAATGCCGCCTTCTTCCAGGTAGTCCGGCCCGCGCGAAGTGTCCGGCACATTCCGTTCGCCCACGTACGGCATCTTCACCAGCGCCACACGCACCGGCTTCGTCTCACCCTCGCCGCTCTTCGCCAACACCATAGCTACAAACCCCAGCAAACCTGCAAAAAACAAAGCGCTGGCATGTCTCATTGCTTTCCTCACCGTTGGAGAGACCACACCTCTACACTCCAAGAACTGTGACAAGTTCCTTCACCGAATGCGCGGATTTTTGCAACGCGGCATTTTCTTCCGCCGTCAGCTTGATCTGGATAATCTCCTCCACGCCTTTCGCGCCGAGTTTCACGGGCACGCCGACGAACAATCCCTTGATTCCGTACTCGCCTTCGAGGTACACGCAGCAGGGCAAAATCTTCTTTTTGTCCTTCAGGATGGCCTCCACCATTTCCACGGCGGCCGCGGACGGCGCGTAGTACGCCGATCCGGTCTTCAGCAGATTCACGATCTCCGCGCCGCCTTTGCGCGTGCGCTCCACGATCGCATCAATGCGTTCTTTCGGCAGCAAATCGGGGAGGGGAATTCCCGCCACCGTCGAATACCGCGGCAGCGGCACCATGTCGTCTCCGTGCCCGCCCAGCACGAACGAATGCACATTTTCGACGCTCACCGTGCATTCCATGGCCACAAACGAGCTCATGCGCGCTGAGTCCAGCACGCCCGCCATGCCCATCACCCGGTTTTTTGGAAACTTGCTGATTTTGAGTGCCGCTTGGGCCATCGCGTCCAGTGGATTCGTCACCATAACAAGGATGCAATTCGGTGAATGCATCACGATTTGTTCGACGACAGCCTTTACCACGTCATAGTTGGCCTTCAGCAAATCGTCGCGGCTCATTCCCGGCTTGCGCGGAAATCCGGCGGTGATCACCACCACGTCGCTGTTCGCCGTCGCGGAATAATCTCCATTCGCCGTGCAAATTCCCACGGCGTGCGAATCGGTTCGGGTAATCGGCCCGGATTCCAGCATGTCCAGCCCTTTTCCCGCCGGCGGCCCGTCCAGAATGTCTGTCAGCACCACATCGGCCAGCTCCTTGTCCACAATGCGCTGTGCCGTGGTCGAGCCCACAAAACCGCCTCCCACCACCGTCACTTTCTTCCGCATGAAGTTCTCCTCTTTCTCCCCCCAAAATTTATTTGAACTTGTTCTTGTCGCCTGCGGGCAGCGTTAAGTGAAAAAGAACAGGAAATCAAAAACTAAGAATTAAGAAC
>Ga0066684_10000123_pt1 | contig 22564 bp, 17 predicted proteins | sample GraSoiAngelo_133_FD_62301 | JGI IMG/M metagenome (GOLD analysis project Ga0066684, IMG submission 62301) | Grasslands soil microbial communities from the Angelo Coastal Reserve, California, USA - 14_0929_05_20cm | ecosystem: Environmental > Terrestrial > Soil > Grasslands | place: USA... | reverse complement strand
GAAGGGCATCGCCACCGGACGATCCCAAAATGGGATGTGTCTCTCAATGAACAGGAACAAGCTATATTCATTGCATGACCCGCCTACCGCTCATGCCCGGGCAGATCACAGAGCTCATCTCCAACGTCGCAATATTCATCGAGGAGCAGCGGCGAACACACGAGCCGGCATCGCATCAATTGAGCCACGCTGAGCGCACTTCCCTGGCGGTTCACTTCCCTGCGGACGTACTCGATCAAGTGCGCCTGACCCGGGTGAAACACCTGCAGAATCCGCCGTTTTATGCGGGACTGGAAAATATGGGATTTCAGAACCTGCCGCAGTTTCGACGGATGGCAGCGGTTACATTCGTAGATATCATCGTTGCCCAGCATGAGTTCACTCCCTCGTTGCTCTTCCATGAGCTGGTTCATGTCGTGCAGTACAGGGAGCTGGGTGTGCGGAGGTTCGCGGAGCTATACGTGCGAGGATTCCTTGAAACCGGAGAGTATCTTTCAATTCCCCTGGAGCGAGTGGCATACCACCTCGAAGGATTGTTTCGCCTCCGTCCTGATCTGAAGATTGAAGTGGAGAAGCAGGCTACGAGCTTCTGAGCGCCGAAGGCTGGAGCGAAAACGAAGGTCACAAACGAAAAAGTGAAGACCACGGAGCTTAACCTCTTCCTGCCTTCGTGACCTTCGTGCCAACCCGCGTCTTCGTGAGAAAATAGACTTATCCCCGAAATGGCCACTCAATCGCTCCAAACTCCTCCGGTTCCCTGTCGTGCCACCCCTGAGCTGCTGAAGACGCACGGAATCACCCCTGAAGAGTACGAACGCATCGTGCAGGCGCTAGGCCGTGAGCCCTCGCTCACGGAGCTTGGCATTTACAGTGTGATGTGGAGCGAGCACTGCTCGTACAAGTCGTCGAAAGTTCATTTGAAGCGCCTGCCCACCCGAAGCGAGCGCGTAGTGCAGGGACCGGGAGAGAACGCCGGCATCATCGACATCGGCGACGGTTGGGCATGCGCATTCAAGATCGAATCGCACAACCATCCTTCGTATATCGAATCCTTCCAGGGTGCGGCCACCGGCGTTGGTGGAATTCTGCGCGATATCTTCACCATGGGTGCGCGTCCGCTCGCTGTGATGGATTCACTGCGATTTGGGCGAATTGTGGATCGCAGGAAACCGCAGGGAATAGGGGACCAGGGACAGGCGACAGGAAGAGGCGAAAGTCAGCTGCCAGCCTCATCGTACTCTCCAGCGCGGAAGCTTAGGGGCTCAGAAGCGAAGAAGCTGATCCACAAAAATCATTCCATAGTGGAAGGCGTCGTCAGTGGTATTGCCTCCTACGGCAATTGCTTTGGTGTGCCGAATCTTGGTGGCGAGACGAAGTTCGAGGAGTGCTATTTCGGGAATCCGCTGGTGAATGCATTTGCCCTGGGTCTCGTGCGCAAGGACGAGATCTTTTATGCCAAGGCGTCGGGAGAAGGAAATCCGGTCATTTACGTTGGCGCCAAGACCGGACGGGACGGCATTCATGGCGCCACCATGGCCAGCGAGGAGTTTAAAGAAGGATCCGAACAGAAACGCCCGAACGTTCAGGTCGGAGATCCTTTCCTGGAGAAGCTGCTGCTCGAAGCTTGCCTTGAAGCCATGCAAACCGGCGCGGTAGTCGGCATTCAGGATATGGGCGCTGCCGGTCTTACGTGCTCCACCTGCGAAATGGGCGCGCGTGGCGGCGTAGGCATCGAGATTGAACTTGATTACGTGCCGCAGCGCGAGACCGGAATGACCGCCTACGAGATCATGCTCAGCGAGTCGCAGGAACGCATGCTGCTGGTCGCCGAGCGCGGACGCGAACATGAAGTCTTCCGCGTATTCGAGAAATGGGGACTCGACGCAGTCACCATCGGCCATGTGATCAACGAGCCGCGCATGCGTGTGCTCGAGCATGGAAACATCGTCGCCGATATTCCGAACACCTCCCTCACCGACGACGCTCCTGTGTACCGCCGTCCGATGCAGCCGTGGACGGCTCCAGTGCCGAAAGAGAAACCGCCGACTGTTACGCTCGGCTCCACTGCTGACTTGACCGGAGTTCTAAAGCGACTCCTCTCCTCGCAGAACATCTGCTCCAAGCGCTGGATTCACGAGCAGTACGACTCCATGGTGCAAACCAACACTGTGCAAGGTCCCGGCGGCGATGCCGGCGTCATGCGCATCAAGGAGACGCAGCGCGGACTGGCCATGTCGCTTGACGGCAATGGACGTTGGTGCTACCTGAATCCCAAATTGGGAGCTATGCATGCCGTGGCTGAAGCAGCGCGCAAGGTAGCCTGTGCCGGCGGTCTGCCCGTTGCAGCCACAAATTGCCTGAACTTCGGGAACCCGGAGAAGCCGCACATCATGTGGCAATTTTCCGAGGTGATCGACGGCCTGGCCGAAGCGTGTACTGCGCTCGGCACTCCGATTACAGGCGGCAATGTAAGTCTCTATAACGAGACTCTCGGCGAAGGAATCTATCCCACTCCCGTACTTGGCGTTGTCGGGATTGTGGAGAACATTGAGCGCACCGCCACTCCTCACTTCCGGTCCCCAGGACGCGAGGTGATCCTGCTCTCCGGCGCCACAGCTCCTTATGATGATCGCCAGCTCGGCTCATCGGAGTACGCGAAGGAAATCGCCGGGGCTCTTTGGGGAGAGCCGCCAGCACTGGACCTCGCAGCCGAGTCCGCGCTCCAGAAATGCGTGTTGGAATTGGTGGAAAAAGGCCTGATCGAGTCCGCACACGACTGCTCAGACGGCGGGCTGGCAGTCGCGGCTGCAGAGTCGACGTTCCGCCACGAAATCGGGGCAGAGTTGCATTTGCCCCAAGGCTCGGAGCCTTTGGAGATCGCTCTCTTTGGCGAGCAGGCAAGCCGAGTGCTCGTTTCCTGCGTCCCAGGGGACCGGCAACCCATCCAAGAAACAGCGGCAAACCACAAAATTCGAGCAGAGTTCCTGGGCAGAACCGGTGGCGACAAGCTCGTCATCCGGCGTGGCCCTGCCGACGCGGTTTCCGTTTATATCGGCGATATAAAAAATGTATGGGCTCAGGCTCTGGAATGCGCCTTACACTCGGACGTGCCGGAGCGCATCGTGCCCGACACTCTCGATAAGTAGCTTCGGAACTACGCAGCGACGAAGCTTTGGGACCTCGAACTGAATGTCGATCATCGAAAAATCCGACAAGTTCCACGACGAATGCGGCGTGATTGCGGTGAACGGGCACCCGGAAGCCTCCAAGCTCGCCTATCTGGGCCTCTATGCGCTCCAACATCGCGGACAGGAGTCAGCGGGGATAGCCAGCTCCGATCTCGTGCGCCTGCACAATATCAAGGCCATGGGACTCGTAGCCGACATTTTTACCGAAGACGTTCTTGGCCGGCTGCCTGGATCATTGGCAATTGGCCACACGCGCTACTCGACCACCGGCGACTCCGCTCTGTTGAATGCACAGCCCATTCGCGTGGAGTGCAACAAAGGCGCCATCGCCCTGGCCCATAATGGGAATCTGGTAAACGCGCACACTCTGCGCCGGCAGCTCGAACAGAACGGCTCGATCTTTCAGACCACCAGCGACACCGAAGTGGTCGTACATCTGATCGCGCAATCCAAAGAACAGACTCTGCCGGATGCAATCGCCGACGCGCTGCGGCGAATCGAAGGCGCCTTTTCCCTGGTGCTCATGACGCGCGATCGCATCTTCGCCGCCCGCGATCCCCACGGATTTCGTCCGCTCTCGATGGCGACGATGCCGAGTGTGTCAGGGCGGCCATCGGTTGTCTTTGCTTCGGAGACCTGCGCCTTCGATCTGATCGGCGCGCACTATGAGCGCGATGTTCGACCCGGAGAGCTGGTGATTGTCGGCAGTGAAGGCGTGCACTCGCGCATCTTTGCCCCGCCACGAAAACAGTCGAGCTGTATCTTCGAGCATGTCTACTTCTCGCGTCCTGATAGCGTAATCTTTGGCCGTCCGGTGCAGGAGAGCCGCGAGGCGCTCGGACGCGAACTTGCCCGGGAGGCTCCGGTAGTTGCAGACCTCGTGGTTCCAGTTCCCGATTCGGGAGTTACCGCGGCCGTCGGCTACTCCAATGAAAGCGGCATCCCGTTCAGCTTTGGACTCATTCGCAATCACTACGTAGGACGCACATTCATTGAGCCCGAGCAGCGCGTTCGCGACTTCGGCGTCCGCCTTAAGTTGAATCCGGTTCAGCATCTGCTGAAGGGCAAGCGCGTTGTACTGATCGATGACTCCATCGTTCGCGGCACCACCAGCCGCAAGATCGTTCGCATGGTGCGCGACGCGGGCGCAACGGAAGTTCACATGAGAATTTCCTGCCCCCCAACGATCTCTCCATGCTTCTACGGCGTCGATACTCCATCCAGGAAGCACCTGATCGCGGCAAACAAGTCCGTCGAAGAGATTCGCGAGTACATAGGCGCGGACTCCCTCGCATATCTCTCACTGGAAGGTCTCAGGCGCGCCTGCGCTGAAACAGACCAGCTCAGCTACTGCACAGCTTGCTATACGGGTAAGTACCCGACTCCTATTGTGGATGTTGAAGAGATTGAGCCGGCGCCAGTGGCGCTGAAATAATTTCCAGTTGAAGGCGCCGGCTACGCTGCCGGGGCACCGACTCCGAGATTCGGAGGCCGCGTGGCAATTTCGAGTTCCCGTGCCAAAATGGTCTTGTCACAGGCTGTGACCACCGCCATCTTCGCTTCAGCAAGCGGCAGCGGAGGAATGATGGTCATTGTGCCTAACACGGCTGCCAAGCGGTAGTAAGCTGTACGGCATTTGTGCATGAAATCGACCGGATACTCCGGCTTGCGCTTGTGCGCAGCTTCGGGATCAGCATCGAGCAGATACGCGAGGTCCGGCTGAGGCGCAATCTTCTGGATCAAACGCACAAACTTCAGCGTCATCGGACGTTCCAGTGGCAGGTTCGCCAGCTCGTCGTAGACGTAGCGATCGACAATGACAACGTCAACCCCTGAGTTCAGCAGTCTCTTCACTGTTGTCCGCAGGTGAAGTGCGTCCAATAGATAGAGCGCGTGGCGCAGGATCGTCAGATACCAGGCGCGAACATTCTTATCGCGCCGGTTTACGGGTTTATTCGGCGCCCCGACGCCTTTTTCACTTCCATACACTTTGTGGACGAAGCTTTCGCGGTATCGTGTCATCACCACGATGTCGTCCCAAAAAGTGAGCAGGCGAACCTTCAGCCCAGCCGCGGTCAAGCGCTCCTGAAGATTTTCGATTTGCGTGCTCTTACCGGCGCCGTCGAGTCCGGAGAAGCTAATCAATAGCGGACGTTTGATACTCACTGGCCCAATTCCTTGAGAGACTTGTAACCGGTTGAGCTAACGCGCTGCTCCGGGAGGAACGCTCGATGTCCCGCGAGTTAGACCGACCACAGTGCCCACAGCGACTGCTCCCGCGGCCACCAGTCCGAGTTTAATCAGCACAGAGTGGACTTGGCGCTGCTTAGCTGGAGCGATTGCTTCACCAGCCGGACGCGACGCAACTCCGCCGCGTGTAGCTCCTTGTTGTGCTGTGGCCGTGCCGAGCGGGTTCACAGGCTCGGATTGCGCCGGCGCTGGTTGAGGAGTGCTCTGTGCCGGTTGCGCTTGCTGAGCACGCTGCACTTCGCTGGGCGCATCAGGCGGGGTGGCATTCGTTTCAGCAGGGCGCTTCGTTGGTACAGGCGCCAGCGGAGCTTGAGCCGGGTCGTATCGTGCAGGACCGCTGCGGGCATCGGGCGCCTGATTACTTTGCTGCTCAGCCGGCGTATTTGCGCTTTGCGAACTTTGATCTTGTGCTGATGACGATGTCTGCGGCGCTGAAGCAGTATTCTGAGCCGCTGCAAACTGCGATACGTTGCACAACAGAACCGATAGAAATAAGGCCAGGAAGCGCAAAGCAAGTTGCTTCAGTGTCATAACTACTCCGTGGGATGGACTGCAAATCAGGCGCTCCTTAGGAGAGATGCGGCAGGAGAGCTGCAGGTTGGAAGCAGAGCTACAGCTGCTCAGATCCTCAGCTCTTAATTCAAATCCCATCTACGGCTAGTAGCTCTGCAACTCAGGAGCTTAGGAGCTTAGAAGCTTCATGCTGCTACTTCGCCCGCGCCTTCTCCGTTTTCAAAGTTTCTGCGAAAGGTAGAGATGTCTTGTCGCTACCCACTGCCAGCGCACGCTCTACGTTCGCTTCTTTATCTACAAGATTGTTGAGTCGATTCTTGATGTAAGTCCAAAGAGTCGGGATGTTGGTGTCGTACCAGCACGACTCATACATCCGTGGCGACAGGCCGCAGATCATCCGGAATCCGGTATGCACCAGGTGGGGTGAGACCAGCATCGCAGCCGCCAGCCGATGGTTTCCTTCCAGAATTGTGAGTGGCAACTCTTCGTCGACGCCGATGAGCAACACCGTTGAAGTTAGCGGTTCAGACTGCAGCCGGTAACGCAGTTGCTGAATTTTCAGGAATGCCGGATCTTTCTTCCCGATCGCCGACTCGCGAATTCGCCTGACAATCTCGCTCAGGAGGAAACTTCCATCCGAGATCTTGCGCCAGTGCGCACGGGGAAACACACGGATGCGCTTCAGATCCTCTGCGTCGATCTCGGCTTCCTGCCATACCGTGTCGGTCGGAATCTCGCGAAGCATGTGTCCACGACGGCGGTATAGCAAGGCTCGCCGAACGATGTTTTGCGCATCATCGGTGATGTCCGGATTGAGGACGATCGACTCGAACTCTCTTCGGTCTTTGTCGTACTCCTTCTGATAGAACTCGTTTTTCAGAAACTCAGCAATGACTTGTGCTTCAGTAACACGGCGCTTAAGAATCATAGGGACTCCTTCCATCTGAGAAGTCTGATGGAACGCAAAAATGGGAGTGAAACTAACAGCAGCATCAGCGCCATCAGCGCGATCTGCACAACGATCACCTGTCGCAAACTGGAGTGGAACGTGTAAATCAGAAAGACCAGCGCCCCGCTGATCAGCAGTTGCAGCCAGCCAGTATTGGCGATCTTTCGCGACATTTCATAAGTCATCAGAACAACGGAAAGAGCGTAGAGTCCGGTTGCTGAGGCGTACAGACTCAGGAGCGGTTCGGCGGAGCGGAAACTTTCGCCCAGGATCAAGTGAATGATGAAGCCGGGAAACAGCGCGAGCACGCCGATGAATCCAATCGAAATTCCCAGTACGATCAGCAGTGGTAAAAGCAGCACTTGTCTCCTGTCCTCGTCCTTTGCGGCGGCGCTGATGGGGAACATCGCACTAACGATCGACCACGCGGCGAAGTACAACACTCTGCCCACGAGCGCAACCGCGGCATAAAGACCTGCCAGTTCGGCGGTAAAGAAGTGCTTTACCAAAATAATATCGATGTTGTTGATGATTACCTGCCCGATGAAGAAGACAATCGCCTGAATGCCTTCTCCGAAAGATGCGGGGATAACTTCGCCCTCCTCAAGATTGCCGGCCTTCTGAACCTTCGCTCCGGGAATCAGGATCGCAGCTACAATGGACGCAGAGATCGCGCCAACCGCTCCCATTACCCCATATCCAAGTTCCACCAGCAGAATGGCCAAAGCCAGTTTGGAAGCCGCCTCCAAAATGTAGTTGCGAGAGAGCGATCCAAATTCGCACAGTCCCTGCATGTTGCCGCGCTTCACGCCAAGCGGCGTGTAAAACGTCATTCCCAGCGCAAACACTGCAATGAGCCACGAGTCAGACATCCGCAGGTACTCGGCGATTGGCTGCCTGGCAATTGTGAGGACGATTGCGATGGCTGCGCCAACCATCCATGCTTTCCGTCTGAGATCACGGAACACCGCGACTTTGCTGGACATGACGGCATTGCGTGCGACGAACTTCGCGCACACCAGCTGAAATGACAGGCTCACCGAGGAAAGCAGCATGAGCAGAGTCACTACAGCAGCGACCTGGGCGAATAACGCTGGTCCAAGCAGGCGCGCCATACTGACGTTGAATCCGAAGTTGATGCTGGCGACGAGCACTGAGCCGGCCAGCATCACGATGCTTCCGCCCAGCACGCGCGACGCGGCTCCCCTCTCAATCCAGTCGGCGCAACGCACGCGCCATCCGCCGCGAAGCGGTAGGGAAATTGTGTCGGAACCTGAATTCATTGCGGAGAGATGCCGGCGCGTGTTTTAGCCCTTTGCTCTGTGTGCCAGCATCGTTCGGTGCTGCTGCTTTGGATGTCGAAATCTTCCCAGAAGAGGTCTGACTCAAGCGGCCATCGGAAGCTCCTCGGCGGCTCGCTTGGGATAAGGCGAAATCGATTGCATCGCATTTGGCAGAAATCCAGAGAAGCTTCGAGCTGCTTCAGTTGAGTTCGCGTAGATCTCGAACAGGCGGTCGGTGCGCGTCAGCTCCAGCACCATGCTTGCCTGCCGCGAAGGAGACGCCAGCTTCAGATCGCCATCGCGCTTCATTACCTCCGCAACACACCGGAGCAGCATTTCGACACCCGCGGCATCGAGCTGCTTTACCTGCGACAGATCGAAGACAAGCTGCGGACGGTCTGAGGTTACGAAGGGCTGCACATCGGCAAAGAACCTTTGCGCCTCGTGGCGGTTCACTCTTTCCGGCATCCTCTTCACGACTACTGGCCTACTGGTTTCCATATTCCCTCATTCGTGTGACGACACTTGGAGTCAACGGCTGACGCTCCTGTGTTACCGGCCGCGCTACGGCACGCGGATCGAAGCCGCTCTCCCCACTCTCCGGACAGGGCCGCGTTTCCTTGATCTTGCGCTCGCCAAACAATTTCGCGAACATCTGGTGCGGCACGAAGCTTACAAGGCGCGAAGCATCGCGAACCGTCCGCCAGAACGACGACGCGGGAACAACTGAAACCAGGGTCTTGTCCTCCATCTCGAGTTCCGCCGCGTGCTTCAGGCTTGCGATGCGATTGGAACCGACAATCGAGTGCACGAGATCAAGTCCGGCTCCGAGATAGGAAAACGGAAGCAACGTACTTGCTTCCACCACAGTCCCGCAATCCACCACACTGTGATGTTCCAGTGAGCTGCCACGAGTAATCAACGAGCCTGAACGAACTCTCGTGAATGGTCCGATGTAACACGGCGCGACCAGGCGAACGTCGCCCTCGATTTTGGCTGCTTGCCCCACCCAAACGCCGGGGCGAAACTGCTCGCCTTGTGGTTGAATCGAGGTCTTCTGTAAGAGGCTATCGAGCGTCAGCCGGCGCAGATCGGCAAGGGTCTGCAGTCGATTCACGTATCCGCTGGTCACGAATGAACGCGACTGCACGCGCACTTTTCCCAGCTTGTTGCGCAACAAAAAAGCGGCATCATTGCGCCGCGAGCCGGAGAGAACAAAAAAGTCGAGTGGGCCGTCAGCATCGACGACCTGCGTAATATGATTGCGCTGGTCAAGATGGAATTGGAGCAGCGGATCAATTTCCACTTCTGCATAAGCTCCCAGGCGCACGACCAAGACGAGCTCAGCGCCATCATGAGCCAGGTGATCGAACTCCTCCTCTGAGGCTCGCCAGAGCTGAGTATCCGCAACGTTTTGCCACTTGACCCCTGGAGGATAGCAATCATCGACCAATGGCGCGCGTGCCGCACTGAGCACCGAAACCGAATCGACTCCGGCGCATTTCAAGCGATCGACAACGCGATGCAGCACCGGCTGTCCTAATACCGGAAGAACAGCGAGCGGCGTTCCAGCAAAGTTTTCTGAAGAATCGAGGACAGGGGTCGCGCGATCGTTCCCTTCGCCCGCCAGTCCGAGCAGAACAATTGCTCTTACATCCATCGCAGCCACCGCCGCGCAGTAGCGCATGGTTTCGGGAAGGCTGTCGGCTTCAGCCGTGCCGTTAAAGTCGCACGCAATGCGTCCGGTTTTAGCCGCTGCGGTCTGGTAGCGCAGCGCGAATGAAGAACCGCCGCGATTCGATTGCTGCAGGAAGAAAGGCCTGCCTCAGAGGCTAAAGGCGAATGATTCAAGCCTTTATTAACGGCTCGGCTAAAGCCGGTGCCCCCCCATAATGCCGCACTTGGCAGAATGGCAGCCGGTACGCGCGACGGCGGTGCATCAGTTATGAGATCACTTCTAGTTTCCATCGAGCCCTTCTGGTCTTAAAAAAGCGTCAGACGAATTACCGGTACAATCTCCGTCTGTCCGTGGCCAGCCAAGTTAAAGAAGTTCTGTTGTTGGATGCCGGCCGAGAACCGTATGGGGTACTCGACGGCAAATTCACCTGCTCCGTCACGCTGGTTCTGGCGTAACGGCTTTAGGTAAGAGATGTAGATTCCGCTCTGCACGTTGTCATATGCGTGTAACAACGGGTCCTTACCCCGCCCCGACTGCCATGCAAAATTTCCATTTACCGTCCATTTTTCAGTGGGACGATATTCAAAGCTGCCGGCCGGGATAAAGGCTTGGGCGCGTGCATATTGCGGCGCCTGCACCTTCCACGAGCGGATCATCTGCACCATCGGAGTGAGCGTCCACTTCTGTCCAAACTTGCGCTCGAATCCGATGTATGACGAAGTGGAGAAGAACTCGCTTACCACGGGACTGAACTGCAGGTCACGAATTGTGTATCCCGTGACTAGTGCATTCTTGCCCCACGGACGGCCAACGGTGAAGTCGATGCGGGCTCCCTTTTCTCCGGAGCTCAAATTTTGCAAAGTGAACGGGCCAGCCTCGTGGTACGCCTGCCCGCGGATCGTGAGCGCATTGAACAACGGGCTGCTGGATAAATACAGGAACTGGCGAAACAGATCCTGATTCACGTCGAACTTCGAACGCTCGTTCGAATCGCGACGAACGGTAAATTGCAGTCCGGTACTGAAGTCGAATCTTGCGCTGCCTAGGCGCAGAACGGGATTGATTCCAGCGTTGAAGTTGTAATTGTTGGTGCTTGTATCGACCACACGGGCGGCAAACGGCAGCGAATAGTTGCCGGAGTAATGGTCGAGCTGGAAGAACCCACCCACAACCGGAATTCCCTCCGGATGATAGCGATAGCCTTGCGTAAACTGCGTCTCGACAAGACGTCGGCCGCTCGGCAGTTGCGCGCTGTTCCCGCTGAGTCCGAAGAGTTTGGCGTCGGTCACGTAGATGGTCAGGTCATCGAAAACGGGCGCCACGGAGAAATCCGATAGCACATTCACCTTGCTGTTGAGCGGAATGCCCTGTTCGCCTGCGGCTTCATGCAGGCTTCGCTGCACTTCAAGATTTTCGTTCTCCGGCGCCAGCGCGTTCGCGCGCGCAAAGGCATTGACGGCATTTGGCATGTCATGGCGCATGCGGTAAATCGCGCCTTCGGCCAGCATGTAGTCGTAGTTGTCCACGTACTGATCGCGGCTGCCGAGGCTCGCGAGATACTGCTCGGCCTGGCGATCGTCGCCTTGGGCCAGCGCAACGTTGGCCATTCCGATGGCAACTTGCTCCTCGGCGGCCCCTGATTCCTTCGCTCGTTCATACAGTTTCTGCGCCAGATCGAAGTCGTTCATCGAGAGGAATATGTTGCCGGCGGCAACCAGATCATCGGCGGTCGCCGGAGCAGCCTCACCTACGCGCGCCTCGGTGAATCCCAGCGATATCTGCTGGCGAGCGTCGTCATACTTGTGCTGATTTGCGAACAGGCGCGCGAAGGCCAGCCGCGTCTCTACGCGATTCGCATCCGGAGCATCGAGAGCGCGCATGAAACGTTGCTGCGCTGCGTCCCTTTCTCCAAGCAATAGGAGAGCATCGCCAGTAGCAAGCAGCACGGCGCCCTGGTCCGGGCCTTGCTCTTCGGCGAGCTTCACGTCTTCGAGCGTCTCCGCCCGCATCTTCAGTTCGGCTTCAGCATGAGCGCGCTGCGCGTACAGGAACGGATCATCTGGCTGTTCACGGATAGCGATCGTTAACTGGTCAATGGCCGGACGATACTTATGTTCGTAATAGAGCGTATCGGCGAGGGCAATGTGAAGCGAAACGTCGCTGGGAGCCAGTGCAATTGCTGCGCGATATTCGGTCTCGGCCTTCTGCAACTGGCGGAGCTGACGATATGCAGTTGCCTTCACCTCGTGAATCGGCGCTGAGGTACCAAGAAGCTTCTCCGCCTGTCCCACCTGATCAAGTGCAGCATGAGCACGGTGCAGCTCCAAATTCGAGAACGCTGCGCCTAAACGCGCGCTGCCATTGTTCGGCTGCAATTTGAGTGCCTGATCGAAATCGACGATCGCGGCCTCGGCATCCTGCAGATCGTTCAAGACATAACCGCGGTTCACGTACGCTTCGGCCATCTTGGGATCGCGTTGCAGTGCGCGACCATAGTCATCGACTGCTTTGTCGAGCAAGCCCTGCTGTTTGTGAACATGGCCCGCGAGCAGCGGAAAGTTTGGCTCCTTTGGCAGTACGACTTCATAGCGTGATGCCAGCGCGAGGGTATCGTCGTAACGGCCGAGGTTATAGAGAGAATATGCCAGGTAGACCGCGCCATCGAGATCGTTGGGACGTTGAGCCAGAACCTTGTATCCGAATTGGGCCGACTCTCGATACTTACCTTCAAAGAATACCGAGCGCTCCCACTCCCGCTGGATGCGGGGATCGTCCATCATCGCCGGGGTACTGCGATGAACCCACGTCTTAGCCAAAACAAACTTGTGATTCTGAATGGCCGCGTTGGAACCGCCGGCGATAATCGCGGCATTCTGCGGAGCTAGTTTGTAGCCCTGTTCATAAGCCACCTCGGCCTCATCGAGGCGATCGAGCGAGGTGTACATGTCGCCCAACGCCAGATAAGGGATGTAATCGTCCGGATAGAGCTTTGCCATCTCATGGAAGTACTGCTCCGCTTGCGGGACCTTACCGGAGTCGCGCATGAGATATCCGAGGCTCTCATAGGCATAACGGTTCTTCGGGTCGTGCTTCAGCACTGCAAGATACGCCTGCTCTGCTTCAGCTTTCTTTTGCATGATCCATAGCAGGTTGGCGTATTGCAGTTCGATATTGGAATTGTTGGGATCAAGCTTCATCGCGTCCTGCAGGTCTTTTTCGGCGGCGTTGTAATCATTGCCGCCCATCGCGATGGAAGCCCGCACCCGCAGGAATTCGGCCCTCTGCGGCCCCTCAACCTGGATCTTGTTGATCTCTTGCTCCGCTAGAGCGATCTGCTGCTGTGCCGCGGCACGGTTTCCCAGTCCTTTATAGATCTCAGAAAGGTTGAGCCGAAGTTCGATCGGGAAGATCTGGCCTTCGGGTACATCTTCCGGCATATGTGCCAATGCAGCTTCGTACTCAGAGGCGGCAAGGGCATCTTTGCTCTGCATTTTGGCGAACCCCGCGCGCACAGCGTGCAAGCGGTAGTGATTGGGATCGATGGTGGCGGCGCGTTCGATGAACTGCTCCGTCTTTGCGGAATCGTTCAAGTGCATCCAGGCTTGGGCCGCGCTTAATTGCGCGTTGATGTTCTTTGGATCGGCATTCGCATAGCGGTCATAAGTCTCCGCTGCTTCCTTCTTCATGCCGGCGAGTTCATAGGTATATCCGAGGTCCGCGAGCAGATCGGGCTTCTGCGAAGGAGCGCTTCTGAGAGTGGCAATGGCTCCCTGGTAGTCGTGTGACTCGCGCTGAAAATTCGCGACTGCGCGGAAGATGTCGATGTTGTTCGGATCGCGGTGGCGAGCCAGATCAAGTAGCTCCTTCGCCTTGGCCGTATCCTTCAGCTTCATATAGCCGATCGCCATCAGTAATTCGGAGTGAGCTGAAGGCTTGATCTGCTCGGCATGCTGCAGGATCTGGAGCGCCTGCCGAATATCGCCGCTCTGCATGAAGAGCTCGCCGGCCATCATCTGGTCGTCGACGCGGTTCGGGTACTTCGCGATTACGTCGAGCAGCATCCGCTTGGCATCGTTAACACGTCCTTGGCGAAAGTAAGTCTGAGCGAGGCCAGAGAGACCTTCAGCAGCATTCGGAGAGATCTGCAATCCGCGCTTATAAGCATTCTCAGAATCGGAGAGGTGCCCAGAGAGCCGGGCAGCGTATCCCAAAGTGAACCACCTTCCCGGATCTCCTGGAGCCATTTCAATTGCGCGCTTGGCATGCGCGTATGCGACCGCAGCATTGTTATGGCGAAGCGCCTCGTCGGCAGCACGCTGCTCACGCTGCACCGAAATGCTCTCGCCGAACGTGCCAATACCGGACTCCTGCTGCTGTGTCGATTGCATCGGCACAGAGGCGCCTTTGCCCGCCTTCTTCCGTGGCGCTTGCGCTTGTTGCTGCTGCGGCTGAGTCTGTTGACCGCCAACTTCCCATGTCTGGGCCGACATGGAAACAGCGAACGCAAAAAGTAAAATGAGAGCTCTTCGAAAGACCGGGGCAAATCTTGGGAACATGAGAGTGGGCGCGAAAATGGGATTTATGTAACTGCTCTTCTTCATCTCTGCTTGAGGTGCGTATTGCTTGGCTGATCGTTTGCTTGGCTGATGCAGACCGACCGGCAGATTTGGCTACGTCGCTCGTGCAGCAGCTCTGCCGGCAACTTCCTTGGATGCAGGCAGAGTCTCTAAGAGTTAGCAGCTAAGGTGAAAAAGCAGCAGAAAGGCAGCGGGAAAGGCAGCGATTAGCAATTAGCAATTAGCCAACCCAAATCTGCTTTAAGCTCCCCATCAGTCTGCCACGAACGGCAGATACACACTAGCAGTGAGGGACGGCGCAGGCTCCCCCGCTCTTCGCTAATTGCTAATCGCTGCCTTTTCGCTGCCGTTGCTAATCGCTAATTGCTAATCGCTGCCCTCCCACCAGAGCTGCCGGAAAACCCGAGCTGCCGAAATGGAATCAAAACTTACCCTGTAAGCACTCTTCTGGAGGCGTGTGTTGCTTTTAAGTTCCACCACTTTCCCCGTTACTACTAAACGTCTGCCGGTCTTCGGATGGCTGCTTCTGCTCGCGCTTGCTGCCCATGCGCCGCTATTGCTGTTTCAGTTGCCGCAAGGCTCGTTCGACGCGAACACGCACATGTTTTTCGCCGATCACTATGCTCACCATTGGTTCAATCCCTGGAATGAGAAGTGGTTTGCGGGATTCTCGCAGACGACATATCCCCCGCTGGTGCATCAGCTCATCGCTCTGTTCTCACACCTCGTTGGACTAAACTTCGCGTACACCATCGTGCAGATGCTGATCATCCTGCTGTTGCCGATCGGCGTCTATCGCTACGCGCGTCTTTGGGTAAGCGAGCGGGCTGCGCTCTATGCTGCCATCGGCAGCATCTTCCTGGGATCGCTCGTCCAGATGGTGTACCAAAGTGGGCAGATCAATACCACCTTCGCCTCGGTAATGCTGCTGAACTCACTGCCGTTCTTTTACATATGGATTCGTGAAGGGAGTCTGCTCGCGTTCTGCAAGGGCCTGGCCATTTTCCTTGTAGGTTGCGCAGGACATCACGTCAGTATGTTCTTCGCCACGCCGTTCTTCGCACTGCCAATTATCTGGTTGGCCTTCATCGATCACCGCGAAGACCGGGCTGATGCCACTCTTGGCCGGGTAGCCGCACGAACCGCGATCTTTGCCGGCATCGCCGCCATTGGGGTTTTGATGGTTCTGCTGCCCTACTTCGTCGAGTTCTATTACAACCCCATCAAGCAGGCTCCGATTTACCACGAGAGCCGTGCCAACTACATCCTCGAGCCCACTCTGGGAATGAACTTCTGGGTTATTCCGACCGGGGCATTAATACTTGCTATACCGTTCATCTTCTGGCGTGGTGCCACGGACAAGCGTTTACGTCCATTGTTCCTATTCTGGTGGCTGGTAGCCATGATCGGATTGGGCGGCACGACCCCGATTCCAAAGATTGTTTTCGGTACCCGAATCTGGGAGATTCTGACCTACGAGCGCTTCACATATTGGGCCACGCTAATGGCGCTTCCCTTCGCCGGATTGATTGCAGAATGGTTGATTGATCGCTTCCGCGGAAAAGCCATTGCCGGTCTCGCTCTCGCTTCCGTGCTCTCGGGCGCTGGAGCGCTGGCATGGCTGCATGCCAATCCCATTCAATCGGGAAGCTTCAGCATTGACGACGTGATCGGCTTCCTGAATCGGGACGATCACGCCAAATTCCGTTACATTACGCTCGGATTTGGAATGCAGCTCGCGCGCGTCGGCGTGCTGGCCAATGCAAGTTCAGTGGACGGCGATTACAACTCCGGGCGGCTGCTGCCGGAGCTGATGGCCGGAGGCTCCGCCCAGCTCACCAACGCAAAATATTTCCGCAACGGCATGGAAGCGCTGCGCTCCATGCTGAAGCACGCAGACCATTATGGGCTGAAATACATCTTCGTCCGCGATCGCTACTACGAGCCTCTGCTGGCATTCGGGGGATGGCGGCAGGCCGAAGTCTATGACAACGGCAACATCACTCTGTGGACGAAGGAGAGTGTTCCGCCCGCGCACAAGATCACTCCGCCTGCGGGAGCAGTGCCAAGTCCGTTTCTTAGCTTGCTCTGGGGAACGCTGCCGATGGCCACAGTGGTCTTCGCTTTGGCGCTGCTGATTCTGTTCCCAGAGCGCCGTCGTCAGGCTGAGACGATCAACTTTCCCGCAACTGCCGCGGCCGAGCCGGTCGTTCTTCGGGAGGCCCAGTAATGAGTCGTCTGCTTGCCATCATCATGGCCGTGATCACAGGCGTGCTGATCGCCGCCGGTGTAGCTCCCACGAGACAGAAAGAAAAGACTACTTCGCCCGAAGGCACGGTGCGGGCCTTCTACGACCGCGTACGAGCCGATGATTACCAGGGCGCGTATGCATTGATCGCGCCCTCGAGCAACGTTGACTTTGCTACCGCACACCGCGATATCGCTGGTCGAGACGGCAGTCTAAAGACGCTCTCGCAACTGCAGAACGCCGACACCCGCGTGATCGCGAATCACGGCAACGAAGCCCTGGTGCGCGCCAGCCTGGAGTGGCGGACGGCTGTCGGAGAACTCTTCGAGAACAAAGATCTCAAACTCGTCAACGACAACGGCAATTGGCAGATCGTCTGGCCGAAGCGCCACGAGCAAAATCTGGCGCCGCAGGTGATTCCAGTGAACTACCTGCGTTGGGACATCATCCACAGCGACTCCGAAGCCAACGAGTGGGGCGCGCAAAACGCGGAGAGTCCGCATGTGCGGATTACCTCCATGAATGCGGTAGAGAGTGAAGGCAAGGTCATCATCCTGGGAGAACTCGTGAATGAAGACACGGTCCCAGGCTACGTTGACGTGCAGGGAATCCTGATTGGGAAAAACGACGAACAGCTTGGCGAAGAAACCAGCTTTGACAAGATCTCGCATGTGCTCCTGCCCAAAGAGGTCACCCCGTTCCGCATCGACTTCGACGGTGTTCACCTGAATCAGGTCAAGAAAGTCACGCTCAACCCGACGTCGATTCTGGTTCCCGCCTCAGCCGATCCGGTGATTGGAGTCCTGCATCAGCAACTCGAGAAGACCGATTCGGGACACACCCTGCTCAAAGGCGAGCTGATGAACCAGAGCGGCCAGCTTGTGAACATCCCCCAGGTTCTGGCTACCTACTACGACAACGCAGGAAAAGTGATCTGGATTTCCGACGGCTACGTCGATCAGGCGCTGCGGCCGCAGATTCCCATTCCCTTTGCTGTGACCGTGAACGATGACATCGCGCCTAAGGTTCATAGCTATCGCGTTGTCGTGAACCATTACGTGATGGATCGTTCCACCGCCTAGGACATGCATACGATGCGGCATAAAACCACAATTAGCGTGCTTGTCTGCGTGCTCGGAGCCGTCGGCTTCGCTGCGGATATGCGCCTCCCCGACAAAGCAGTCGCCGGGCAGAGCGTTGCCATCGGCACTTCAGGAAGCGGTGAAGCAACGCTGTACGTAGTTGGTCCCGGTACCGCGATCAAACGCCAGATAAAGCTTGGCGATGACGTTCAGCTTAAGGGCGAAGAACTTCGTAACTCCGGCTATTACCAGATCGCGATTAAAGGCGGCGCGGACGTGAGCAAAGAGTTGTACGTCGCACCCGCCGCAGCCGAGAAGATCAACTTTCTCGCGCGTCCTTCCCGCGTTCCCGTGGGACAGCCCAAGGTAATTGCGGGCACGGCATTCGTCTTCGACCAATTTGAGAACCTGGTCACGGCGCCGACCCCAGTGACTTTCGAACTTTCCGTTCCGGGCGCTCCCGCCAAAGTGGAACGCCTGACTGCCAAGAACGGCGTCTCCTATCTCCAGACCGGATCGGGAACGAAAGCCGGCCCAGGACAATTCACAGTTCGGGTCGGCGATAACTCCGTACGGCGCGTGGTGGAAGAAACCGCCTCTGAGCCCTGCAACTTGCGCTTCAAGCTGCACAAGGAGAAAGAAGGACTGATCGCAACAACTGATCCCGTACGCGACTGCTCGGGCAATGCAGTGCCTGACGGGACTATCGTGACATTCATCTCTGCCGAACCTGGCAAGGGTCGCTCGACCGTGGACGCTCGCGTAAAGAAGGGAATCGCCCGGGCAGTGCTGCCCCCGGTTCCCGGAGCGACTATCTCGGTCGCCTCTGGTGTCGTTTTGGGAAATGAAGTGCGCTGGGGAGGTGGGGAATGAGGCGAGCGTCTGACATCCCGCTGCGTCTTCTTATTTTCGTAATTACCTTCGCGCTGGTAGTCGGCGTGGCGCTTCCCTTGATTTCCAGAGTTCTGGCCGCCAGTGATACGGTTCAGGTGCGACTCGATGCCTCGCAGATCCAGCCCCGTCCCCTCGAACAGCTGACGGGACAGGCGATCGCGAGAACCTATTCAAGTGCATGGAAGAATATGGAAGGCGCGCTGGAACAGAATCGTCCAGAGCTGATCGACGAAAGCTTCGTCGGCTACGCGCACGACAAACTGCTATCACAGGTGCAGGAGCAGAAGAAGAACGGGCTGGCGACGCGGTATGTCGATCACGGACATCAAGTATCTGCAACCTTCTACTCGCCCGAAGGCTCTGCCGTTCAACTGCAGGACACCGCGCAGTTCGAAATCCAGCTGCTGGATGGCAGCAATGTCGTGAGTTCCCAGAAGGTCACACGCAAATACATCGCTGTCGTAACGGTGGTAGAAGACAGTTGGAAAGTTCGCGTGCTGGAGGGCGTGCAGGATTTCTAGCTAACTTTAGCGATCACCACGCGCGGTATTCCCCGCAAATCCGGGACGCAGCGAACATCTTTCCAATCCTTCAGCAAGTCTCGAATTGCCTGCTCTTGCGTGTAGCCGATCTCCATCACCAACCAGCCTCCCGGCTTTAGCACGCGAGCAGCCTGCGGGATGAGACGACGATAAATATCCAGTCCTTCCACCCCGCCGCCAAACAGCGCCTGGTGCGGTTCGTGCTCCCGGACTTCCACCTGCAGCTTATCGGCCTCGGAGTCGCCGACGTACGGCGGATTCGAGACGACCATATCGAAAGCTAGCGCGCCGTTCAAATAACTTCCCAGCAAGTCACTCTGCGAGAATGCCACTCGATCCAAGAGATTGAGACGCTTTGCATTTTTCCGCGCAACCTCGAGCGCATCATTCGAAATATCCACCGCGTTGAGGCTTGCTCCGGGCAGCTCTGAGGCGAGCGCGAGCGCGATACATCCCGAGCCGGTTCCAACATCGATCACACGCGGCGATTTGATTTCGCGCAGCAACTCCAGCGCCGCCTCGACCGCGTGCTCCGTCTCCCGACGGGGGACCAACACCGCAGGCGTGACCAGCAGATCGAGGCCCCAGAACTCCTGGTGTCCGGTGATGTACTGCAGCGGCTCGCCGGCCGCGCGGCGCTGAAGTGCTTCGTGGTAATGATTGAGCTCACCGCAGGCGAGTTCCACTTCGGGATGAGCGTAAAGATAGGCCTTATTGCGCCCAAGCACGTGCATCATGAGCGTCTCCGCGTCGAGACGAGCGTCTCCCCGCGCTCTGGCCTGCAGACGTTCGGTGCCTTCTCGGATTGCGAGATCGAGCCGCAAGGCTCCTTCCCTCAAACCGCCACTGTCTCCTGCTTGAGCTTCTCGGCCTGAAAGTGCGCGATCAGGGCGTCGATGAGCGGCTGGATCCTGCCATCCATCAGCTCGGGCAATTGATGGATCGTTAGCCCAATGCGGTGGTCAGTCACGCGGTTCTGCGGAAAGTTGTAGGTGCGGATCTTCTCACTGCGATCCCCGCTGCCAACCTGCGTTTTGCGCTCCCTGGCAAGCTCAGCCTGCTGGCGCTCAAGCTCCACTTCGTAGAGACGCGAGCGCAGAACTCGCATCGCCTTCTCGCGATTCTTGATCTGCGACTTTTCGTCCTGGCAGCTCACAACCGTATTCGTCGGAATGTGCGTGATGCGCACCGCCGAGTAAGTGGTGTTCACCGACTGGCCTCCCGGACCGGAAGAGCAGAAAGTATCGATGCGAATGTCCTTCGCCTCGATCTTAATGTCGACGTCCTCCGCCTCGGGCAGCACGGCCACGGTTATAGCCGAAGTGTGCACTCGTCCCTGCTGCTCCGTTTCGGGAACACGCTGGACGCGGTGCACGCCGCTCTCATACTTGAGCTTCGAGTAGGCGCCGCGGCCTTCGATCATGGCAATGACTTCCTTCAATCCGCCAACTCCCGATTCGGAACTTGACATTACTTCCACCTTCCAGCGCTGCGATTCCGCATACCGCGAGTACATGCGGAACATCTCGGCGGCAAATAGAGACGACTCGTCGCCTCCAGTGCCGGCGCGGATCTCGAGAATCACGTTGCGCTCGTCGTTGGGATCCTTGGGCAGCAGCAGGACCTTGAGCTCCGCCTCTGTCTGCTCGAGTCGCGCCTGCAGCGTCGCCAGTTCCTCTTCCGCCATGGCCTTCAAGTCGGCATCGTGTTCCTGGACCAGCATCGTCTTAGTGTCGGCGATGCCGCGCGTCAGATCCTTGTACTCGCGATACCGTTCCACGATAGGCGTAAGTTCACTGTGCGCCTTCGCCGTCTTCTGATAGCGAGACGAGTCGCTGACAATCTCCCGCGAGGCCAGCGCTTCGTTCAGCTCCTGGTATTTGGTCTCGATTTGATTAAGTCGTTCAAACATGATGACTGTCCTCGTAGAGAAGCAGCATGCTGCGTCTCTAGCATGCTGGGAAGTTGGGAATTCGCTGTTGGGGACTTAGAGAGGTAAAAGAAAGTGAGCGGCGGGAGCCGCTAGGCAATCACCAGTTCGCCGCCATTTTGCTTTTCAACCTGGAGCGCGCAATCCAGAGCAAGAATCGCGCAGGCGACCTGGTCGTCAGCCGGAGGTTGCGTCGTGATCCGCTGCAGCCACAATCCTGGCTTGGTTAGCAGAGCGAACAGCGAATTGCGCTTCCGAGCCGCGTACCGAATCAGCTCATAGGAAACGCCTGCAATAAACGGAAGCGCAGCGATGCGCAGCGCGAACTTGCCCCAGAAGCTATCGATCGGGAACAAGCTGTAAACCACAATGCAGATGAGCATCACCGTCATCAAAAAGCTCGTTCCACACCGCGGATGCCAGGTAACAAAGCTCTGCGCGCGCGGTATGTCGACCGGCTCTCCCGTTTCGAAGGCGAAAACTGTCTTGTGCTCGGCGCCGTGATATTCGTAAACGCGATGGAAGTCCCGCGCCCGGCCGATGCCCCACACGAACAGCAGGAAAAGCCCGATGCGGATCACTCCGTCCACCAGATTGAAAAGAATTCGATTTTCTAAAGCGGGAAAACTGTGCTTGAGCCCCGTCGCCGCCAGCAGAGGAAGGAACTTATAAACGACGATAAAGAATCCAACCGAGAGAAGAACATTCGCAGCAGCCATCCAGCCGCTGATCTCTATCTTCTCTTCCGGCTTTGATTCCGCCGTGCCGGTCATCTCCGCCAGAGCCACATTCACCGAAAACTTCAGCGCCCGAAATCCGAGCATCATGGCATAGCCCAGCGTGACGACGCCCCGAATCACTGGCCATCCCATCCACTTCCGCTTGTCGGACGGACGCTCCAGCGCATCGGAGTACGACACCATTTCTCCCGACTGCTTCCGTACCGCAATCCCCCACGCGTGAGGTGTGCGCATCATGACTCCCTCAAGCACAGCCTGACCGCCGACGAGGGTTTCCTCACCGCTTTCAAGTGCGGGGAGCAGCTGCGTTGCTGCCGCTAATCGGAGATATTGCTTCCAGTAAGTCATAGTGCGCCATAAGGGTAACTGCGTATGGTTACCCACTCAGATCCTGGTTACATTATACGTGAGTCATCCAGAGCTGCCGGGATTATCGTACACATTCTGGCCCCGAACGTCTGACGCCACTTCGGTCCAGGATCCGCTTTTCTGATGAGCAAGTTACCTGAGAAGATTCAGAGCGCGACGCGCGACCTGCGCCGGCTGCAGCAGGAGATTCAATCGCCTCTACCGGCCGCCGGACCTCGCCTGGCCGAGATCGACACTGTCGCGCTGAAAGAATTCAAAGCCGTAATCGACTACGTCCGCCAACTCCTCTGGACCTACCTCCAGGCCGACAGCCTTAAACAC
>Ga0066684_10000118_pt1 | contig 22985 bp, 19 predicted proteins | sample GraSoiAngelo_133_FD_62301 | JGI IMG/M metagenome (GOLD analysis project Ga0066684, IMG submission 62301) | Grasslands soil microbial communities from the Angelo Coastal Reserve, California, USA - 14_0929_05_20cm | ecosystem: Environmental > Terrestrial > Soil > Grasslands | place: USA... | reverse complement strand
TGGCAACCAGCGATGCGCCGGAACGGCTTGCGGCCGAACGCGGTGTACCTCGTGCGCCCCGATGGCTACGTCGCGCTGGCGGATCGCGGCAGACCCACGGCGAACGCGCTCGCGTCGTACCTCGACGCGTGGAAGCTCTCCGCCACGCGCTCCTGATCGGCAGCCACGATCATCGCGCCACAAGATCTCGTGGTGCGCGTATGATGCGCGCCATGCGGGACGTGTGGCAGCTGCGCATCTGATATGAGTCTTCCATCCATCGGCCGCAATGTATCGGCCTGACCTCGTCGTTCGCAGCCGCCGCGTCGTCACGCGCGACGGCGTCACGCCGGCGGCGCTGCACATACGCGGCGGGCGTGTCATAGGCGTGCTCGATTTCGAGAACGTGCCGGAGAGGTGTCCCCTGGACGATGCCGGCGATCTCGTCGTCATGCCAGGAGCCGTCGATACCCACGTGCACGTGAACGCGTCGGCCGCGGCGGATGGTCATGTGTTCGAGCAGACGACGAGGGCAGCCGCGGCGGGCGGCATCACGACGATCGTCGATCTGGGCTCGGCAGGCCGTCCGACAGCGAGCGTCGCGGCGCTCGAACAGAAACGGTGCGCCGCCCAGGGACGTTGTGCCGTCGACGTCGGCTTCTGCGGCGGCATCGCTCCTGGAAACAGCCATGAGCTCGGGCGACTCGCGAAAGAGGGTGTGTTCGGTTTCGCGTGCGCGTTCGGGTCTGCTGCAGTCGACGGCGCCGCAGCCGTCACAGAAACGGATCTGCGGACGGCGATGCCGGCGCTCACGCGGATCGGCGCCATGCTCATGGTCCAGGGCGAGCTTCCCGGGCCGATTGAACGAGCCGTGGACGGCCAGAACTCGTCGATGGGACTGTTCGATCGACTGACGCGGTCTCTTCGCGGCGGCCGCAAGTACATCCGGTTCCTGGAAACGCACCCCAAAGAAGCGGAAACCGAGGCAATTCTGCAGCTCCTCGAGTTGTGTCGCGAGCACAGAACGAGAACGCACATCCTCAGTCTGTCGTCATCCGACGCGCTTACGCCGATCTTCCATGCGCGGGCGGCGCGGCTGCCGGTCACCGTGGAGACATGTCCGCATTATTTGTTTTTCGTGGCGGAGCAAGTGCCGGACGGCGCGACGGCGTTCAAATGCGTCCCGCCGATTCGCGAGCGGGTCAACCGCGAGCTGCTGTGGGGCGCGCTATCGGGCGGTCTCATCCAGATGATCGCGTCGGATCACTCGCCGCCACGCGCAGAATTCAACCGCATCAAGTCGCGCGACTTTTCACGCGCGTGGAGCGGCATCGCGTCGCTGCCGTTGAGTCTGCCGGCCGCGTGGACCATCGCGTCGGCGCGCGGCCACACCGTCAGTCAGCTTGCCGCGTGGATGTGTCGCGCCCCCGCCCGCATCGTCGGTCTTGAAAGAAAAGGCGAGATTGATGTTGGCTATGACGCCGATCTCGTCATCTGGGACCCTGACGCGGAGTTCAAGGTTGATGCCGCGACGGTGGTCGATGGCCGGGCATCGAGCCCGTACGCCGGCTGTTCCCTCCGCGGCGTCGTCGTTCGCGTCTACCTTCGCGGAAATGTGATCTTCCACCGGGGACAACCGATCGAGCGCCCGATGGGACGCCTGCTCGTGAAGCAAAGCGAAACAGCGCGCCGTTGATGAAACGCGACAGAGCGCCGAATGCCGCACGTGGTGGAGCTACTGGAACCTCATCAAGTTCCGCGAGCACCAGCACGGCGACGGCACCATCGGGCTGTGATTTCCGGCCACATTCGGCCGGGCGGCCGCCGACGCCGGATACGTGCGCCTGACGCCGGCCGCGCTAGTGATGCTGGTCGGCGGCGTTCGCGTGCCGATGACAAGCGCGCACGGCCTGTCAGCAACGCCGTACGAGTGAGTTGGCGTGAACGAAAACGGTGACCAGATCGGCGCCTGCGCGTACGTGTAAAGGAAAGAGTTGAAACACGCGCACGTCGGCGCGATGATTGCACTCTGCAAGGTGTCGTCGCTCGAGAGCATCTACCGGGTTGCCTAAGTTGGGAGGCTGCTCATGCACATCTCCCGAAGAGCGTTCATCCAGACCACCGTCATCGGAGGAGCGGGCCTGTCGGCGTTCGGATTCGATGTCGGACCCGCCTACGCGCAAGCGAAGACGCTCAAGATTCAGCGCACAACCGAGACGCGCAGCACGTGCCCCTACTGTTCGGTCAGCTGCGGTGTGATCATCCACACGCTCGGCGACCGGGCGAAGAACGCCATCCCTCAGGTGGTCCACGTCGAAGGCGATCCCGACCATCCGATCAATCGCGGCACGCTTTGTCCGAAGGGCGCGTCGCTCGAGCAGGACATCGTGAACGAGCGGCGGCTGCTCAAGCCGGCTGTGCGGCGGCCGGGATCGGATCGCTGGGAAGACATTTCCTGGGATCAGGCGATCGCCGAGATCGCCGACCGCGTCAAGAAGACGCGCGACGCGACGTTCGTCGAGAAGGATCAGCGCGGGCGGACGGTCAATCGCTGCGAAGGGATTGCGTTCACCGGCGGCTGCACCGACACGAACGAGTTCAATTATCTCGTCGTCAAGACGATGCGCAGTCTGGGGGTGGTGTACCTGGAGAACCAGGCCCGGGTTTGACACGGGCCAACGGTCTCCAGTTTGGGGCCCACATTCGGACGCGGCGCGATGACGAACGGCTGGATCGACATCAAGAACACCGACATGATGTTGATCATGGGCGGGAATCCGGCCGAGAACCACCCGTGCGGCTTCAAGTGGCCGATTGAAGCGAAGCTCCAGCGCAACGCGAAGATGATCGTGGTCGATCCGCGCTTCACGCGGACGGCCGCGAGCGCCGACCTGTTTTTGCAGATTCGGGCGGGCGCCGACATTGCGTTTCTTGGCGGCCTGATCAACTACGCGATCGAGAACGGCCGGATCGCGCACGACTACGTCGTCAACTACACGAACGCCGCGTTCATCGTGAAGGAAGGCTTCAAGCTTCCCGATGACGGCCTGTATTCCGGGTTCGATCCGTCGACACAGATCTACGACAAGTCGACCTGGAATTATCAGGAAGGCGGCAACATGACTGGGCACGCCGGCACCGAGGCGTCGACCGGCACGGCCGGCGCGTCCGCCGGCTCGGCTGCGAACCTCGGGTACGCGGCGCAGGGTCCGGCCGGCGTCAACGGCGCCGGAACGGCTGCGAGCAAACCAGCGGCGCCGGCGATCCTTCCGCCGAACGTCGCCTACGACTTGTCGCTCCAGCATCCCCGGTCCGTATTCCAGCTCCTCAAAACGCAGTACTCGAGGTACACGCCTGAGATGGTCGAGCGGATCACGGGCATCCCGAAGGATCAGTTCCTGAAGGCCGCCGATCTCTTCACGTCGATCCGCAAGGACGGCGACATGACGAAAGCCGGCACGATCATCTACGCGGTCGGCTGGACCCAGCATACATTCGGCACGCAGATCATTCGAACGGCGGCGATGCTGCAGCTGCTGCTCGGCAACGTCGGGCGCGCCGGCGGCGGCGTCAACGCGCTGCGCGGCCATTCGAACATCCAGGGCGCCACCGACATGGCGGGCGTGTTCGACATCCTGCCCGGCTATCTCAAGATGCCGAACCCGGACGACGCCGACCTCGCGACGTTCCTGAAGCGAACCACACCGACGTCGTCGAAGCCGGGCGAATGGGATTCGTACAACTACTGGTCGAACACGCCGAAGTTCGCGGTCTCGTTCCTCAAAGCCATGTACGGCGACGCGGCGAAGAAGGAGAACGACTGGGCGTTCCACTACCTGCCGAAGATCGATCGCAATCACGCGTGGACCCAGATCTGGGACGACATGTACGCGGGCCACATCAAGGGCATGTTCGCGATTGGCATGAACGGCGTGCAGATTGGTCCGAACACGAAGAAGAACATCGAGGCGCTGAAGAAGGCCGACTGGCTCGTCGTCGGCGAGATTTACCCCGACGAAACGAGCGAATTCTGGAAGGCGCCGGGCACGACCGGCGACGAGATGAAGAAGATTCAGACGACCGTCTATCGGCTGCCGTGCGCCGGCTTCGCCGAGAAGGATGGCAACTTCGTCAACTCGGCGCGCTGGCTGCAATGGAAGAACGTCGCGCTGCCGCCGCCGGGCGAGGCGCGGCTCGATCAGGACATCCTCGCGCAAGTCTTTTTGAAGGTGCGCGAGCTGTACCAGAAGGAGGGCGGCAAGTTCCCGGATCCCATTCTCAACGCGCGCTGGCCGTACACGCAGCCGCGCAATCCGTCGCTCGCAGAGGTCGCGCGCGAGATCAACGGTCAGGCGCTCGCAGACGTCACCGATCCGGCGACGGGTACCGTGATCAAGGCGGGACAGCAGCTTCCGGGATTCGCGTTCCTGCGCGACGATGGCTCGACCTTGTGCGGCAATTGGCTGTACAGCGGCTCGTGGACGGAGGCCGGCAACATGACGGCCCGCCGCGGCACCGAGGATCCATCGGGCCTCGGCATCTATCCGAACTGGGGGTGGTCGTGGCCGGCGAACCGCCGCGTGATGTACAACCGCGCCTCGTGCGATCCGTCCGGCAAGCCCTGGGACGCCGAGCGGCGCCAAATCTGGTGGAACGAAGCGGGCGGCCGGTGGGTCGGCAACGATGTGCCGGACTTCAAGGTCGATTCGAAGCCGTCCGATCACATGGGACCCTTCATCATGAATCCCGAAGGAATCGGCCGGCTGTTCGCGCCTCTCGCCGCATTCGCTGAAGGTCCTTTCCCCGAGCACTACGAGCCGATCGAAAGCCCGCTGCTCAATCCGCTCCATCCGAAGCAGTCGAACAACCCTGTGGTCCGTCGGATGAAAACGGATCTCGACAAGTTCGGCGCGCCCGACCAGGGCTTCACCATCGTCTGCACGACGTATCGGCTTACCGAGCACTACCACTACTGGACAAAGAACAACCCGATGAACGTCCAGCTCGTGCCGGAGCCGTTCGTCGAGATCCCGCACGACCTCGCCAACGATCTCGGCATCAAAGGCGGCGACAAGGTCAAGGTGACAAGCGCGCGTGCGTCGTACGTCGCCAAGGCGATGGTCACACAGCGCATCAAGCCGATGCTGATCGACGGCAAGAAGACGTACCAGATCGGCATCCCGATCCACTGGGGGTATCGCGGCATCGCGGAAGACGAGGGGATCACCGCGCTCACCGGTGTCAATCTGCTGTCGCCAACCGTGGTCGATCCCAACGCATACACGCCCGAATTCAAGGGCTTCCTGGTGAAGCTCGAGAAGGCTTAGGAGGCGCATCATGCCGACCGGCATGCTTCAAATCAGAGCCATCTCGGCGCATCCCGGCGGCGTTCCGGGCCGCGGCGTGCAGCGCGAAGAAGAAGTCTGCAAGTACATCGACGTGACGACCTGCATCGGCTGCAAGGCCTGCGAAGTCGCGTGCGTCGAATGGAACGACATGCCGTTCCAGCAGACCACCTTCGACAACACGTACCAGACGATGCCGGCCACTCAGTGGAACTACTGGAACCTGATCAAGTTCCACGAGCATCAGCGCGACGACGGCACGCAGATGTGGTTGATGCGCAAGGACCAGTGCATGCACTGCGAGGATCCCGGGTGCCTGCGCGCATGTCCGGCGGACGGCGCGATCGTTCAGTACACCAATGGCATCGTCGATTTTCAGCAGGAAAACTGCATCGGGTGCCAGTACTGCGTCTCGGGCTGTCCCTTCGACATCCCGAAGTTCAACAGCGCGACGAAGAAGGTCTACAAGTGCACCTTGTGTTCGGACCGCGTCGGTCAGGGACTCGAGCCCGCGTGCATCAAATCGTGTCCCACCGGCTGTCTGAAGTTCGGGACGAAGAGCGACATGCGCGCGCTCGCGGACGCGCGTGCGAAGCAACTGCGGGATCATTCAGGGTTTCCGAATGCAGGCGTGTACGATCCGCCGTCGATTGGCGGCACTCATGTGATCTACGTGCTGCACGACATCACGAAGCCGGAGCTGTACGGCGGCCTGCCGGCGAATCCGCAAATTCCGCCGACCTTCACGGTATGGAAGCGGTTCGCCAAACCAATCGCGCTGGTGCTGAGCCTGTTCGCCGCGCCGGTCGCGTTCTTCCATTACGTGAGCCAGGGTCCGAAGGAGCCGCAGCCGCCGCCGGGCCTCGGTGGGCCCGGCCCTTCGCCAGGCATTGGCGCGAAGCCGGCGCCGGGCGGTGCTGACCGCGTTTCGGAATAACGCGTCACGACGGAGGACACTGAGCCCTTTCAGCATCGATTTCGCAACCGTCTCAGAAGTTGTTGCGAGGTGTCTCGATGAACACGGCGATTGAACGGTTCGACGAGTCGGTTCGGCGCCGCGTCGGCGCGTACGGGCGAACGGTCGTGCGCGCCGGCGAGCTGGTGCGCCACCCCGTTTACACGCGAGTGCTGCACTGGTCGGTGGCGGTCTTCTTCATCCTCGCGCTGCTGTCCGGCTTCGCGATCTACTCGCCCTGGCTGTACCACTGGTTGACACCGCTCTTTGGCGGCGGCGCAAACACGCGCCTGCTGCATCCGTGGTTCAGCCTCGGGTTCGTTGCGGTCTTCGCGTTTCAGTTCCTGAACTGGCTCGGGCCGATGATCTGGAACGCCGACGACCGCCGCTGGACGCGGCGTGTGCGGGAGTACGTTACGAACAGCGACGCGGTCGAGCCGGATTACGTCGACTTCTTCAACGCCGGGCAGAAAGTGTACTTCTGGGCGATCGTGATCAGCGCGATCGTCTTCGTCATCTCCGGCATTCCGATGTGGTTCCCGAAAACGTTCGGGCGGCCGGCCGTCGACATCGGCTACGTGCTGCACGACATCGCGGCGATTGTGATGCTGATCGGGTTCATCGTACACCTGTACGAAGGGACCGCTGCGCAGCCCGGAACGTTCCAGGCGATGACGCGTGGAACGGTGGAGCAGCGGTGGGCCTGGACGCATCATCCGGCGTGGTACCGCCGCGCGGCCGGCCGTGACGCGCACACCGATTCCGAGCGCGCTCGCGCGCGTCAGCCTCAGGGCGCGAGCGGCGATCGCCGGCCGCACGAGTAACGCTGTGAGACGCCCAACCGCTCGTCTCGCCAGCGGCGCGCTCACCGCTGCCATCGGAATCTTCGCCGCCGCGCCCGCCGCCGCCCAGGCCACCATCAAAGTCAGCGACGACGTCAACCTTCGATTCGGCGTGCTCGGACAGGTTCAGGCCGACAGCCTCGAAGATCCAGGTACCGACGCCCAGACCAACAACCTCTTCATCCGGCGCGTCCGCCTGTTGTTCGGCGGCCAGGTGGCGAAGAACGTGACGTTCTTCGTCGAGACCGATTCGGCGAATCTCGGCCGGACGGTGAACGGCGTGAAGAACACTCCGTCGACGACGATCATCCAGGACGCGTACGGTGAATTCAAAGCGAGCGATGCGTTCGCCGTCGACGCGGGGTTGATGTTCGTGCCGTTTTCGCGGAACAGCGTGCAGAGCGCGGCGACGCTCCTGCCGATCGACTACGGCGCGTACACGTTCACGGCGAGCGGGCCGACGCAGTCGTCCACGGGCCGCGACACCGGATTCCAGGCGAAGGGGTACTTCGCGAAGAACCATTTCGAATATCGTCTCGGCGTGTTCCAGGGCGTGCGCGACGCGCGCTCCCACCGGGCGTTCCGCTACGCCGGGCGCGCGATGTACAACTTCCTCGAGACGGAGGTCGGGTTCTTCTATACCGGCACGTACGTCGGCAAACGAAGAGTCGCCGCCGTGGCCGCGGCATTCGACTCCCAGAGCGACTACCACGCGTACGACGGCGACCTCTATGTCGACTATCCGGCGGGTCCGGGCGCCGTGACGCTGCAGGTCGACTACAACCGGTTCGACGGCGGCACGACGCTCACGACGGTGCCGAAGCAGAACGATCTGCTGCTCGAGCTCGGATATCTGATCACAGCGCTCAAGCTCACGCCGGTGCTGCAGGTGGCCACGCGCGACGTCGTCGACGCGACGAGAGGCGACGAGAAGCGCTGGTCGTTTGGCGCGAATTACTGGTGGGCGGCGCACAACGCGAACATAAAGATCGCGTTCATGCACATCGATCCGACCGGCGCGGCCACACAGAACGAGTTCACGCTGCAGCTGCAGTTCTTCTACTACTGACTCGCCGATCCCTTTGCCTGGGGCAAGCGGCGGGCACCTATCTTCCAAATGCGCAGCTTACTTTGCTGCGCGAATCGACTCGACCTGGATCGTCTTTGTCTTGGCGTCCAGCGTGCCTGTGACCGTCACTTTCCGTGCGGCGAATTGTTCCGGCATGCGCTGGTCGCTCAGCGTGTAGACCTCCTCGCCGTCGTATAGCACGTACGTGGCACCATGGGCACTGATGCAGGCAATGGTGCATTCGGCATCGGTCGGTCCCATTCGCATTTGGGAATGACCGGCTTTCCCGCACACGTCGTCCGTAATGATGCCGGTGAACGTCTGCTTGCCTGGAGCTGCGGAAAGAGCAGCGGCAGCAAGCAGACTCCAGGTCGGATGCGTCATGCGGGCGGTTATTCGCCGGGGACCATGAGGTGAGCCGTCGTCGTACCCGCATTCATAATCCATATGCCATTCTGCGTGGGTTTGTCCGGCAGCCCGAGTGATTGCGCCGTGGCGCCCGGCACAGCGATGGTCATGTGCGGGCGACTATGCTCTCGATCGGCACCCGCTAGGTGATACCACACCGAGCCGAACGCGGGCTTTACGCGCGTTCCGTTCGTTTCCTGGTCGTTGAGCATCGCCTGTGTCTTGGTCCTGTCGCCGAGTGCTTCGGCCTTCAGGTTCTGCGCCTGTCGGTCCAGATTGGCGACGCTGGTGCACTCAACCGAGAACGGCTGCTGTAAAGGAAAGCCCGAGCGGTCGTAGCAGACCAGTCCGTTCGTGCCTTTCCTCAGCGTGTCGTACATGAAGTCGGGCTTCCATTTGATGACCGTCGCCTGGTTGCGCAGGTTTTCGGGCAGAGCGAGCACTGCCTTGTCGACATCAGCCTGTGACGCCCCCGTCTCCAGCGGCGCGGGCGGAGGCGGCGCGCCGCGCCCTCCCTGTGCCAACGCGCTCGTCGAAACCGCCATGACCACGAGGATAACCCGGGCAATGCGCTTCATACAGGACCTCCAATCGAACATCCGGTCAAATCTTGCACGTCGCCGGCAGCCAGCAAGATAACACGTCAATGGGTATCAGAGTCGCACAGGAGGTCCGAGCGACATCGCAATCAAATCCTGGACAAGTCGTGAGCCGTCCGTCGGATGCCACCGCAGGGATCGGTCATCCTTTCGGCGCGTTTTATCACGGGTACGGCCAGGCACTCTTGAATGCGAGCGGGGGTGCCGGCCCCGCCGTCGCCCCAGTCTCCGACGCCAACCGCCATGGGACCAATCAGTGTGTGAGGCCGTAGATCAGGTAATTCACACCGAGCTTGTACGCTTCATTGGTCTGATCGAACGGGCGGAGGCCGCGGCCGGACCACTCCCAAAACTGCGACACATCGGTGTTGTAGTTGATGATGGCCATCAGCCGCTTACGCCGATCGTTGTCTTCGAAGATGCCCTTGAAAATGGGGTCGCCGGCGACATATGCCTGCGGGAAGTGATCCAGGTCGTTGATCTCGAAAAATACATGAAACACGGGATCGCTGCGTAACATTACGACAGTCGATGATACTCCGACATTGGGCAACGCCCGGTCGGCTCGAATAATTGTTGTGACGTCATCGACTCAAAAATTTGGCATCGCGATCGAAGTGGATGACGTGGTCACGTGTGCGGATCGCGCACGATCGGCGCCCAGGGCTGCGCTAACGATCTCGCAATGCCGAGACCCCTTGCCTTCGAAGCGAAGGACGGCTCATTCGAGGTCAATCCCGACGCGAATCGATTACCATACGCCGTCATGAGTAAACAATGGCGGCTCGCGATTGCGACATGCCTGGCCGCAGCGGCCGTCGGCGGCGGCTGCGCAAGCGCACCCTCGTCTCATCTCCACCCAACGCCGCCCGGGCTCGGGCTGCTCCCGTACAGCGACGCCGACGTCGAGTTCATGTCCGGTATGATTCCGCATCACGCCCAGGCCGTGATCATGGCCGGTTGGGCGCCTTCGCACGGCGCGCGTCCCGACGTCGCGGTCCTCTGCGAGCGCATCGTCGTCGGACAGCGCGACGAGATTGCCACCATGCAGACCTGGCTCCGCGATCGCGGCCTGCCGGTTCCCGACGCGACGTCGACGCGCCACAAGATGACGATGAACGGCATGACACACGAGATGCTGATGCCGGGGATGTTGACCGACGGGGAAATGGCCGAACTGGATCGCGCGCGCGGGGCGGAATTCGACCGGCTCTTCCTCCTCGGCATGATCAAGCATCACCAGGGCGCGATCGACATGGTCGACGTGCTCTTCAAGTCGTACGGCGCGGCGCAGGACGAGACCATCTTCAAGTTCGCGTCGGACGTGTACGCGGATCAGTCGACCGAGATCAGTCGGATGAACGAAATGCTGGGAAACCACCAATGACAAAGATGCGATTGCTGCTCGTCAACGGCCTGCTCGCGACAGCTCTGTTCGCGGCCGGCGCGTTCGGCGTACCCGGGTGCGCGAGTTCCGGGAAGAAGACGTCGCCGCCCGCGACGACTCCGGGCGCGCCGCCCGCCGTGTCGCCGCCGGCGCCGAGCGCCCCACCGCCTGCCGCGCCGCCGGCGGCGACACCGCCGTCAGGCGAACCGCCAGCGGCTGCGCCATCGCCGCCGAGCGAGACGTCTGCCATGCCGCCCGCAGGCGACGCCGCCGGCGGACGCGGCGGACGAGGCACGCCGCCGCCGCCGCCACCGCCGCCGCCCGCGGTGATGCCACCGCCTGTTGCGCCCATCGTGTCGGCGACTGCGCCGGCACCCGATCCGCGTGTCGGGTTGAAGGCCGGGCGCTGGGATGCTGCGCAGGCCGCGTGGAACATGCGCATGCTCTCGACGACGCCTCCGAAGGGGCGGACGCTCGGGGCGACGCATTCGGATCTCGCGTTCTCGGGCAACCTCGTGATTCAAGGGAACTACAACGGCTTCGACATCTACGACATCTCCAATCCGTCCAAGCCGGTGCTCATGCAGACGTACCTGTGTCCGGCATCGCAGAACGACGTGTCGGTCTACCGCAACCTGCTCTTCATGTCGTCGGAGGCGATCAACAGCCGCGCCGACTGCGGCTTCGAGGGCGTGCCCGAGCCGGTCAGCAAGCTGCGGGTGCGCGGCATCCGCGTATTCGACATCTCGGACGTCAAGCGTCCGAAGCTCGTGACGACGGTGCAGACCTGCCGCGGATCGCACACGCACACCGTCGTGACCAAGCAGGGCGACGATGCCAACGTGTTCATCTACGTGTCGGGCACGGCGGCGGTGCGGTCGACCGAGGAAGTGGCGGGATGCACGGACGGCGGCATCGACGATCCGAATACCGCGCGTTTCCGGCTGGAAGTGATCAAGGTCCCGGTGCGCACGCCGGATCACGCGGCGATCGTGAGCTCGCCGCGCATCTTCCAGGGTCTGCCGGTGCCGCCGACCAACGCCGAGCGTGCCGCGCAGGATCAGCGCGACCGAGAGGCCGCTGCGGCTGCCGCGGCGGCGCGCGGAGAGCGCGGGCGAGGCGGCGCCGCGGGCGCGGCCGGCGGACAGGGGCGCGGCAATCAGGGTCCACCGACGGGTCCGAATCAGTGTCACGACATCACGGTCTACCCTGAGATCGGCCTCGCGGGCGGCGCCTGCGCCGGCCTCGGTCTTCTGCTCGACATTCACGACCCGGAGCATCCGGTTCGCCTCGACGCGGCGGCCGACGCGAACATGTCGTTCTGGCACTCGGCGACGTTCAACAACGACGGCACGAAGCTTCTGTTCAGCGATGAATGGGGAGGCGGCGGTCAGCCGCGTTGCCGTGAGACGGACAAAAAGGAGTGGGGCGCAGACGCGCTCTTCACGATCGACAACAACAAGTTGACGTTCCACAGCTACTACAAGCTGCCCGCCCCGCAAACGTCCCAGGAGAACTGCGTCGCGCACAACGGATCGCTCATCCCGATTCCCGGCAGGGACGTGATGGTGCAGGCGTGGTATCAGGGCGGCTTGTCGGTGTTCGACTGGACGGACATCGACCATCCGCAGGAGATCGCGTATTACGATCGCGGTCCGGTCGACGCGACGCGCATGGCCATGGGCGGCTCGTGGTCCGCCTACTGGTACAACGGCGTCATCGTCAGCTCCGAGATCGCGCGCGGCCTCGACATCTACGAGCTCCTGCCGAGCGGACTCATCACCGAGAACGAGCTGGCCGCGGCGAAGAGCGTGAAGATGGCGTACTGGAACACGCAGGACCAGCAGAAGCTGGTCTGGGCGCCGAGCTTCGCGCTCGCGCGCGCGTACCTCGATCAGCTCGCGCGATCGAACGGACTCGCCACGGAAACGATTGCGTCGGCGCGCGCGGCGCTGGATACGGCGGAGCGGCGCTCGGGCGCGCAGCGCAAGACGGCGCTGACGGAGCTGGCCACACGGCTGTCTGGCGCGACGGATTCGGCTCGCGACGCGAAGAAGGTCCGTCTGCTGTCAGCGGCGGTCGGTGAGCTGGCAAACGCGCAACGCTAAATTTGGTAATCGGGTAATCGAGTAAAGTAATCGGGTAACGTAATCGGGTAATCGGGTAATCGGGTAATTGGGTAATCGGGTAACGTAATTGGTAATCGAGTAACGTAATTGATCGGGAAATTGGCCGGATTGTCGGCCAATTTCTCAATCAATCACCCGATTACCCAATTACCCAACTACCAGATGCTACCGGCTGAACCGCGTCTGTTTGACGTAATTCGCGACCTGCTCCATCGTCGCAAACCATACGCCGGGTTTGGACTTGATGTACGTGATCAGCCGATCCAGTTGCACGATCCGCGACCGGCGTCCGCCGACATGCGGATGCTGCGTGAGGATGAACATCGTCCGTTCTTGAAAGGCGAGATCGAACTCGGCCTTGTAGATCTCGAACACCGCATCCGGTGACGGGAGCGACCCGTTCGCGGTCTCGCCGTAATACACGTAGTCGTTGCCGACTTCGCTGATCGGAAGTTCGATCACACCGCTCGGCCGCCCATTCGAGATGATCTCGTAGGGTTCGTCTGCGGCGAGCAGACTGCTGTCGTAGAGGAACCCGGCCTTGCGGATCAGATCGAACGTCTGCGGGCTGAATCCAGAGCTTGGCGCACGGACCCCGACCGGACGCTTCCCCGTCGCTTTCGTCAGATACTCGATGGATTCGGCGAGCAGTCGCTGCTCCTTCGCCGCGTCTCCGATACCCGGCCAGAACTCATGGATCCATCCGTGGACGCCGATTTCATGACGTCGCCGCGCCAGAATCGCCGGCACCATCTCGGGATGGAGCATGACGCCCATCGCGGGAATGAAGAACGTCGCCGGCACCTGATGCCGATCGAGGAGATCGAGAATCCTCGGCACGGACGTCGTGGCGCCGTATTCACCGACTGACAACGCCACGGGAAGAGGATTCGCTCGTTGCAGCAGTTCATTGTCGACATCGAAGGAAAGACAGACGGCGACCCACGCCCCGTTGGGCCAGGTCTCGGGCGTGAGCTTCCTGCCGACCCTCGCGGTCCCGACTGCTTGCCGAATCTGCTCCTCTGTGGAATCGACGGTGATCGGACTCACCGCGGCAGCAGGCTGCTGGCGTGTCGACTGCGCCGGTTGGGCGCTTGGCGAACCGCAGCCAGTCAGCGATCCGATCAGTACGAGCGGCACCGCGCACGAGTGTCGCTTGCGTGAAGACTCCATGCTCGTCTCCGACTGATATTTGGAAGCAAAGTACACGCAAGCCTCGCGCAAGCGGCCGACAACGTCAAGGTGACAAAGGCGACGCCGGGTGTAGGATGGCGCCACACGTTGGACTTCTAATCGGAGGTCTCGAATGAACTGCCTCATGCGATGCACGCGGCTCGTCGGTCCATTCGCGCTCGTAGGCGTGTCTGTCCTGCAGGCTCAGGATCTTTCGGCGCCCGCCATTGCGCCGCGACTCGATACGGCGCAGGCGCGCGTGATCGTGGCGACACTCCGGCCGCGGACGCCGGCCATCGCGAAGAACGGACATGCCACGAATCGTGTGCTGATCTACCTTGACGACGGCGTGATGACCCGCAAGGAAGGCGAGCAGTCGGCCAGGATCGAATTCCGCCGCGGCGATGTTCGCTGGCGGCCGGCGAGCGGCGCCTACACCGCCGAGAACATCAGCGATCACCCGATTCGCATTCTCGAGATCGACCTGAAAGGCCCGCCTGCAGGCAAAGCACCGGAAACTCCACTGGATCCGGCGAAGGTCGATCCCCAGCACTACAAAGTCGCGTTCGAGAACGACTACGTGCGCGTCCTTCGCATCCACTACGACGCTCATGAGAAGGGCCAGACGCACGAGCACATCCTGAACCGGGTGGTCGTCTACCTGAATGACCAGCCAAACGCGAAGGCGGACGACGTTCGCATGGCCGGCGCAGCGAAGCACGCGGAAGAGAACGCTTCCGGACAACCGGCCGACCGAATCGCCGTCGAGTTGAAGTAACGATGGAGCGCCTTTGAGCCGTTTCTCACGCCGCAGAGCGCCGTCGCGTGTCCGGTAAGTTTCCGGATACAGCAACGGCGAAGCTTTTGTGTGGTTTCAGGCTGACCTCATTGGCGTCGCAACGCTGAACGATCGCGGGGAATTCATCGTCGCTCTTCTCGACCTCGAGCCCGCAATCCTGCGGCACCAGCCGCCGCCCCAATCGCAAGCTATCGAGTTTGCGTTCACGTACGCGTATGAACCACTCGGCATTTGCTACTCGCGAGCAACTCAAGGTGTTTCAAGACCGAGGCGTCGTGATCGTGGTTATTGATCGTGACGACGTTGCCGCGGTCGCGCCCGGAGCCAATCTCATTCAGGTGCTTCGTGAGAAATACGAGGCCGTGCGTCTCGACCTCCGAGGCTCATCCCACGCGGGCTAGTGTTTCCTGTCGTCAGGGCTTGCTGCCGTGCTGCGACAATTCGTGACAAATCTTGCGATAGAAGAGGTCGAACTGGTTGAAATTCAGTGGGATAGAAGTGTTGCGTCAAATAAAGATGTCGTATCATGAGCCGGCTGGTCGCGCGGCATATATATAGTCGCGCGGCATATATATATGTTGAACGCCTTGAGCGTTTCGTTCACCGGCTCCGTGGCGACGTTCCTGCTGGCCAGCGGGTTTCTGCTGACGCTCGACGCGCAGCAGCCGCCCGCCAGTCCACCGCCCGCGCCCGCAGCCGCGCACAAAACCTTCGTCACACGCTATTGCGCGTCGTGCCACAACGACCGCCTCAAGCGCGGCGGCCTGACGCTCGATGCGGCGGTCTCACAGGACATCGGGCAGACGCCGGAGGTGTGGGAGAAGGTTGTCAGAAAAGTCCGGGCGCGTCAGATGCCCCCGATCGGACTGCCGCGGCCCGACGAGGCGGCGTACAACGCCGAGATCGCGACGCTGGAGACCGCGCTCGATCGCGCCGCGGCCGCGTCGCCGAACCCGGGGCGGACCGCCACGCTGCGGCGCCTGACCCGCACGGAGTACCAGAACGCGATCCGCGATCTGCTGGCGCTCGACATCGACGTCGCGTCGCTGCTGCCGCCCGACGAATCGAGCTACGGCTTCGACAACGTGACGGTCGGCGATCTCTCGCCGACATTGCTCGATCGCTACATCTCGGCGGCCGAGAAAATCAGCCGCGTGGCCGTCGGACGGCCGAGCGTATCGCCCGACGGCGACACGATCCGGACGCCGGCCGACCTCACGCAGGAAGAGCACCTCGAAGGGCTGCCCATCGGCACGCGCGGCGGCGCGCTCGTCAAGTACACGTTCCCGATGGACGGCGAGTACGAGTTCCAGATCCGCCTGACGCGCGATCGCAACGAGCACGTCGAAGGGCTGAACGACGCCGCGGATCTCGAGCTGTTCCTCGATCGCGAGCGCGTCAAGGTGTTCACGGTGAAGCCGCCGGCGCGCGAGGCGGGATTCTCCGAGGACTATCAGCCGAACCACGACAACGTGGATCGCGATCTGAAGATCCGGATTCCGGTGAAGGCCGGTCCGCATGCGGTCGGCGTGGCGTTCCTGAAGAATCCGACGGCGCTCCTCGAAACGGCACGCCAGCCGTACCAGGCGCACTTCAACTCATACCGGCATCCGCGCATCCAGCCAGCCGTTTATTCGATTTCGATCGTCGGGCCGTACGGCGCGAAGGGACCGGGCGACACGCCGACGCGGCGGCGGCTCTTCGTCGCGGAGCCGACTGGTCCCAGCGACGAAGACGCCGCGGCAAGAAAAATCCTGACGTCGCTCATGCGGCGGGCCTACCGCCGGCCGGTCACCGACCGCGACGTACAAGGTGCGTTCGATCTGTACAAGCAGGCGCGCGCCGAAGCGGCGACCGACGGATTCAACGCCGGCATCGAGATGGCGCTGTCGGGCGTCCTGGTGAGTCCGGAGTTCCTGTTCCGCGTGGAGCGGGATCCGCCCGGGCTCGCGTCGAACACGCCATACCGCATCACGGATCTCCAGCTCGCGTCGCGGCTGTCTTTCTTCCTCTGGAGCAGCGTCCCCGACGACGAGCTGCTCGATGCGGCAGTCACGGGCAAACTCCACGAGCCCGCCGTGCTCGAGCGGCAGGTGAAGCGGATGCTCGTCGACAGCCGTTCGCGCTCGCTCGTCACCAACTTCGCGTCGCAGTGGCTGCATCTCCGGAATCTAGAATCGATCACGCCGGACATGCGCCTCTTCCCCGACTTCGACGACAACCTCCGTCAGGCGTTCCGGCAGGAGACGGAGCTGTTCTTCGAGAGCATCCTGCGCGAGGATCGCAGCGCGCTCGATCTGCTGCACGCGAACTACACCTACGTGAACGAACGGCTCGCGAAGCACTACGGCATCCCGCACGTGTACGGCAGCCGCTTCCGACGCATCGATCTCGACGAAGACACCGGACGCGGCGGCCTGCTGCGCCAGGCGAGCATTCTGATGGTCACGTCGTACGCGACGCGCACCTCGCCGGTGATCAGGGGCAAGTTCGTCCTCGACAACCTGCTGGGCGTGCCGCCGCCGCCGCCGCTGCCCGATGTCCCCGCGCTGAAGGACAACACGGTCGACGGCAATCTGACCGTCCGCAAGCGGCTGGCCGAGCATCGCACCAACGCGGTCTGCGCGGCGTGCCACAACCTGATGGATCCGGTCGGACTGTCGATGGAGAAGTTCGACGCGATCGGCCGCCGGCGAATCGACGAAGCCGGCGTGCCGATCGACGCCTCGGGCGGGCTTCCCGACGGCAGCCGGTTCGAGGACGTCGCCGGTCTCGAGAACGCGTTGCTGAACCGTCCGGAGATTTTCGTCGGAACGTTTGCCGAGAAGCTGCTGACGTACGCGCTCGGACGCGGCGTCGAGTACTACGATGCGCCGACCATCCGCGCGATCGTGCGCGATTCGCGGGCGCAGGATTTCCGCGTCTCCTCGCTCATCCTGGGCATCGTCAAGAGCGCGCCGTTTCAGATGAGGATGTCACGATGATCATCACCAAGAAGGCCCTGCCGCGACGGACGTTCCTCCGGGGAATGGGTGCGACCCTGGCGCTCCCGGTGCTCGACGCCATGGTGCCGTCGATGACGGCGATCGCCAGAACGGGCGCCGCGCCCGTGCGCCGGCTCGGGTTCATCTACATGCCGATGGGGTGCGACATCACGCGCTGGACTCCCGGCAGCACGGACGGGACGCTGAAGGTCCTGTCGCCCACGCTCCAGTCGCTCGAACCGTTCATCGATCAGATGACGGTCATGAGCAACATGGAGCTGAAGAACGCGTATCCGGGCACGCACGCCACGTCGAACGCCGCGTTCCTCAGCGCCGCGAAAGCGAAGTGGACCGAGAGCACCGACTACTACCTCGGCACGACGGCCGATCAGATTGCCGCGCAGCAAATCGGCCACGAGACCGTGCTGCCGTCGCTCGAGCTGTCGATGGACCTGCTCCAGACCGTCGGCCAGTGCGACAACGGCTACGCGTGCGTCTACCAGAACAACCTCTCGTGGTCGTCGCCGACGACGCCGCTGCCGTCCGAGGCGCATCCGCGGATCGTGTTCGAGCGTCTCTTCGGAGAAGGCGGCAGTTCCGCCGATCGGCGCGCGGCGCTGAAGCGCCGGGCGAGCCTGCTCGACTGGGTCCGTGACGACATCTCGCGCCTCCAGGGCACCCTCGGCGCCGATGACCGCCGCCGCGTCGGCCAGTATCTGGACAGCATCCGCGAGGTCGAGCGCCGGATTCAGAAGGCGGAAAGCGACGCGGGCGCGGATCAACTGCCGGACCTGGATCGTCCCGTCGGCGTCCCGACGTCGTACGCCGAGCACGCGAAGCTGATGTTCGATCTGCAGGCGCTGGCGATGCAGGGCGACGTCACGCGTGTGATCACGTTCCAGCTCGCGCGGGAAACGAGCACGCGCACGTATCCCGAGATCGGCGTGGCGGATCCGCATCACCCGCTGACGCACCACGGCAACAATCCGGAAAAGATCGCGCGCATGGCGAAGATCAACGCGTTCCATGTGTCGCTCTTCGCGTATTACCTCGAGAAGCTGAAGTCGACGCCCGACGGCGACGGCACGCTGCTGGATCACTCGATGGTCCTCTACGGCAGCGGCATGGGCAACCCGAACGTCCACGATCACGTGAACCTGCCGACCATCGTCGCCGGCGGCGGCGCGGGCCGGATGAAGGGCGGACGGCACATCAGCTACGCGGAACCGACGCCACTGGCGAACCTGCACCTGACGCTGCTCGAGAAGGTCGGCGTGCGGCTCGACAAGTTCGCCGACAGCCAGGGAAAGATCGACGAGCTGCTCGCTCTCTGACGCACGGGGCTGACATCATGATCGGTTCGACATCGTTTGGCCTGTCCGCGGCCGCGTTGTTGCTGTCGGCCGTCAACCTTTCCGCCGCCTCCGCCGACGCGCCTGTGGCCGACGCGATGGAGAAGATGGACCGCGCGGCAGTCCGCGCGCTGCTGCGGCGCAAGGCCGACATCAACGCGCCGCAGGTCGACGGCATGACGGCGCTCCACTGGGCCGCGTACCAGGACGATCTCGAGAGCGTGGAGCTGCTCGTCCGCGCGGGCGCGAACGCCAAGGCCGCGAACCGCTACGGGATCACGCCGCTGACGCTGGCGATCACCAACGGCGACAGCGCGATGGTCGAGGCGCTGCTGAAGGCCGGGGCCGATCCGAATACGACGCTGCCGGGCGGCGAAACGGCCTTGATGACCGCGGCGCGCGTCGGCACGCTCGCCTCGGTCAAGGCGCTCGTCGCGCGCGGCGCGACGGTCGACAGCAAGGACGAAAAACACGGACAGACGGCATTGATGTGGGCGGCCGCCGAAGGCCACGCGCCGGTCGTCGAGATGCTGATCGAAGTCGGCGCCGACTTCAAGGCGCGGCTCGCGTCAGGGATGACGCCGCTGCTCTTCGCGTCCCGCGAAGGACACAGCGACGTCGTGCGCGCGCTGTTGAAGGCGGGCGTCGACGTGAACGAGCCGGTGCCGGTCGAAGGCGGACGCCGCCGCGCGGTCGGCGGACGAGCGCTGCCGCCCGGCGCCACGCCGCTCTTGACGGCGGTGATGAACGCGCATTTCGAGCTGGCTGCGCAGCTCCTCGACGCCGGCGCGAATCCCAACGCGAATCTGCCGGGCTACACCGTGCTCCACGCGATCGTCCCGGTCCGCAAGCCGGGCGTCGGCGACAACGATCCGGCGCCGGAAGGATCGGGGAGCATGAGCAGCCTCGAGCTGGTGAGGAAGCTCGTGGCCGCCGGCGCCGACGTCAACGCGCGCATGACCAGGCGCGCGAATTTGTGCAACACGCGTCTCAACGAAGTCGGCGCCACGCCCTTCATGATGGCGGCGCTCACCGCGGATGCCGAGTTGATGCGCGAGCTCGCCAAGCTCGGCGCCGATCCATCCATTCCCAACGCCGACAACAGCACGCCGTTGATGGCTGCGGCCGGCCTCGCCACCCGATCGCCCGGTGAAGACGCCGGCACCGAGAGCGAAGTGCTCGAAGCGGTTCAGGTCGCGCTCGAGCTCGGCAACGACATCGACGCCGTCGACAATAACGGCGAAACCGCGATGCACGCGGCCGCCTACAAGAATCTTCCGCTGGTCGTGAAGCTCCTCGCGTCGAAGGGCGCGAAGATCGGCGTCTGGAACAAGCCTGACAAGTACGGCTGGACGCCGCTGGCGATCGCGGTCGGGTACCGGTTCGGCAACTTCAAGCCGTCACCCGATACCGAGGCGTCCATTCGTGACGTGATGATCGCCGCCGGCGTCACGCCGCCGAAGGTCGTCGTCGCGAAGACGCAGCAGATCTACTGACGCTCTACTTCGAGATCACGCTCGACCCGCCATTCAGGATGACAGCCACGAGGAGGTCTCTATGAGGAATCTGTGGCGGCTTGGCGCCGCCGTTCTCCTGCTGATCGTCACAATCGTGCTCGCGTCGTCGCCTGCGCGCGCGCAGGTGATCACCGCGACGCTCTACGGCGTCGTGCACGACGGCACCGGCGCGATCCTGCCGGGCGTCACCGTCGTCGTGACGCATCAGGGGACCAACCTCGTGCGCGAAACCGTGTCCGACGAGCGCGGCGAGTTCGCGCTGCCGGCGCTGCCGGCCGGACCGTATGCGATCAAGATCGAGCTCGCCGGATTCAAGACCTACAACAGCCAGGGGCTGAATCTCGGCGCCGGACAGACCGTCCGCCAGACCTACGTGCTCGAAGTCGGCAACATCGAGGAATCGGTGACGGTCACCGAGACCTCGCCGCTCGTGCAGACGTCGTCTACGGCCCAGATGCAGACGATCGGAACGGAAGTGCAAGAGATCCCGGTCTCGCGGCGAAATCTGCAGAACGTCGTCCTGCTCGCGCCTGGTGTGAATTCGCCGGACAACGCAGTCGGAGGCGGCCGGGCGTTCCGCGTGAACGGCGTCGGCGATGGCGGCAGCGCAATCACAGTCGATGGCAGCAGCGCCCAAACCAACCCGGAAAACCGCGGCTTCGGCAACTACGGCGGCCAGAACCAGATCGAGATCTTGAGCGTCGAGTCGGTTGCCGAGGTGCAGGTCATCAAGGGTGTCCTGGCGGCGGAGTACGGTGGCTCGATCGGCGGGCAAGTCAACATGATCACGCGATCGGGGACCAATCAGTTCCACGGATCGCTGCTGGAAAACTTCCAGAGCGACGCGTTCTCGTCGCGCGATCCGTTCCTGCCGGCGACTACGCCCAAGGCCAAAATCAGATTCAACCAGTTCGGCGGATCGCTCGGCGGACCCGTCCTGCGGAACCGCGTCCTGTTCTTCAGCACCTATGAAGGCTATCGGGAGGAGGCGGGCCGGACGGTGTCGGACAATGTGGCGACGCAGGCGACGCGCAATCGTATTCTGGCCGCGCTGCCGTATCCCGAAACGAGACTCGTGCTCGACAACATGCCGCTGCCGAACCAGCCAATAAACGACGTCGTCGGACGTTACACGGACGCAAAGAATGTGATCCGGCGCGACAACACGTTCCTGGGGAAAGTGGATTTCGAGGCTGGCGCGGGCAGATTGTCGGTGACTGCCTCCCGGATGCGGCCGTTTGCCTCCGTTCCGCGAGTCCAGATCGACAACAATCAGCAGTATACGAACGGCTCGAAGCGCCTCTCGACCAACTACGTGCGGACGAGCAATACGTGGCTCTCTGAGAGCCGGTTCGGATGGAATCGCAATACGCTCGATCGCTTCGACGGGTTCTGGCTCGCGGAATCGCCCACGCGAGGGCCCCAAGCGGACCTCTACAACGTTCGCAAGCGGATTGGAAGTATCAATGTGTCAGGCCTCTTCAATACCGGGGATACCGAAATCCTCGCGTTGACCTACGACGCGTACAACCTCGACCAGAAGGTAACCAGGCTCATGGGAGCGCACACGGTGAAGTTCGGGTTCCGCTGGGCGCGCGAGATTGGCTACAAGTCGAATCCGCAGTCGAACCGGTTTACGTTCCCCAACCTCGATGACTTCCTCGCGAACAAGCCGAGCGACTTCCTGCTCGCGATGGGCAACCCACCGCATCGCGCGTGGGTGGACCAGTTCGGTGGCTTCATCCAGGACGACTGGCGGGCCAGCGATCGATTCGTGCTCAACCTGGGTCTGCGCTACGACTATTACCCCGGGTTTGGCTACAAATCGGTGGATCCGACCGACCCGGCGGAAGTCAACAATCTGAGCAATCCGACCGACATTCGCAAGATGGATTTCGGCGCGCCGCGCCCTCTCGACAAGCCTATTGACGACGACAGGGTGAACTTCGCCCCGCGCGCCGGATTTGCCTGGACCATCGATCGCGCAGGCGCGACTGTCATTCGCGGTGGCGTCGGAATGTTCACCACCGGCAACCTCATGGCGTTGTTCCAGAATGCGGTGGCGCGCCCCTTCACCCCGGTGCGCCAGGGCTGGAACCGCACGGAGCTCGAGGCACGCGGCATCGGCTGGCCTACCTATCCGGAGGATGCGAATGAGATCGCGATCCGCGACTCGGGCGCCAAGAAGAACCTCTACTACCTGTTTCAGACCGACATGAAGAGTCCCGAAACCGTGCAGGCCACCTTCGACGTGCAGCGGCAAATTGGAAGACTGGCGTCGGTCTCGGCTGGGTACGTCCACACCAGCGGGAAAAACCTTCCTATCCTGCTGAACTCTGCGCTCGCGTACGATCGAGTGACCGGCGCGCGGCCCAACCCAGCCATCAATCCGGGTGGGTGGTACATCATCAGCGGGCAGACCATGAAATACAACGCGTTCGAAGGGA
>Ga0066684_10000114_pt1 | contig 23086 bp, 18 predicted proteins | sample GraSoiAngelo_133_FD_62301 | JGI IMG/M metagenome (GOLD analysis project Ga0066684, IMG submission 62301) | Grasslands soil microbial communities from the Angelo Coastal Reserve, California, USA - 14_0929_05_20cm | ecosystem: Environmental > Terrestrial > Soil > Grasslands | place: USA... | reverse complement strand
TTTCTCGAAAAGTTTCGCCATGACAGGATGGCGCTTGGGATATACCGTAGCCCCTGTGCGCATTGTGCCTGCGCTTGATCTAATGGCTGTGAACAGCTATACGTGCGTCGCTGAATTCACCCAATATGGAGCCATCGAGGCTCTGAAAGACTCTGAAGGCGCGACGCCGCGCATGGTCGCCGAATTTGCGCGCCGTCGTGAGCAGTTTGTGGGCGATCTGAACCGCGTTCCCGGATTCCGCTGCCTAGAGCCCGAGGGTGCGTTCTACGCCTGGGTGAATGTTTCAGATAGCGGTATGAGCGCCGAAGAAATTTGCCGCATCATGCTCGAAGAAGGTGGCGTGGCGGCAATTCCAGGAGCGGCGTTTGGTCCTGCGGGAAAAGATTTTGTACGATTTTCGTTTGCATCGTCGCTCGCAACACTCAAAGAAGCTGTTGAACGAATTCAAAGGGTCTCGACGGCTTGGCAGGGAGCATCGGTTGCCAGATAGCCAAGACTGAGAACTGATAACCGAGAACTATCTCTTTCGAAATTTCACACAGTCGGAGAATCGATGAGCCTACGCTTCCTGGTTGGGTGGCACCTGCTGGTCATATTCGTAGTTTCGCTCAATGCATTCAGTCAGGCTCGCCCTCTGCCTGGCCCCGATGTCCAACAGCTCTACAATCGTCTTCTTCCGCAAATCGAAAAGATTCCAGCTTTCGATCATCACGCGCATCCGGGATTCTTTGACGATCCGGATGTGGATGCCATGGCGGCACCTCCGGGCAGCGCTGCGCTGAGAGAGCGGGACACGAATCCTGAGTTGGTTGCCGCGGCCAAAGCGCTGTTTGGCTATCCATATAATGACCTCTCTGCTGAGCATGCGAAATGGCTGGTTCAGAAAAAGGCTGAGCTGAAGAAGTCCCGCGGCAATCAATATTTTTCTGACATCCTGGATAAGCTCAACATCGAGCGGGGCGTTGCGAACCGGGCGATGATGGCGGATTACCTCGACCCGAAGCGGTTTCCGTGGGTGTTCTTTGCGGATTCGTTCATGTGGCCGTTCAACAATCAGCGTGAAACCGCGCGCAACCCTGACGAGCAAGTCTATATTCCATTGCAGGAAAAGATGCTGCATCGCTGGATGCAGCAGGAGAATGTCAGCAGGCTGCCGACCAAATTTGATGACTACCTCGCGTTCGTAAGCCGCACGCTGGAGGACAATAAGAAAAAGGGCGCAATCGCCATGAAGTTTGAAGTCGCGTACTTCCGTCCGACAAAATTCAGTGACCCGAGCCGCGAGGAAGCCGAAGACATTTACCAGCGGTTTGTGCAGGGCGGCGTCCCTAGCGAACGGGAGTACCGGACTTTTCAGGACTATATTTTTCGGTACTTAGTCCGCGAAGGCGGACGCCTTCATCTTCCGGTACACGTTCATTCGGCGGTTGGCATCGGCGATTATTTCAATCTGTCGGAAAGCAATATCCTGAATTTGGAGAACATTCTGCGCGATCCACGGTATTCGAACACGATTTTCGTGATGATTCACGGCGGTTACCCCTATGATCGCCAGGCGATCTGGCTGGCCGCTGTTAAGAACGTATACTTGGATACCTCCGAGACAGAAATTCTGCTCTATCCATCGGAGTTCAAGCATTTGCTCAAGCAGTGGCTGGAAACCTTCCCGGATAAAATTACATTCGGTACAGATGCATTTCCTTACAATGAAACGCTGGGGGCAGAAGAGAGCTACTGGCTTGGAGCGCAGTCGTCACGTACTGCGCTGGCTGCGGCCTTAGCTGAAATGATTTCCGAAGGGGAAGTCAGCGAGGCGCAAGCTCTGCAACTCGCGCACGGCTACTTGCACGATAACGCACTCGCGATCTATGAAGGGAAGGGACACTAAATGGCGAAACCTGGAAAAGTTCGCCGGCGTGTGGTACGGCGATCCGCAAAGCATCCTTTGAAAGAACACCTCCATCGAGTCGGTGGGAAGAAGAGAGCCAGCGCCAGGAAAGCCGAATTGAAGCACCTTCTCTGGTCAGGAGTTGAGCTTGAGAATTTGAACCCGCTCCTGCAGCGTCAACTTGTTGTTGGACAAAACGTCATGCTGGCTCGCGTGCTGCTGAAAAAAGGCTGCATCGTTCCGCTGCACAGCCATCATAACGAGCAGATCACGTACATTCTGGAAGGTGCCCTCAAATTCTGGATCGACGGAAAAGAAATCGTAGTAAATGCAGGCGAAGTCTTGACCATTCCTCCGCACATGCCGCACAAAGCTGAAGCTCTCGCGGACACTGTGGATCTCGATGTGTTCAATCCACCCCGGGAAGACTGGATCAGTAAGACCGACAAATACCTTCGCGGCAGCAAATAATCCGTCCTTCCTTTATTCTTGTAGAAAATGCAACAACACATCGGCACAAAGCTTGAGCAGGACGCCGCAAAACTTCGCTGCATCGGATGTGGAGCCTTGTGCCAAAGTGCGGGCCAGGATTTTCGTTGCCCTAACTGTGGAGATCTGTTTGAAGTAATTTATCCGCCGTGGACGTCCTCTAAGGCAAAAAGCGCACTCGATCCAACCACTCTGAGAAACGAATGGTGTCAGCGTCGCAGGTCACGCGTTCCCGCTGACCGAAGCGGAGTCTGGCGTTTTCGCGAATTGCTTCCCAGCCTGGGCGACCTTAACTCTGTGATCACCTTGTCAGAGGGCAACACCCCCATCTACGAGCTTCCCAAGTGCGCTCGCATCACAGGGATGGAGCAGCTCTACGCCAAGCATCAGGGCATGAATCCTACGGGATCGTTCAAAGACACGGGTATGACCGTGGCCGCGTCCTTTGCGCGGCAGGAAGGGTTTCGTTGGGTCGCTTGCGCCTCCACCGGGAATACTTCAGCGTCGATGGCCGCCTACGCGGCACGCGGTGGAATGCGCAGTCTGGTGCTCATTCCCGAAGGGCAAGTTTCCTGGGGCAAATTGTCGCAGGCGCTCGACTACGGCGCGGTCACATGCCAACTGAAAACTGACTTCGATGGCTGCATGCGCGTGCTGAATGAAGTGGTGCAGCGCATGCCAGTGTGCTTGCTCAATTCGGTAAACCCTTACCGGCTCGAAGGCCAGAAGACTGCTGCGATTGAGTTGCTTGAGCAGTTCAACTGGCTGGCGCCAGAGCACATCATTGTTCCCGGCGGCAACCTGGGGAATTCTTCGGCACTCGGAAAAGCATGTTTAGAAATGAAAGAACTCGGCTTGATTTCAAGACTTCCGCAAATTTCCATTATTCAGGCTGAAGGTGCGAATCCGCTGGTGCGCGCCGTGCGCGAGAACGGTGGCAAGAAACTTTCGCCGATGCGGGCAGATACTATGGCGACCGCCATTCGCATCGGCAATCCTGCATCCTGGAAAAAGGCTGTGCGCGTCCTTGAAGCCACCGGAGGCACAGTCGAACAGGTAAGCGAGATCGAGATCGCGCTGGCAAAAGCGGAAATCGGCGCTGACGGGATCGGCTGTGAGCCGGCATCGGCGGTTACGCTCGCCGGATTGAAAAAGCTAGTGAAGCAAGGTTTCGTCAAGCGCAATCAGCACGTCGTGCTCATCCTCACCGGGCACATGCTGAAGGATCCGGATTTCACCATCAAGTTTCATCGTGGAGATTTGTTCCAGGGTGAAGAAGATGAATTGGCGACTCTGAAAAACCAGCAGCGCGCGCCTATAGTGCTTGACGCAAACATTGACGCGGTACTAAAGGTGCTCGAGCAGGCGTAGAAGCAGTTGGCTGTGGAAAGAAAGAGTGAGGGAGTGGCTATGCTCGATGGGGTAGGCTGGATCGCGACCGTGGTGTTTACGATTTCTTATTTTTCGAAAGATCCGGCGAAATTGCGCTGGATCCAGTCCGTCGCGGCTCTCTTCTGGATCACTTACGGAGTTTTGATCCACTCCAGGCCGGTCATTGTAGCTAACGTTATTGTTGCAGGAGCTGCTGTTTACTCCTCGTTCCGGCTGTTGAAGGAGAGGAGGACCGCAGCGAGACAGTAGCTTTCTTCAGCGGAACGGCCGCTCCACGTCATGATGGCAAAATCAAACCGTTCGTCGCATCGCGGTACGCCTTTGAAGCTGTCGCTGCCCGCCACTTCGGCTAATCTCGGGCCAGCGTTCGATGCTGCTGCTCTTGCCTTGGGATTATTTCTCAGAGTTCGGGCGCGTACCTCAGAGAAATTCTCCATCACAGCTCGTGGCCGCGACGCGGGCATCTGCGGACAGATAGAGAATCACCTGATTCTCACGACGTATTCGGAAATCTTGGAACGAGAATCGAAGCGCATTCAACCGCTGGCGCTGCACATAGAAAACGAGATTCCCATTGGCAAGGGGTGCGGCTCCTCGGCCGCCGCGCGCCTCGCCGGAATTGCGCTTGCGGTTCACTTTGGGCGGTTGCGTTGGGACGATGCTCGAATCGTGGGTGAAGCTTCGCGGCGCGAGCACCATCCGGATAATGCAGCTGCGTGTTGGTATGGAGGCCTGGCGATCGCGCGCATGTCGGGCGAAGCTGAAACCCAAGTGGCCTCGATCGTACCGAAAGGGAAGTGGCCCTTGCTGCTGGCCGTTCCTGATGAGGCGCTTTCGACCGAGCAGTCGCGCCGCGTTTTCCCGGAACAGTATTCCCGCGCAGATGCCGTCGTCAATATTCAAAACTCGATGCTGCTGTTGGCTGCTTTCGTTCAAGGCCGCCGCGATCTCTTGGCGTCGTCACTCGAAGACCGCATTCATCAGCCATATCGCGGTCCGTTGTGCCCGCTGCTGCCCGCGCTGCAGGAGTTGACAGGGCAGGCGGGAATTCTCGGTTCGGCTCTAAGTGGAGCGGGGCCGTCGGTGCTCATGTTTCTCGACAGCAATAGCACTACCAACCGTCTGAATGCGAAGATCCGTGCTCATCTCTGTGCTCAAGGCTTAAGAGCGGATCTGCTTCCGGCCGAGATCACGCACAAGGGAGCACGCCAAATCCGAGGCTGGAACACCAAACAAAGAGCGGCCGTCGCGGCTCCCTATCGTTGATCGCTTATTGCCGGCTCGCCGGTGGGATGATTGCGTTCATCCGCAAATATTCGACCATCTGCCCATAGTGATCGAACGGATGCCAGGCAAGTACTAAAGCAAGGCCAAGACGAGTCACCGACCGCTGCTCTCCAAATGGATCTTTTACCGGAGCGACAAGATTTTTCTCGTCAATGCTCGCTACCGCTTTGTGCGCGTAGGCGAAAGAACCTTTCAGGAACTTGAGAATATCAGCCTTGCTCGTCAGCGAATCAGGCCCGTTCTCGCTTCCGACTTCGACCGGCGGTTTTTCTCCCAAAATGCCCGCGGCGACCATGTAGTTCGTCGCAGCCACATGTTTTACTTGCTGCGCGAAGGTTCGCACGCTCTTGAACTCGCCATTGGTCGGCGCGAATGAGTACTTGTCTTCAGGCATTGCATCCGCAGCAGGCACAAAATCATGCTCCACATTGCTGACTGAGCGATCCAGCACCTGAGTTACGGTTTGCGGTGTTTCGGTTTTGGCGGCTTGTCCCCAAGCTGCAACCCAACATGACAGCAGAAATAAAGCGACGGATAGCTTTTTCATACTCTTGATGAATCCTCCCAATGGTTTTGAAATCAGCACCCCGAAGCTAATCGCGCACAATTGACGGCGTGAATTTTAATTCATGCGACGTGAGCCGATGGCGCGGAACGGTAGCAAGCCCCGCTGCTAGCGCAAGTGCCGAAAACAACAATGCCTGCGGAACACCAAACCGTGTTGCCAGCGCGCCCCAAGCCGTTGCGCCCAGCGCCATACCGCCTTGCAGCACAAGCAAGTAAATGGATAAAGCCCGCGCCCGCAAAAATGATGGGGACATGGTTTGCGCAGCAACGTTGAGGCAGGCGAGAATAGCGATCCATGCAGTCCCGCTGGCAAACAAGATCAAGCTCAGCCCTCCAAAGGATTGTGTGCGTCCAGCAGCAAAGATCATTGCGGCAAAGAGCAGGATAGCGAAGACGACAACTCCGTCTACAGATAGGCGGCTTCGTATACGAGGCAACACCGCCGCTCCGGCCAGCGCGCCAAATCCGAATGACCCGAGCAGCAACCCATAGCCCGTCGCTCCGTGGGGCCGCGCAATGATCGGAAGCAGCGCCGGCAGTGAACTTGCCGCTAAGCTGAATGCCCCTGTCCGAATGAGGACTGACCGCACTACCGCCGCCCCCCGCACGTAGCGCAGGCCAGCCAGCAGAGCGTCACTAACTCTCCCGGTCTCCACATGTTCAAAATGCGGGCGTTTCCAGCCATACAAGAAAAAAATCACCCCAAAGAATGACGCGGCGTTGAGCAGGAACGCCCAGCCTGAACCGGCGGCGGCAATCACTATCCCGCCGAGCGCGGGACCTACTGCACGCGCAACATTAAATCCCACCGAGTTCAGCGCGACTGCGGGAGCATGATTTTCCGCGCAAACAATCTCGGGGGTAATTGCCTGCCAGGCAGGATCGTTCGTCACCGCGCCCAGACCAAGTAGAAAAGTGAATGCCAGCAGAGTCCACGGCGTAACTACGTTCAATAGAGTCAGAATTCCGAGCACGGCGGAAGCCGCAACCATCCAGCTTTGCGTGATCAACAGAAGGCGTCGGCGGTCAACCAGATCAGCCAGCGCTCCGGCAGGCAGCATGACCAGGAAAACGGGCAACGTGGTCGCGGCAGTTACCAGACTCACCATCAACGGCGACAGCGTTAACTGCGTCATTAGCCATCCGGCGCCCACGTTCTGCATCCATGTGCCGGTGTAGGAAATGACTGCGGCGATCCACAGCGATCGAAACAATGGCTCCCGCATCGGCGCCCAAGCTGATGCGACAGGCGTGCGAGGCAAGCTACCCATCGTTTTGACTTCCGCGGCCATGCTAATTCGTCGGAACCTCACGAATCGCCATCGGCAAGCTCTCGCCGAATGGCCAATCTCGATTTCGCCACGCGCGGATAAAGTAGATCAGGAGACCCGCGATGAGGATAACGGCGGCATACCGGATTTCCTTTAGAAAGTTCTTGCGCGAAATGAGAATGAATACGAATCCAAAACTCGCAATCAGCGCAGGCAGGGGATAGAACCACATGCGGAACGGCCTCGGAAGCTCGGGCTGTCGAATCCGCAGCACGATAACCCCAACGGCCTGCACCAGAAATTGCAGCAGAATACGGATTACAACCAGCGCGGAAATTACATCAGCCAGCGAGAAAAAGCAGAACAGCAGGGCAACGCCTCCCAAGGCGAGCAGCGAAATATACGGAAAGCGATGCTCTGGATGCACCCGCCCAAAAGCTCGAAAGTAATTGCCATCCAGGGCAGCCGCGTACGGAACGCGAGAATAGCCAAGCATCAGCGAAAAAACAGAGGCGAAAGCAGTCCACATCACGAGTGCAGTTACCAAGTTAGCTGCCCAAGGACCATAAATCCGCTGCATGAAGATCGAAACCACGAATAGTCCGCTGTTCGACTGTGCTGGCCGAACAATCTCCCACCACGGCACCACCGCCAGGATGCTGACGTTCATCACCACGTATAGACATGCCACCAGCAAAATGGATAGCAGCAACGCGCGAGGGATTGTCTTGCTCGGTTCTTTGACTTCATCTCCCAAAAAACTGATGTTGTAATAACCCCAATAATCATAGGTGGCGATAAGCATTGCCGATCCCAGGCCGAGAAAAAACTCGTGCGATAACGCGAACGCGCCAGGCGGGAAGCTGAACACACGGGCGGCATTGAAGTGAGTTAATCCGGCAAGAATGATCCAGCCAATGGTTCCGAGCACACCGGCCAGCAGCAGCTTGGACATCCATCCGATGTGCGTGATCTTGCGATAAAGAAGAAGCGTTGCGATCAGGACCACGCCAACCGCCACGAAAGTAGCTCCGGAAACCAGCCAGCGTAATTGCAAAGTTCCAAGCAGCGGAAGCGCGAGGCTCCAATCATGAGATGCGTATTGATTTTGAAGCCCCGGCCAAAAGTACGAGGCGTACCCAGCGAGCCCAATTGATCCTGAGGCAATCGACAGTGGCGCACTGAATGAAAGTTGCCAGATAAAAAGAAACGAAATCAGGCGGCCCAGGCGCTTCGAGCCGTAAATTTCACGCAGGTAACGATACGATCCGCCGGATCCCGGCAGCGCCGCTCCTAATTCCGCCCACACCAGCCCGTCGCACATTGCAAATATTGAGCCGAGAATCCAGCCCAGCATGGCCTGCGGGCCACCCATCGCGCTCACAATCAGCGGAATCGTGATAAACGGTCCCACGCCGATCATGTCAATCATGTTCAGCGCAGTCGCGCTGCCTACGCCGATTCCGCGGATGAGTTGTGGTGGGCTGACTTCGGCGGATTGGGATGGGTTACGCTGCATAAGACTTCCGTGATCCGAAACCACACAGGCGCAGAGAATCAAAGAGGAAGGAACGCTAATGTCCGGGACCATGCCCCGCGGCCAGCAAATTGACATACAGCCGAATTGCTCCGGGTACTCCCGCAGGCAACTGCCTGAAGAAGGCGTACGCGGCATAGATGTACAGACCCTTCCCGTACTGCGCCTTCAGCAATCCGCCCTTTTGCGCCTGCTCGCCCGGATCGTGGCTTGACAGCAGCGGCTTGAAATTGCTGTCCCATTGATTCATGAAATATAAACCGCGTTCCTGTACCCAGCCGTCGAAGTCTCGCTGTGCGATCTGATTGGGATAACGAAAAACCGGGTCATCCGGCGCAAGAATCTCAACCGGCGCCTCTTCGACTGAGACACGTGCGCGGCTTAGCTGTGCCGGAAATGGCGTGAAATGCCCGCTATTAAAATCACTGACTCCGGTGTCGTACTGCACAATCAAAGTTCCGCCCGCGGAGACATAATCCAGTAGCTTCTTGTTGTTGGCCGCAACATCCTTTTGCGTATCGTAGGCGCGAATGCCAAGCACGATCGTTCCATAGCGGCTCAGGTCTTCTCCTGCCAACTTTTCTGCAGGAATCATGTCAACGTCGAGCCCGATCTGCTTCAACACGGTCGGAATGTCGTCGCCCGCCCCCATGATGTACCCGATTTTCAGATCCTTTGGAGTTTTCACATCTACAATGCTGACGCGCTGAATCGCAGGTTGATAGTAATAAGTGCTTGGCAGATCTTCACGGGTGACCAAACTGTAACCCTCGCTGTAAGTCGTGCCCCCAGCGGTCAGCGTGGCGTGAATCTGAACTTCCCCTTCTTTCAGGCTGGACGGAAAAATCTTGAACTCAAAATCCTGCCTATCGCCGCGTTTAGAAAATTGCACCGGAAACTCGCTCGGTTGCACCCGCCATCCGTCAGGCACTCCAAGTCGCAGCTTGCCAGATGGCCCCGCCGTCAAATTGCAGCTCACTCCGACCTTCGCCGTCGTGGCAGAACCGTTATCAACCCGGATAATTTGCTCCCCCGGCTCCAGCATAATGGAGTAGGTCGGGGTCACATTCACGGGCCTGCTTTGCTGCTGTCCCTTTTCGTCTGTGAAGGGCGCAACAACGGGCATGGAAATCTCAGGGAACGTTGCAAACGTTCGAACCGCAGAATTGCCATGTGTGGGCGAAGTAAGATCGGGAACATCGTAATGCGCAACCACACGAAAGGGAGGCGGTGGGAACGGCAGGGTTGCGTATTGAGGCTCGTCCACCTGGTAGACGGTGTCACGCTCAGGATCGCTGCGGTGCAGGGCTGGGCGAGTGACTGGAAAGCTCGAGGGAAGTTGCACTTGAAAATTGGTTTCGTAGTCGTTGCCTGGCTGTAGCACCCGGCCTGGCTCTTGCACAGCAGCAGGAACGATCCCATCAAGAATCATGTCTTTGATCCACAGCGGATGTCTTGAGCCGTTATGAAACTTCGCGTGGACCGCAAACTTCTGCCCAGGTGAAATTGCCAGAGAGTTCTGCTGATTCGGAATGCCATCGGGAATTACTGCCGTCGGCTCCAGAGAAGTATTTAGCGCCAGATTCAGAGCGGCCTGAATTTGGTCTTCTTTTTCTTGCAGACGCGAGAGCAAATCTTTGCGGGCAGAAGTGCTCAGATCACTGCTCTGCCCGATCAAACGGCTGATAGATTCCAGAGCCGTCAACAAGGGCCGTACAGCGCCGTTCTGATCCGCATCCGCTTGTGACGCTGCTTGCTTCAGGTGATTCTCAACGTCAACCAGAGCTGGCCGCAACTGGGGGACTTTCTTTTCTTCATCGCCCAGCCGCGAAGCCAGTCCCGGCAAGCTGGTGTCAATTCCGTCAAAGAACTCTTTCTCATGTCCATCTTTGTCAGTGGCTGGCTGCAGCACCGAATCCACAAGCTTGTAATAAGTAAAACGGTCGCCCGGCTCGACCGACCATCCTCCAGCGCCTTGCGAAAGCTGATGCCGCAATCCTTCCATGGCGAATTGCACGTAAGACACGCCCAGTGCCGGATTTACCGCGCCAGTATTAAGCTTCACAGTGTAGTTTTCCCCTGGGCACGTCATCGCCCCGAACCCGCACACGTTTCCGATGTACAGCTTCTTTGGCTGCCAGGCCGCAAGTCCTGCCGCAATTTGCTCGGGAAAGCGCTTGGAATCAGCGGCGGCCCGAAACGCTTCCTTTGTCAGGATAGCCGACGCCTGGTGATGTCCATGGCCATCACGCTCAGTGCCCGAAAAACGCGCAATCAGCACATCCGGGTGGAACGTGCGTATGACGCGCACAATGTCGCCAAGAGCAATGTCATGGCCATGCCACTTTTCGAATGTCTCTTCGGGGTTCTTTGAGTATCCAAAATCCGCCACATGGCTGAAACGCTCTTCGACTCCGTAATATCGGTCAGAAGCGGTTAGCTCGAGTGTACGCAGAACACCGAGCTCGTCGAATAGATTGCTGCCGAGCTTGTTTTGTCCGCCTTCGCCGTGTGTCAACGTCATCAGCAACACAGCATCGCCGTGACCGCGTGCTTCCAAAGTGAGCATCCCGCCATCTTCGTCGTCGGGATGTGCCACCACCTGCATCAGCCGCGCCGTGGTTTGCAGCCGAAGCAACTCTTGCTTTAGCCCGAGGACGCCTGCATCCTGAGGCAAGGACGGATAAGGATTCTGCGAAGGCGCGGGAACTGGGCTCCATCCCGAGCAAAAAAACAACGCGAGACAAACTATCAGCGCAACCGAAGCTAAACCTTCTGTGCAACGCGGTTTCTTCATAGTTATAGGATTGTGCTTCGCGAGGATGTGAGCCAAGGTTTTTCCTGAAGGCTGATCTTACAGAATAGCCAAAGAGAACACAGAGGAACACAGAGCATGTGTTCCTTTATGTACTCTCTTCGACTTCATGGGCAGCAAAAAGTTAGCTGCTAGCCATGCTATCCGAATTAATGGTTTTGTGCAGCGGGAGGCGCTTGAATTGCGTCCTGACACTGATGCGCTGCCGTGAGTACCTCATCAAATTTCGGATCGCTGTGTAGGCTTCTCACCAACGGATCAGAGAGCAGATTGGAATATGAGCAGTAGTTCTGTTCGATAGCAACCTTCAGCATGTGAAAAGCTGCAACCTTTTTTCCGCAGTATGCAAAGATTGCCCCTTGGTGATATCCAACCTCGGGGTCGGCTTCGGCCGGTGGATTGGTCTCCGCCTCGTGCGCCAGCCGGTCCAGTTCGGAGGATGGCCCGTTGAGACATGCATCGAGAAGATCGCGGTGATATCTGGGATTGGAAGACATCTTCTTTACTGCCGCGCGCGCTTCTGCAACTCTACCTTCCCGCAGCAGCAGGTGAGGCAGAGTGTAATTCGCCCATTCCGAGCCAGCATCGAGGTCCACAAAATCCTTCGCCCGCGCGGTCTTGCCGAGATCCATCAACGCCCAGGCACACGAGCGGAACAGGTAGTTGGTAGGATCCAACGCCAGCGCAGTGTCGCACTCACGGGTCGACTGCTCAAGCATCCCCGCGTAGCGAAGAACATATGACAAAGCGAAGTGAGCTTGCGCACTTTCCGGGCGACGCTTCACCAAGGCCTGGGCTGCCTCATACGCCTTGCCAAGCTCGCCGCGTTCCACGCGGTTGCTGATTAGCTGACTGGCCGCGATCATCAGATTCGGGTCGAGCGCCACTGCCCGTTCCGAAGCCTTGATGGATCGCTGGAACATCTCCTCACCACCATTGGAGTAGTCCGCGTCATAGTAATAACGCAAACCGAGCTCCTCCCACGCAGGGGCATAGCTCGGGTCGGTTGCCACCACATGTTCCAGCACGGCAATCCCATCTTTATTAGGCGCGGTGTCGTGAGGCAGGGCGAGGGTGTGCAGGTATAGATCGTAGGCCTCCTGGCTCTTCGGGCGGGTACCGGCTTCGAGAAAGCCGCCGGCCGCCCCTAAAGCCGGCAGCAAGCCTTGCCGCACCTCCTTGCCGAGATTGTCCTGCAATGAGATCAGGTCCTGGCTGGAAGCGCTGATATTGGCTTGCCAAAAAAGCCGGTCACTGGCTACTTCCACTGCCTCCAGCGTGATGCGCAGACGGTCTCCCTCCTTCAGAAAGTGCCCGGTCAGGACGTGGGCGACGTGTAGCTGGCGGCCCACCTGCTGCGGATCCACGTCCGCGCCTGCATATTTTCGTGTAATGGAAGAGGGACGAACGTCCAGTGTCCGGGTGTGCGTGAGGACATTGGAAATTTCATCGGCAAGCGCAAAGCGGAGAAAGTCAACGCTGAAATCTCCATTGATATTTTGCAATGGAAGCACAGCGATAGTGTTTTGGGGAGCGCCACCCGCGCCTCCCATGCGATGCTTGAACCACCATGCTCCCACGGCCGACAGTACGGTGATCAGCAGGGCAGTGACGGCCAGCAGCAGATACTTCTGTGGTTTGCTGGAGGTCTGAAACGTATCCGTCACGATGCGGTATGGCAACGCTTCGCGCCGCCCAGTCTTGGTGAGGCCGGACTCTGTCTCCTTCTTTAGATGTTGCAGGTCAATCTTCATGGCTTCCGCGTTTTGGTAGCGTTTGCCACGATCTTTTTCCATCGCTCTCCCGATGATGCCTTCCAAATCGCTGGGCAGGGCGGGATTCACTTTGAGTGGGGAGACAGGTTTCTGATTGAGGATGGCATCCAGCGTAGTAATCACGTTGTTTCCGGTGAAGGGTTTCTTCCCGGTCGCCATTTCGTAGAGCACGACCCCGAAGGAAAACAGGTCGCTACGCGCGTCGAGCGGCTCGCTGCGGGCTTGCTCCGGCGACATGTAAACCGCCGTGCCCGGAATCACGCCCACAGCCGTGAGGGAATCTTCGACGGGAGTCTCCTCACTGGTTGCCAGCTGATCATCGCGGATCAGCTTAGCCAGGCCGAAATCGAGCACCTTGGTCTGCCCGTTCTTGGTGAGAAAGATGTTTGCTGGTTTGATATCGCGATGAATGATCCCCTTGGCATGGGAAGCGCTCAAAGCGTCCGCCACGTGCACTGCTATCTCCAGCAGTTGATCCAGCTCCATCGCCTTTCCGTGGATCCGCTGCTTCAGGCTTTCGCCCTCCAGCTTCTCCATCACGATGAACGGACACCCATTGTGATCTTCAACTTCGTGAATCGTGCAGATGGACGGGTGATTTAGCTGGGATGCAGCGCGAGCTTCGCGCTCGAAGCGATCAAGCGCCTTCTTGTCAACGGCTAAATTTTCAGGGATGAACTTCAGCGCCACGTGCCGGCCGAGACGAACGTCCTCGGCCTCGTATACCACGCCCATGCCTCCGCCGCCGAGCTTTCCCACAATGCGGTAGTGGGAAATCGTCTGCCCGATCATCGAAGCGCCGGTCGTAGTGGAACTCGCGGCTGTTTCGCGGTTCATGGGGAAACCAAGCCCCCGCAGGCGGTTATCTTAGGACGAGGTGCAGGCTAGGTCAACTGTCGTGCCTCCCATCCAAAACTGAGAGCTGAGAACCAGCAACTGAGAACTGGTCTTGATTTAGTAAAATCCGGCTGAAGACCCAACCCACTCCATGTTTTTATTATGATCCACTCCCATCATAACCCCGCGTCCCATGCGGATGATGGTCATTACCGGAGTCAGCGTGTCCACCCAAATGTACATAATTCGCACTTCAGCCTTCGTACCGCCGAAGGGAGTTACAATTACCGGCTCGAAGTGCAGCTTCTCCTGAAGGATGTATTGTGATCGCTTCTCCACCGGAACGGCATCAAGGTCTTCTTTCTTCGGATTGATGTTCACTCCTAACCCCGCAAACGAGAACAGGGGCTTGAGAATGTAATCATCCAAATTGTTGGGCACGCGCTCAATTCGATCCAGAAACCAGCTCTTGGGGACGCATTCGTGCTGAAGATAAGGCAAGGAAAACTTGCTCATGCGGAAGTACCAGTTGGGATGTCCAGCCCACTCGACGTCAAGGTCATCGGTGAAGCGAAAGCCTAACTTGAGATTTTTTCTGACCAGTTCATCCACAATGGCACGGTTGTAAACGCGTCGAATTGGAACTTCGCGACCGCGACTCTGATACGAGAGCTGGTTACCGCTTTGTTTGATGTCAGTAATGGAGACAGTCTTGATCCCGAATAGTGTTTCAGTAAGCAGAATATCCGGCAGCGTCTTCTGATGTTGCGGATCAATTTCCATCAGCACGACATTTTCTGATTCGTGATCACCGACAATCGCGCATCGCACGAGATCCGTATAGGACTTCCAACCCAAGCCGCTCATCAGGTATCGCAAATTGTCATCCAGCCCGAAAATCTCCATGTATGACTGCGCCAGCATCGGTTGGTACACATAAAGGGATGGGAAGCCCTGCAATTCGACCAGCTTGGGCTGAAGCTTGCCTGCCGCGTCACGCACCAGCCCAAAATCAACCTGGACGAACATGGGATGCGAAGTCTCATTGGGCACATTAAATTCAGGCGGGATCGCTGCAGTGGAAGCTTGACGATACCTGGGAGTCTCGAGCTGATGAATCAATTCACTCCCGTACAGCGCCATTTGGTCGAGCAAGGGTTTCGGGAAGAAGCATGGCGTTTCGCAGACGCGGAATTGCACGGGAGTTCCGCAGCGCTCTGCCATCACTCTCAACAGCCGCTGATATTTTGCTGGCGTGAAGTTTGCGTTGAAGTGCTGCCGAAGGGAGGCAATCATCGTAGTGCCGGCATCCTGCCGGCTGTGGCGTTGCAGTCCACGCCCGCGTTAGGGTTCTATCAGGAACTTGCCATTTTTCATGATCTGCTCATCATCTACCCAAATGTCGAACTTCCGCCCGACCACATCGATGTGGGTAGACGAATACCATTGCGCTCCAGTGTGCGCGCCATAGGGGTTGCCGAAAGCAATGTGGACGCCTGGGTACTTCTCATCCTGCAAAATCTGCCCGATCACATCTTGCAAGTCGATGTTGGTACCGATAGCAAATTCGCCCACGCGATCACTGTTTTCGTCTGTGTGTGTGTAACGCCAGAAATCGTCTTCCAATTCCCGATTGATCGAATGTGCCTCGGTCAGGCGATTCCCCTCGATGTGAATTGTCAGCGGATTCGCCGCAAGATTGCCGAATTTTGCGCAAAGCCAATCACCCACCACGCCATCAATGACGAAAGTCCCATTCACTTCACCGGGAGTGGTGAAAACCTCTCCACCTGGCAGATTCCCCCATTTTTCCGGACTGATAATCCCGCTGGTTTTGAGCCATTTATATTCGGGATTGAGATGTGCAATCAAATCCGTGCCCGCCGCGGTTTTCGCGCGAATACGTGAAGCTCGCCGCACCATGGCAACTACTTTCTGGCTGATCAGGTCCACTTTCAGAAAATCCGCCCGCATCCCCTCCCGCATGATCTGCCGATTGATATTGACCATGTGAGCATGTCGAATGCGGCGCCTATTCACGATATCGGTCATCTGCATGCGCGAGCGCAGTTCGTTGGCTTGCGCCTGCACGGCGAAAATCGAAACCTGGCCGGTCTCAAGATCGTCAGCGATTTCCCGGGGCAGCTCGGTCAGAGGGCGCGGGGCCAGATCCTCAAGCACCCAGGCGCGATAGGGAGAGCCAACGCGCTCTAGTTCACGCACGACGCTTGCGGCAATCTCTTTGGTCGCTTCATCGGTAATTACCGTGACCTTCTCGTTGGGCTGAATTCGCAGGCACACGTCCACTGCATTGCGCGCTCCGGGAGCGAGTTCGGGATCGAAAGAAAATGTACTGAGCTGTTGGTTGGCTTGAGCGGCGGGAAGGTTCATTACCCTACTTTCCTGGCGGAGGCCACGGATTCCGTGAGGCCGGCCTCCGTCTCTTCGATCATGTATTCGACAACTTTCTTCAGGTCTCCAGTTTCCTGGAACACTCTCAACTGGCGATCGGCGCCACTGCCCGTTTCAAGGATTTGCCGGATGTAATTCAATTCCTCACGCGAGTCCAGCTCATCCAGCACATCCTCGATAAAATCCAGATATTCGTGAATCAAATCGCGGACCGGCACTTCTTTTTGTTTGCCGAAGTCGATCAGCTTGCCATCGAGCCCATAGCGCGCAGCGCGCCACTTGTTCTCCATAATCAGCGCGCGCCGGTACAGCCGGAAGCCCTGGTTCGCGGCGTAAAGCTTGTACAGCTTGGCAATGGTCGCCTGGATGAGGGCCGCCAGGGCGATGGTTTCATCCACCCGCATCGGAATGTCGCATACGCGAAATTCCAGGGTATTGAAGAAAGGATGTGGACGGATATCCCACCAAATCTTCTTCGCATTATCAATGCAGTTGGTCTTGATGAGCAGCTTGATGAAACTTTCGTACTCGCCCCAACTTGGAAAATAATCCGGGATGTTGGTGCGCGGAAACTTATCAAACACCTTGCAGCGATAAGACTTCAATCCGGTGTTCATCCCCAGCCAAAACGGCGAGTTAGTTGAGAGCGCCAGAATGTGCGGCAGGAAATAGCGCGCATGATTCATGAGGTGGATCGCGGTCTCCCGATCTTCGACGCCGATATGTACATGCAACCCAAAAATCAAATTCGCCCGCGCCACAAGCTGCATGTCTTCGACGATATTCTTGTACCGTTCGTCCGGGGTGATCTCCTGCATGCGCCAGTCGGCAAAGGGATGCGTCGCCGCTGAGCACAACCGCAAGCCGTTTTCCTTGGCGAGTGCGATCATGTCGCGGCGAAGCTTCTTGACCTCCTGCTTCGCATCCTTGATGTTGTTACAAACCGCAGTACCGACCTCGACCACGGAGGCATGCATCTCCGCCTTTATCTTCTCCTGGAGGATGAGCTTGCCCTTCTCAATAATTTCGGCATGAATATGCGAGCGCAGATCAAACGTAGCGGGATCGACTGTCTGGTATTCCTCTTCGATCCCGATGGTGAAGGTGGGCAACATACGTACTGCTAAGTCGCCTTAGTATAGCAATGCAGCAATGGGATTGACGATGGAGCGACGCGGGTCGATAGTGTCCCTAATTTGATAAACCACAAAGGCCACGAAGGTACACGAAGGGCAAATTTCAAAGACTCCTTCGTGCATCCGCGTTTCCTTCGTGGCGAATTACGGGGTAGCTAGCGTCGCTTCGGCACGCGGACCACAAACGAGCCCGGTCAATCTCTGGCTTTTTTCTTTCTGGGGGTTTTGATCGCGGGAATCGTGATTGGCTCTCCCGCCAAGAACGCCGCCCAACGCAACTCCTTTGCCGGATTCTGATCGCTCAGAGCCTTCTGTACGGCCAGCTCCGCGACCGCATTCACCACCCATTCAAAGTTCTCCACACCGACGGAGTTCACGTCCGCATCGGGCGCAGGATTCATGAAATCGATGGCATAAGGAACGCCACCTTCGACCGCAAATTCCACGGTATTGAAGTCATAGCCCAAAGCCTGGCACAACGCCTGAGCATCGCGCACGATCCGCTCATGCAGGTTCGCGGAAGACGGCGGCGGATTCCCCTTCACATACCTCTCATGGTGCGGCGCCTTCGGGTCGTAGCGCATGGCATGCACTTTCTCCTGACCTACCACATAGCACCTGTAGTACTCCTCAAATTCCACGCCATGCTGGAGCGTCATGCACAAATCGCCGGTCTGGTTGTAGTAATGAAAGAACTCGTCCGGCGAGTGAACTTTGTAAACATGCTTCCATCCGCCGCCGGAATAAGGCTTCAGGAAGGCGGGGAATCCGACATAGGAAAAAATCTCGTCCCAGTTCAGCGGATAGATTAGGTTCCGCATCGAGCGATCGGTAGTGTCGGGAGGATGCTGATTGTGGGGTAGCAGCACCGTCGGCGGAATTGCCACACCCAATTTGCTGGCTAAGGCGTAATTGAAGAACTTATCGTCGGCGGTCCACCAGAATGGATTGTTGATGACGATCGTTCCCGTCAGCGCGGCGTTCTTGAGAAATGCTCGATAGAACGGAATATCCTGCGAGATGCGATCAACAATGACGCGGTATCCGCTGGGATCGGCCATCTTCACTCCGCCCAGTTTGACGAACTCCGCCGTGACCCCATCAACATTCATATTATTGATCTTCTCGACCAACGCAGGCGGAAAGGTATTTTCCATTCCGAAAATAATTCCGATCTTTTTCGTAGTCACAGACGACTCCATTTATGCACCACTCAAATCCGGACTCTAAAAATATTTTCCTGCCATCTTCTGCCACCAAGGCCAGTCATGACCCGTGTGATCACCCCAAACGTCCAGCCAATGCGGTATGCCCTTCGATTTCATAATGGCCGACAACTTCACATTCGGATCCAAGCACATATCCCACTCGCCCGTTGCCAGCACAATTTTCATCCGCCGATATCTGCCCAAGAACCACTCGTCGGCCATGTTCGGCAGAAAATCTGGAGGGCAGTTGAAGTAACAGTCATCGTCGTAATATCCATCGAGGAATTGATGAATATCAAACGCCGCGCCCATGCTGACGCAATGCGTGACCAGGTCGGGATGTTTGAGCGAGAAATTCACGGCATGGTATCCGCCAAAACTGCACCCCGTCATCGCTAATTGCGATGATGAATTCTCCGTGCGTAGAAATGGCAGCAACTCGTGCAGCAGATAGCGTTCATATTGCAAATGCCGCAGCACTCGCAGCCGTGGGTGCACCTGCTTGTTGTACCAGCTCTCGGCATCCACGCTGTCAACACAAAATACCTGCAGTTCGCCGCGATCAATCTTCGGAGAAAGAACGGCAATCATGCCCCGATCTTCGTAATCGAAAAACCTGCCACCCGATGTGGGGAAGACCAGTAGCGGCATGCCGCTGTGGCCGAAAATCAGGAACTCCATTTCGCGATTCAACTCGATACTGTATCCCTTGTGGTATTCGCGATTCATTGAAGCGGATGTATCTTACACCGCACGGTCCACCAACCAAGCCGCGGAACCGGATTTTCAGGCGAGAGAGGCCGGCTTGCCTTACGATGCTCTAGACGCACTATGCAGAAGCTGACCGAAGACGATGTCCGCCAGCGACTCGCCCCCGCGCGCCTGATTGCCGCGCTAGAATCCGCGTTCCGCGACCGCTATGCTTCAACGGAAATTCCTCTCCGCACACACATAAATCTGGGCTCCGGCATTTTTCTGCTTATGCCTTGTTACGATCGTGCGGAGGTTGCCCTGGGAGTGAAGGTAGTCACGGTGCAAGAGAATCCCGCGCATCCTGAAGAGCGCATCCAGGCGACGTACATATTGTTTGATCCCCGAACCGCATCGCCCAGGCTGATCATTCCCGCCAAATATCTGACCGATCTCCGTACCGCCGCCACTTCGGCACTCGCAACGAAACTCCTCGCCAGGCAGGACGTAGCGACACTCGGAATTTTCGGCGCCGGGCGTCAGGCGCGAGCCCATCTACGAGTGCTGCCGGTGGTTCGCAATTTCCAGCGTGTGCTGGTTTGCGGAAGAACGCGTGCCGAAAGCGAAAGCTTCACAAAACAAGTATCCGGTGAGATCGCGATCGCACCAGCCGACGCCGCATCCGTTGCCGCCGAGTCCGACGTCATCTGCACCTGTACCACTTCGTCGATTCCGCTCTTCGATGGAAATCTAATTCGTCCCGGCACTCATCTGAACCTGGTCGGGGCGTTTCAGCCGCACACGCGAGAAGTGGACAGCGTCACGATTCGACGCTCCCGGATCGTTGTAGACACCTACGAAGCATGCTTAGCCGAAGCCGGCGACCTGTTAATCCCAATGAAAGAAGGCGCTATTACCCGCGAACACATCACCGCAGACTTGCATGAACTGGCTAGCAAGAAGAAGGCTGGCCGCACTACCCTCGATCAGATCACACTTTTCAAGAGTGTGGGATGCGCATTGGAAGATCTCGTTGCCGCTGAAGTTTTGCTTTAGGACCTCGCCATCGAGGCACGGCTTGATGAGCTACAGCCGCTGAAAGCGGATCATCTTCATAAATCCGTTTTTTCCTGGCCTGGTGTATCCTTTGCGCCATGAACTTTACCCCGCTGGACTGGTCAGCGATCGTCGCCTATCTCGGCATAACCCTCTTCCTCGGCCTGTACTTCCGCAGCCGGTCGGGCAAGAGCGTTGACGACTACTTTGTTTCCGGACGGAATGTTTCGTGGTGGCTCGCCGGCACCTCGATGGTTGCAACTACATTTGCGGCCGATACGCCGCTCGTTGTCACCGGTCTGGTCTACACCCAGGGAATTGCCGGCAACTGGCTATGGTGGTGCTTTTTGCCTTCTGGCATGATGACGGTTTTTCTGTTCGCGCGCTTGTGGCGGCGCTCTGGGCTATTGACGGATGTTCAATTCGCGGAAATGCGTTACTCTGGAAAACCCGCTGCGTTTCTGCGCGGTTTTCGCGCTATTTACCTGGGGCTGCTGATGAATTGCCTGATCCTTGGTTGGGTCACCAAGGCAATGACCAGTATCGTTGCTACCACCATGGGTATCAGCGAAACCAACGCACTTTGGATCTGTGTCTTCTTCCTGATTCCTTTCACCGGGCTCTATGTAGCCTTAGGTGGGCTCTGGGGAGTGCTGTGGACCGACCTGTTCCAGTTTGTGTTGAAGATGAGCATCGTCATAGCGGTTGCCTGGTATGCGGTGTCGGCAATCGGTGGCATCCATCCAATGCTCGATAGACTTGCAGCAATGCGTGCTGCGGCCGGGCCGAGCGCCAGCGATGCGACATCGTTCTTTCCAGACTTCTCACGGCCGCTCACGTTTCAGGCTCTATGGGCGCTTCCAGTCATTACATTTGTTGTGATTCTCGGGCTACAGTGGTGGGCGTTTTGGTATCCAGGCGCGGAGCCGGGAGGCGGAGGCTATATTGCCCAGCGGATCTTCAGCGCGCGTGATGAGCGCAATGGTCTGCTCTCGGTGTTGTGGTTCAATATCGCGCACTATGCTATTCGCCCCTGGCCTTGGATTCTGGCTGCCCTCGCGGTGATTGTGCTGTATCCGGGGCTTGCTCATCCCGAGCCTGCGTACATGCGGTTGGTGAACGATCACATGCCACATGCGCTGCGGGGCATCGTCTTTGCGGGTTTCATGGCGGCGTTTATGTCGACCATCGCCACCCAACTCAATTGGGGGGCGTCGTACCTCGTAGCCGATTTCTACCGGCGCTTCATTAAGCGGGACGGCGATGAGAAGCATTATGTTCTGGTTTCGCGCCTCGCAACTGTGCTTTTGGTAATCGTGTCGGCGTATGTATCGGCACAGCTCGGATCTATTGTTGCCGGATGGGAAGTTGTCCTCATCGTCGGCGCCGGAACAGGTCTTGTCTATATGTTGCGGTGGTATTGGTGGCGAATCAACGCCTGGAGTGAAATTGCTGCCATGGCAACAGCGCTGATCGTCAGCATGGCGATACGCCTGCTTAAACCGTTCAGCGCGACTGGTCCGGTCGTTTTCGCCGAGACCGCATTAACAGTGACAGCTGCCACCACCCTCGTGTGGATTGTCGTGACCCTGAACACCAGTCCTGAACCGCAAGAAGTGCTGCTGAATTTTTATCGAACCGTGCGGCCGCATATTGGAGGATGGAAACCGATTGGCCGGCTCGCGCCTGAGATCATCCCCACTCGGGATCTGGGAAGAAATTTATTTTCCTGGATTCTGGGCTGTGCCATGGTCTATCTGGCGCTGTTTGGCTTAGGGCACGTGTTGCTGGGACCAGTGTGGGAGGGATTCGTTCTGCTGCTGATCTCGGCTATTTGTGCCGGCATTCTCTATTCCAGTATTTCACGTAGTGATTGGAAGGAAGCCACGGGTCCCATCGGCACTCGAAAAGAAGGTGTTTTGGGAGCGGCGACTAAGAGCCTGTAACAAAACCTCCCTAAAGATTCGTAGTGGTCACTTGTCTGGTTTGCCGGTGGTTCGGTGCAATCGACGGTTTGCAGCGAATGCAGCAACCTCCCAGAACCGGACTTCTGGCCCGGCCAACTTCCGAATTGCCCGTCATCCAACCCCGTTGCCGGTCCCACTTCCGAGTCAAAACGCCTGTGTACAATAAAAAGCGCTTAGGCAATAATTTCAACGATAGACTCTCATGCGAACTGTGTCCCTACTTTTCGCCGCGACAGCGCTTCTTCCGACTGCTAGCGCTCAGGTTAATGAGGCAAAATTTGTCTCGAAGGGATCATTCGACGGACAGCAGCTTGAACTCAGGGTCCATCCATCCAGACTGCGTTACGCTCTCGGAGAACCCGTCTATTTGACGGTAGATGTGGTGAATCGCGGCAAGGGGGAAGCTATAGTCCCCTCCGGCTGCTGCACCCTAAATGTGACCGTGACTGGCCCAGGTTTTGCGAGTCCCGATGATGAAAAGAGCACCGATCCAAATGGAGCCGTCGTTGAAGTCTGCGGCTGCCCAATTAAATTCATGACGATTGCAGCGCACAAGGCCTTTCGCGAGAGAGTTCTTTTGAATAAGGCGACCGGCAAAGAATGGTATGAGGCTAAGGACGACGATTGGTCAAAGGGGTATGTACTGATTGAACACTTTGTTTTGAAACACAGTGGGAAGTACGAGATCAGAATAGGTAGAGCAGTTGGCAGCCAGCATTCAAATGGGTGGCTTTACAACAAAACCGACATTAACGTTTC
>Ga0066684_10000108_pt1 | contig 23276 bp, 18 predicted proteins | sample GraSoiAngelo_133_FD_62301 | JGI IMG/M metagenome (GOLD analysis project Ga0066684, IMG submission 62301) | Grasslands soil microbial communities from the Angelo Coastal Reserve, California, USA - 14_0929_05_20cm | ecosystem: Environmental > Terrestrial > Soil > Grasslands | place: USA... | reverse complement strand
TTGGAGTTATGATGTCCTGGGCGTTCATAAAGGAGCTCGTGGATGGAGCGGCGCTGTCTTCGTCTTATGGTTCTAGCAGATGAGATGCCTGCCGTTGCTCGCCGGAGGTAAAGAGCATGGGCACGAGTTGCTTGTACAACTCATCTGCAAGCAGCCGATGGCCAAGTGCCGTAGTGTGATCATCCCATTTTGCGAGGATTAGTGAGCTGCGATCGGTCACGGAGTCGAAAGCCGCAGACAAATCAACGACTTTAAGGCCGGCGGCGCGGGCAAGCTCGATCATTTTTGTGCGGCCGGCTGACTCCTGACCAGAAAAATCCGCCGGCGCCGGCCGATAGATGATTAGCGGATGAACCCCGTGCTGAGCGCACTGTTGGGCGAACCGTTGAAAGGACCACTTGCACAGCTCGACGTAATACGGTTGCAGCCGGCGCTCAATCATCACCGCAGGCATCTTGCCGTTGACACCCGCTCGGCGGACAACTGATTCTATAATTTGTCGGTAACCCGGCGACGGTTCTACCCCTTGAATAAGAGCCTTTCTCAGGTGGGAAGCCACGAACTGTTCATCCACTGCGGTTACCGACAGGATCGCGGCGTCAGGTTGCAAGGCGAAACCTTCTTCTTCAAGACGCAGCACCCGCTGAAGAATGCTATCGGCAGCAACAGCCAAGTTCAGTATCTCGTATCGTGAATAACGCGGGTCTGCCACCCGAGAATTGAGCGCGTCCTCGACGAGGTTCTCGTAGGTCTGATCGTTCTTTACTCCGAATCCCATGTCGTTGGAAGCGCCTAGTAAGACGATTCGATATGTGTTGGCCGGCTTGGTCCTGGAGTATTCGCGATCACGCATGCCGAGTGAATTAGACGCGCACGGAGCGCCTCCCAGAACCGTGCTGATCGACGGAATTATGTCCCTTAACAAAAAGTCAGATCGTTCACGGAAGAACGCCATTTTGCCTTTACTCCACCCTTCGGGCTCTTCGGCATTATGCCATTGCCAATTATCCGTCCGGCCTACGTCGAGCTCCTCGTAGTAGCCGCGCCGCTGTTGATCCATGTCGCGAGCATTCAACACGTCTCCATGGAGACGTGCTACTACAGTCTTGAACTCAGGAATAGCTCGAGTAGTAATAGAAGGTGCAGTCAAAAGGCACAGCGCACCTATGGTAACTGTTCCTGCCGAGCGCCAGAAATGAAATGGGGACCGGCTGGCCTGTGTTCCGCGCCCCTCGGATGTTTCTCGACTCGACCATCCCCACACCATTGCACACACGCAAACCAGTAGCAGCGCGCCGAAAACGATCATCAGTTCGCGCGCTGTCGGTCGGGAGGCGGCATCTAGCAGCGCTTCGAACTCCGCCCAGCTCTGGCATGACCAGTAGGACCAGAGAACACACATTGCGGCGAAGATCCCCGCAGCTTTAAAGCCCATCATCAGCCGCTGCCGAAGAGTCAGCCGCGATGGCGCCAGCGTTCGTTTTCGCGTGCGAGTCGTCTCATAGATCGCCGTGACCAGCACGAGCACGCCGAGAATCATCCAGAAAGAGAAGTCCTTCCCATTAAACAGTGGCTTGCCCCGAATCCAGAACCACTGCCATGAGTGCAGCACCCAGGTGGCAAGAAATGTCGCCAGTGTAGCCAGCGAAAGAGCCCAAAGCGTCCCCATTTTCCGTAGTTTGAAATGGGTCGGGTAGAAGAAGAGCTTCATCACGAAGTCCTTCCAATAGATGTTAATCCGGCGCCAAAAGTCAGTGAAGCTAGTAGCCAGTAGGTAAAAATGGTGGGTCTCCGGAAGGTTAAAACCGAACATGTGAAGTAGACCGACGATCAGGTGAAACGTGCCGGAGATACGCAGATACAGCAGGTACATGCCCAACATGCATCCGGCTACATCGAGCGCAGATGAAAGCTTGTAAACATCCAGCGGCGCAAACTGGTATACTACCCGATACAAAAGCAGCTGAAACACTCCGCGGAACATCCACTTAAGTCCCGTTTGATAGATACGGGGCCAATCTTCATTGTAGTAGGTCGAGCAAAACGTCTTGTAGTCCACTACCGGAAACAGCGGAAAACAGACATTCGGCAGCAAAAAGAAATAGGAGATCGCGCGCGAGGCGCTGAAAGGCGCGGTGCCATGCTTTAGATCGTACAGGTAAACCACCAGTCGGAACATGAACATTGAACCAAGGATCACCCACATATCTGAAACGTCAGGGAACCAATGCGGGTTCGCCCGTGCGAGTGTGAGCCCGGCGCCCGCAACCACCACCAGGCCGACACGCGCGGCGAAACGAATTGGCAGGTGACACAACCCAATCAGCGCAAATCCGATGCCGATCAGCGTTAGTCCAGGGAGGAGATGGTAAAGGAACCCATTGAAGGTCATTCGCCCACTTAACCATCCGATCCATACATTGGGCCCAGCGTGACCAACACCCGTGAGAACTGCCGTAAGTGACAACAGCGCGAAAAAGGCTAGGCGAAATCGGTGCGGCAGAAGATGATGAATGATGAACCCGGCAAATGCCAACCACATCACTCGGGTCAGCAGCTGGTTCTCGAGCTGCCAACGCTCGATGAGAATGACAAGCAAAGCGAACTGCACGATGATAATAAGGAATTGTGCCGGCCCACCAAGGGCATAACTTGCCACCGGCGATTCCGTCGGCGCCGGTGGACGCTGAATCACTACCCTACTTGGGCGCTTGGATGTCTTTGTTTCAGCGAACATGTACACTTTCCTTCATCTAACCTCGTCCCCGCACCGGAAACAAAGCGTTGATACGGCTGCCATCACGAGTCGGCTCTCAAGAGGAAATCAAGTCTGGCCGTTTTGTGATCGCCATTTTCCGCAGCATATGTTTGACTTTGAGTTTGGCGGATTCCGGTAATTGCGCTCTAAGCCGTCTTTTGATGTATCCCCTGCTCCGAATCGCCGCTCGGACGAGCATGGCACAAGCGTCTGCCATTCGGCAATAGACAGCCGCAGTGTTAGTTGAGATCCGTGCTGCTTGATGAACGCTTTCTTCATTGACCGCAAATCCTTTTATCAACGAGTAATCGTACTTGGCGAATTTGGGTTCGTATGTTGCGGCGATGTATCGGTAGTAACGCTTAAAGGGCGAGTCATTCAAGAGCTGAGACCAATGCTTGAAGTATTTTTCATTATGCGTACCACTGACGCGCTCCATCGCGCTCTCCGGAACGCGTAAGCCTACGGGATCTCGCCATTGCGTCACATGATAAAAGCTGTCCTCCTTTGGTACCTGTGGAACCCGAGTACCGATAAAACGAGCGATCTCGTCGTAACATTTGCTAGGGTTTTCGATGTAATCTTCGTAGGTTAACTCGTAAACATGCTTTAAATATGATTTGTCTTCTTCGAAAAGCCCATAGCAATGCAGCCAGTGATCAAAAAGGTTGTGTAGTGGCGCGAAGGTGACTTTCCATCTCTGGTTGTTGGCCATACTCACCGGCACCGGATGCCGTCTTGCAACAACGAAGTAGCTGTTGGGGAACACGGCTTGCAAGAAACGTGTCTTCAGCAGATTGCCAGGCGTCTTCTCGACGCGGATCGCTTTGGTTTGGTCCCAATAACGTTCCCAGCTCTGTCTTAATTTTAATGCGTTCTCCGGGGTTAAGAGCGGCGAATTCTCTGTCAGGTGCGCACGTGGATCAAACCCGAATGCGCCGGCACCGCCATACACGTTATCAGACGGGTAAACATCCTGCAGAAATTGACCCTCGTCCTGTAGTACACCGGTGTTCTTGAAACCAGTGCAGTTCTCGAGCCTCGCAACATTACGAGCTAGAACGCTGGTTCCACTTCGTCCTAGACCACACACGAACACGTACTTGGGATTATCGATCGTTTGCATATTCATACTTTGTTCTTATCGCGTTTTTAACTGCCACGGGGTCTCTTCCGGCGTGACTTAAGGATCCGGCCTCGGCATAATCAGTTCATCGCGAGATGACGCAGAGGAATTCGCATCAAATGCCCCAAGTCGCCGAGCTGTATCCCTACCTTCGAAGTAAAATAGCGCCTTGTCCCAAAATCTCACAACAAATAATCTCCATCGATTATAATGTTGCCGAACCCGCTTGGTTAGCGTCCAGCCAAGCAGCTTTTGCATGAGGGAGTACTTCCAAGGTAATTGCGGAATCTGCAATCGGCCACCGAGGGTTGTTGCAAGCTGTTGCAATTCGTCGACAAGCCTTGTTTGTTCTGGGTAGAACCGGAAGAACCGCCGTTGGAGGTAATTCAAACAGGCTGCCCGCGTCCTCTCGCTCTCCTCCAAAGCACGAAGATAACCGATGTGTAATTGCATCGAGAGAAACAGCGACGCTAGTTTTCCCGGCGATTGATCAAAGTCACTGAGACTGCCAGAACCCGACACGCGGTAGAACGCCTTGGCCTCCGGGACAAACCGAATAGCATCGCTCGCTAGCACGACCCGGGAAAAATATTCGCCGTCATCATCGAAAGAGAGTCGTGTGTCCCAGGATCCCGCTGCATGAGTCAATTCGCGACTCACGAGCCACGTCGCGGGCGGCATCTGGAGATTCTGCCCAATCTTGCGTATGAGCCATTCCACTGATGCTAAATCGCACCAGAGCGCTGTAGGCACAAAGCTAGCTCGATTTCGGCTATAAATGAAGTAGCCCCATGCAGAGGAGATCAAAGTTCGTCTGCTCTTGAGCTCTGTCGCGGCTTCCATTTGCCTGGCGATTTTGTCTGGCGCCAACAGGTCGTCCGCGTCCAGCCACTGAATATAATCGCCCTGACAAAGCTCGAACGCCTTGTTTCTGGCTGCGGACGCACCTTGGTTTTGTTGGGTGACGACCAATACGTTCCCGGAAGCAAATTGCCGGGCGACTTCAAGGGTGCGATCGCGCGATCCGTCATTGACGATGATGAGCTCCTTGCGCGGCCAAGTCTGCGCCAGCGCGGATCGGATGGTCTCGCCGATCCAGCGCTCGGCGTTGTAAGCCGGTATCAAAATGGAAACGAGAGGCGCCATCAGAGATCGGCTCCCAGTTCTCGCAAATCAGAACTCACAAGCCGAGCATAGACGGCCGCCGTTATCGCGGCGACTTTGTCCCACGAATAGCGCTCGTTGGCGTAGGCTCTAATCTCGGCCCGCCGGGTTTCAAGGTTACAGAATAATTCGCTCTGAAAGTAGCTCTCAATCTTACAGGCTAGATCGGCCGGGTCCTGCGCCCTGAAAACAAGGCCGGTCCTATCCTCAATGACCTCTTCTTTCAAGCTTCCGACGTCGGCGACGATCGCCGGCAAACCAAAACTGTAGGCCAGGAAAAGCACGCCGCTTTGGAAAATGTGCGTGTAAGGCAGGATCATTACGTCCGCTGCCTTGAAGTATAACTCGGTTTGCTCGTCTGGAACGTATTCGATCCTGGCAATCACACGATCACCTATTCCATTGCTCGTGATTGTTCGCTCAGTACGCTCCCAATAATCCATCCGCCCCTTGGGTCTGCCCACAATGAGCAGCCGATACGTCCTGTCTTGCTTTAGAAGCTGCGTGAAGGCCGATACCAGGTATTCGAGGCCCTTGTAAGGCGCGATATTTCCGAAAAAGAGCAACGACTTATCACGTTCCGCCAACCCTAACTGTCCTTTTGCCTCTGCAGATGAAAGACTGGTATTTTGAACCGTGTTGTTAATTCCAAATGGGATCACACTTATCTTCTCTCCAGGAACGCGAAACGCACCAATCATCTCGCTCTTCATTCCCTCGGTGTGAACGAAAATGTGATCGCTGAGGCTGTATTGGATCTTTAGTGTAACACGATTGAGCCAGGAATCGTTCTGGTCGCGTTTAGCTTTATTGACATTGTGCGCTGTGAGGAGGACGCATTTGCCGAACATCCTATAGTAGAGCATCAGGAGGGTTCGGTCGAAGAGCTCAAACTTGTTATTCCACAAAATGTGAAGGAGTTTTGGTTTTGCCTTTGCCGCATACGCTAATAGCTTCGTGTAATAGCTCAGGACTCGCACGACCTTTGCTGGAGTGCCAGCCTCGGCGCGCTGGTCACCGCGCAGATTAAGGAAATTGACTCTGGGATTACGGAGCAACTCCGGCACCCTAAGATCATCGCTTCCGATAAAATCAACGTTTATTCCTACTGAAGTCAGGGCGGCTGCCATGCCGAGTGCATATGGCCTGTCTCCACCGCCTGTGAGTAAGGCAACCCTGATCGCCGCATGACGCCCGACGGCCAGCCGCTGATGGAGGACCGATGGCTCAACGTGCTGACGGTACGCGGCTGCGACTGGACGTCCGCCTTCTCTCTTTAGTTCTCGGCCATTTGTTTTCAGCTCCCGCTGCATCATTCAAGCCTTCACAACCGCGCGATTGCTCACGGCCGCGCCCTCGAGTTGACCCATAACTGCTTGGAATACTTCATCGACCGAAATTGCCGTTACAGCGCGCTCATCGTATCCTCGTTCGTAAAAGAACTCCGCGAGTAACGGTGACACAATTTTCTTTTGCACACCGTACTCGTAGATTTCCCACGGGCTCGTGCAGGTGAAAAGGGTAACACATCGAGCCCTAGCCCCCAAGGCAAAATGCATGGGCAGACTATCACCGCTCACCAGGCACCGATGATTCTGCACATCGGAAAGATGTTGAAGGAGCGACGGGCGCTTCGGAAGTAGGTTCACGGTCAGTCCTTCATCTTCCAGCCGTTTCTTCAAATCTCCGTAATAGGCCCATTTTTTCATTGGCCAAACGGTTCCCGCCTCCGCTGCTATGGCAACGTCACCGGTTAGTTCTGTCTCGATCGGTTCCGGCAGCAAATACTGTTCACCCACGAACCGCAGGCCAAGTCCATTAAAAATCATCTCCTGGTAGCTTTGCCGGTTAAGAAATTTCAGCCTGTCAGCTTCCTTTCGGCCATATGAACTGATCAGGCTTAAGTCGAACCAGCGCCTGGCGTCCTCGGTGTATCGCAGCGAATTATCCGAATCGGCGTAGGCGCCGAAGATCTCACCGCACTTGACAGTTTTCAAGTACTGCGCCACGTCCAATGTGTCTTCTAGGTTAATTGCCAGGTCATAATGCCTATCTAACGCTCGTTCACGCTCCTCCCAGGAGAAAGGTCGAACATTGTCCTGCAAGTTCTCGAGAAGGACTGTATTTGTTGCCGCTGTCACCCAAGTTATATTTCCATTAAAGCGACGCATTAGTGGAGTCGTCCGCACGACGTCTCCAGTCGCACCGAGCTTGATAATCAGGACATTCATTCGCTAAGAGGCCTTTGACAGGCGAGAGATCCCTGGCTGCCCAAAAACCCCGTTGGAACGCCGCAAGAGCCGTGCCTTCTAATCTTTATTAGCAAGATGGTTCGCTTGGAGGTGCCGCCAACGGCGCCACAGCCTCACGTCGAGAAGCACGTGATAAGCCTCGTAAGCCAGTCCTTCAGGAACCGAAAGGATAGTGCGATTTAATTCTCTCAAGATTCGCCAGCTTAGCCGTGTCTTCCCCTGAATTGCACGGATCTCATCAACCCAGCTCGAAACTCGGCCCTCGAGAAGTTCGTTGAGGCGCTCCGTCGGTTCCAACAACTGGTCCGCAATGTACCACCGGACCAGTTCCGGAATGCCCCTTTCGTGCCCAACCAGACCTTTGGTTGCGAAAACCTTGTTGTTTACAAATTTTTCCGGAAGGATCCAAGGCGACGCGGCTCGAATATGCCGTAAAATACCATTGACATAACTCGTGGGGTCGTCTCGAAGCTCATCGAACAAGCCGACATGCAACGCCTTTTTACCGAAGGCATTGGACCAAATCCTTATCGTGCGACAGTAGTTGGAGGAGAGTCTGTTGCGACGCCGTTCGAGCTGGCGCAGAAGCTCCACTAACCTCACCTTGCGGACATCGCGACCTTGCAAGCGGCCAAAGTCGTAAAGCAGCTGAGACCACGCTCGCTCGATCGGGTGACGTAGTGTCAACACAATTCGCAGGTCCGGGAGCAACTGGGCGATTCGGTTGACCTGCCAGGCCTTTAGGCGCGCATAACGTGGGGTAATCTCTCCGCGAACCGGCTTCGGCTCGGACCCGTTTCTGGCGCTAAAGTGCGCTGCATACCACCCAAAACCGTGCTCTAACATTTGAGGCATGAAGAAGAACGCCATCTCCTTAGAATCGCTCATCTGGATGTCCGGATGGCATTTCAACACTTCATAGAGCCAGGTTGAGCCGCATCGCATCGATCCAATGCCCAGAAAAGTCGGTCCACAATTCTGCATATAGGGCTGCAAATCAGAAGGCATGAGCACGGTTCTCGGAGGGGAAAACCGGAGTTTATTCGCCGGCGCTGCGCAAAACAGTTCCAACCAGAGACTTGATCACGTTGCGTAAATACGAGTCAGCCTCCAGAGCATCCTCAAGATTGATATTGAGGCCCTAACTAGATGATGATGTTCGAAGGAGAAACACCTTGCCATTATGCCTGCCCCCACGGCTACTTTGGCCGCCAGAAGCGACGTCAGTTCTTCTACGAGCGTAGTTTGATTCAGCGAGCCTAGTCTGTAGCTTCTCGGGCCGATCTTTTTCTCCCCCGTCACTATCAAGTTTCCGCCAAGGTATTTAATGCAAGGAATTCTTGCCGCGACTTCCAAAAGTAAAACCAACCTCTTCCATCTTGTAGTAGACGGAAAAAAACACATGCTGCCGTACTCGATGTTCTCCAGGCCACACCTCCTAAACCAGTCGCGCACTTCAAATGGCGAATATAATTTCTTGTCATACGTAAAGTATTTAACAAAATTTAGCTTGTTTGGTATAGAAACGACAAGCCGGCCACCCGGCTTAAGCACCCGGGCGGCTTCGCGAATGCCAGAAAGTGGATCTGGTAAATACTGGAAAACTCGCGAACTGACAACCGCGTCGAAGCTATCGTCGTCCAGCGGCAGCTTAGTGATGTCGGCGCAGACCAGGTCAATTTTACATTCGTTTGTTCCTGGTCTGACAAGAAAAGTGTCCAACATGGGCCGAGTGAAATCAACACCAACTAGCTGCAGCGAAGGCACTCTCTCGACTAAAAGTTCTGTTATTCTTCCATGGCCACATCCTAGGTCGACAACCCTGGAGTCCCTCGCAATTCGAGCAAGTTTAATAAAGTTTTCTGCAGTAGTCCTAGCTGACGAACTATCCCTCCTGGAGGTTTTGATATACTGACGCCAGCGAGTGCACCATCTTTCAACAGCACGTCCATTGCCGATGGAATCTTCTACATAGCTCATCCAGCACCCATCTAAATAGAGAACCCAATCCATGGCTGTCAAGGCTTAACCTGCGGAAAAGGTGTAAGGCGATACCTTACGTGTTTCCCAGCATCGTCCCTACTGGGGGTTCTGCTACTTGACGTAGGTGAGTAGCTGTTGGGCATTACAAGCTAAAGCCTTCACAACGCACACCATTAGCGGCATCCTTCTCGATGTGGCACGTAAGATATTTAATCTTTCGATATTTCTGCCCCACTAGAGCCTTCAAAGAGCTACCTCCGCCTGCTTCATATTCGTAGAGTGTATCTATCATGGCAATAGCCTTCGCAAACGACAAGCCGTCGGCAATGACTTTGCTATTCAGATCGTCGGTAATACTCTCTTCGCAACTTCTAATGTGCTCGAATAGGTCACGGTTGATTATATCTAACTTCGAGCTTGCAATAAGTAGTTGAACAGCTCGCATTAGTAGCATGATAGCCATATAGCAGGGATCAAAAAGACAAAACCCAGCGGATTGCATGTACTCCCAATCAATAAACATGACATCCGAGTGATTCACGAATATGTTGCGCATGCCGAGTTGACCATGGACCAACCCCCGGCGAACCAACGTGTGGCTGCTTATAATCGCAGTTAGCCTACGCTCCAGGGCCTGCTTGGCTCCAATCGAGAGTGATTTAATTCGGCCTAGCTGTACAAAGATGTCGACAGGCACTGGTTGCGCAGGTGTCTGCTCAGTATCGTTGAAGGACAATGGCGTGTAACTGAAGGGCGCCTGTTTTTGTAACAGGTATATCTTGTCGATAATACGTCGACCGAGGTGTGTAATACTCGTCGTAGTGGGAAAAGAGCGCAATAAACTCCCTATGGTAAGAGGGCTTGAATAGCCGTGAAGATACTCCAAAAGCAAGAAGGAGTATCCGGCATGTTGGAGAGATGCGATTGGTCGACTAGCATTTCTCTGTGCTTCCGGGCTGGTCGTTGTGAGATATTGTAGCGCTCGATATTCACGATCATGATACAGCGTCGTCTTACCGAAGGCGTGAGCCGTGTGGCTCCCATCCGTCAGCTTAAAACGAAAGTAGCGAAACTGCGGTCCTCCAAGGCCAAGAAAACGCGTCTCTTGAACGCTCAACTGGCTCCTGACCGAAGACATATTGAAATACCTACAGAGAACATCCTTAATAACAGCTGGATCATACGGCTTTTCCGCAGCACTCATTGCAGGATGGCGGTGGTGCTGATTGAATCTGCGCTTGCCGGAATTTCAGTCATTTTCCGTGAGTCCCGAAACAGGAGCCGCGCGATCGCATCTAGCGTAAGCACTGCATTTATTTCACCAACATAATTGCTACGGCCATGTACGTGATTGTTCGCTAGGAGCTTGAGAAAAGTTGGATTCCAGAAAGGCATTTCCTGGATTCGAGCATCGGTGATGGCATCGTTAATGTATCCCGCTAACTCTCGCCTGAACCAGCGTCGATAGTGCAAGTACTTGTGCAGACCGACGATCCTTAAACTCGAAGTCACCCGCGTGAATATAGAATCGAGCGGCGACAGCCAATCAGGCCAACCCTCGTTATTCAGATAATCAAGTTTGAACGTTGCTTCGGAAAAGAAGCGTCGGAATAACACGGCCGGTCCAGGATTATTTGGCAGCTGGCCTTTATCGGTCGGAATTTTGCTGAGCCCTGGGCTATTTGCCTGCACGACGCCCCACGCAGAGAGGGGCGATCCCCGGAGCTTTTCCGGGACCTGATACGCCAGGGCCACCAGCTCGTTGTCCAAATACGGTGTTCGAAAATTGACCTGTGACCGGCTGGCGGCGAGGCCCCCAAACAAATTTCGAGGCACTTCGTGAAAAGCCGCAAAGGTAATAGGGTGTTTGCTTCCCTTGATACCCCAATGTAGTGCCGAGTTCAAAGTGTGAGTAAATTGCGGATTAAATAACGCCGGTGACAACCCCACCTGTCCAAACGTAGATACCCCGCGCAAAATCTCGCTTCCGTAATTGCCAGTCAGACGTACCGGCGCCAACTGTCGAGCTCGCCTATTCAAATAAATCTCGTGCGCGCCTGTAAGTCCGAAACATCCGTCAGTCACATATACCGTGCGATCGACATGAGAAGCAAAATCGGAAAAGAAATCGGCGCCAATTCGGAGGAGCCGGTGTTCAAGGCCACATGCTTTTGCCACGCGAGCGGCTAGTCGATCATCGAATGTCTCGCCAGTTTCGCCAGAAAACGTGTAGCAAAGCGGCTTTTTGCCGGCATCGGGTAGGCAGGCCATAATCATCCGAGTGTCCAAGCCGCCTGTGAGGGAGATGCCGATCCCTGAGTCTGACTCAAAATAGCGCGGGAGAATCCTCTTGAACGTTTCTTGAAACCTAGCCTCGAAAGCCTCGGGGGAGAGGAGAGGCTGCGACTCCCAGATCTCCGGAGAAAAATACGTCCTCCTCTTATGGATTTTTCCGCCTTCAAACGACCACAATGACGCCCCAGGTAACAGTTGGATGCCCTGAAACAGTGTTCGTCCTTCCAGGGTGCATCCGTAGCCCAAGAACTGCGTGACTCCTTCCTCATCAAATGCTCTCAATTCCGGGAGGACGCGAAGTAGCGCTTTGGCCTCACTGGCGAAATAGGTGGCATTCTCAGTTTGGTGCCAATAGATCCGTTCCGAACTGTAGCGATCGTTGAAGAGAAACGCCCTTTCTTGCCTTTTATCAATGAGCAGCCCGCTGAAGAGGCCATTCAGTTTCTCAAAGCACCGCTCCCCCTCTTCCTCGTAGAGATGGACAAGCCAATTGTTGGTCTTCTCAAGTCCATGTCCCTTTCGTTTAAGCGTGGAATGGACCTCACGATCTACGAGGCATTCGCCGGAAAGAACGAGCGCGATATCGTGCTGCTCATTGAAGAAAACCTGGTCCGCCGCAAAGGAATTTTCGTGCGCGACCCAGCCCGCATATACGCCAATACTTGGCGCAGAGTACCTTCCTGAAACGTAGAAGCCTTCGTGCTTCATGGAAGCGACCATGGACCTCACGAGAGTTTCACACCCTTCAGGCGGTCTGTGACTGATGATTCCAACGATGCCAGGCATAATGGCTAAGAAAGTTGAGTTTTGAGAGTCAGGATGTATCTGCTATCTGCCATCCGTCTCCGCTCTCTGTCCTCTGTCCTCCGACATACTTGAATCCTGGAGCCGGCGGGAGGAATTGAACACTCCATCTGCTGATTACTATTCAGCCGCTCTATCATTGAGCTACACCGGCCTAATAAAGTCAATCTTCCTCAAGCTATCCCGAGATGAGCCAAACTGTCCCCAATCCTACCGGTGCAGTAACTGGCCTACTAAGACATCGATAAAGATTCTTGTGGCCAGTGGTGTGCGAAGCTACACATCTTATACTTGTAGCGGTCCTGCCATTCCGCCGCCGCTCGATCAGCAATTGGCTGCTTTGCCTTCATTATTGCGGCGTTCTTCCCAAGGCGAGTTGTCAGCTCCGGCCTTAAACAGTGCGTCTGGTACGATTCGGAAGGCCATCGAACGTAAGCGAACTAACAAATTAATCAGTTGAGATGGGAGTATTTCTGACAACCCAAGGTGCAATCTCAATCGCAAGGCCAAACTGCCTTTCAAGGTAAGTGGCATGTAGTACCTGGGAAAGCGCACCTGTTCAAAACCATTCCGGCGCTTGAACTCGGCTAATGGACTATTCTTCTTATTTCCGTAACTAAAGTTCCCGTATACAAGGTGAGAGATCCCCTTCTCATGGCACACTTCAACTGCCTTCGTTATAAGCGCGTTCATGGGCCTTTTGTCGTAATGCGAAGTCATGGAAAGTATTTGAATAATCCGCGCCGTGCGATCTACATAGATGAGCTTGAGGAATCCGATAAGTTCACCATTATGGTAAGCGCCGATGAACTCGCTCCGCTCGGGATATGTCGCATTCTCCATTTTGACCGTCTCGAAATCCTTTCCAAAGTGCCAGAAGGGTCTCCCCTGCCTCACAGGCTGCTCATCGTAGATTCGTTTTATCCCTTCGACGAGCTCATCGTTGAATTTGGTCACGTGCACCGACACGCCGCGCTTAGCTGCCCGTCGCGTATTCTTGCGTGACTCTTGAGGTATCTTTTCCCACCATTTAGTAAAGCTTGCAGTAGTCGCTACCGCCGCATTGTCCCAGCGAAGGTAGTAATTGTAATTCGGTGTTGCGTCGCCAAGTCTTTGCACGAAGACAAAAATGTCTGCCCTTAGGCAACTCTCTTTCAGTCTGGAAGCGAATGTTTCCGGGTTGGAAACAGGCTCGCCTTCCACCAACTGTTCGTCTCTCAGGCCGGCGATCTTGAGCCATTTGCCAGTCACAATTATTTCCCTGCCATCGACGTCGATCGAGGGGACGCTGGTAGTTTTTCCACGGACCCGAATTTCAATTTGATTCGCTGTCACTTGTATTTGAAACAATTATGCAGGACAAAGATGTGACGGAAGCGATGTCGCACGGTTCGGTTGAACGCCGCGAAGCCACTGTTCAAACATAACAAGACTGAAAAGGAGCTTGTGATTATCGTGCCGCCGGGCCCGATGTTCTTCCAGTAGCTGCCGCACCGGTTCGGGTCGGAGAAATTGAAACATGCAGGCGTTCTCATCCAGCAGCACTTCCGGGAGCTCGCCGCCCACCGCGGAATGGAACCAGGAATCGACCACGTTGACAGCGAAGCCGCGTTTCCTTCGCTTGAGTATCTGTGGGGGTAAATAGGACTGACAAACCTGCCGATGTAACCACTTACGGGAACCGCGGCGAATTTTCATGCTCGCATCCAGTCTTTGGGCGTATTCGACCACCGTCCGGTCGAGATAAGGCACACGCGCCTCGAGGCTGTGTGCCATCGAAAGCTTGTCTGCATACATCAATAACTCGTCAGGTAAAGAGGATCGAATTTCAATGAGCTGGAAGCCGCCGAGCTCGTCGAGCTGTGTCATCTCCGGCTTTAGTTCCTGCCAATATTTCACCAAGCTGGGACTTTCGTTGCCATTCGACCGGTACTCTTCGCGAAACAAGTGATCAATGGTGTGCCGCGACGCAATAGAGAAAACGTCCTGATAACGTTGCAGGCGTTCCTTGATGGCAAGAGAGCGGACACCTCGCTTCAAAGTTTCGTTCCTAGGGAGATAATTCACGGCGGAACTCAAAGGGGAGCGAAACGCGCCGGGAAGTCCCCGCCACCAATCGCCGTAACGCACGCCGAGGTGCCGATTGTAGCCGCCAAATAGTTCGTCGGGGCCCTGCCCGATAAGAACGACCTTGACGTCTTCGCGCGCGCGCTGAGAGACGAAATACATCGGGACGATGGAAGAGGCGGCGATCGGCTCTTCTAGGCAAGCTACTATCGCCGGCAATGAGCTCTCGAATTGGGCGCGATCGATCTTCACCGGAATATGCCGTGCACCAAAGAGCGAGGCAGTTTCCGCTGCGTCGGCAAGTTCATCATCCTGAAAGGTCTCGCCGTAGCCGATGGTAAAAGCCGGCCAGGACCCACCATTCTCATTCATCAGGCCGAGAAGAAGACCGGAATCAAGCCCACCGCTGAGCAAAATGCCGACGGGCACATCACTCAGCAGGTGCCGCCGAACCGCCGCGCGATATAGCGCTAACAATTCCTCGCTAGCTTCGCGGTCTTCCTTTGGACTCGAGAATGGAATGGGCGAATAACTATACCAGCGTTCCTCCCTACACTTTCCCTTTTCTACGATCAGCATCGCTCCTGGCGCAAGCTTCCGAATGCCTTCAAAGATCGTGAGCGGCGAAGGAGTGTAGCGAAACCTCAAAAACATGTTCAGCGCCAAAGGATCCACATCCGTGCGGGACTCCTGCGCCGCCAGAATCGCGCGAATTTCGGATCCGAAAGTTATCTGCTTCCCAGAGATCCGATAATAGATGAGTTTAATGCCCATGGCGTCGCGCGCCACCACCAGCCGTTTCTTTCTCACATCCCAGATAGCGAGTCCGAACATGCCGTTGAGATGATTGAAGACATCAGTCCCCCACTCCCGATAACCGTGCACAATGACTTCGGTGTCACAGTTAGTTCGGAAAGAATATCCCAGCTGCTCAAGTTCCACTCGCAGTTCTTTGAAATTATAAATCTCGCCATTGAAAATGACCCAGACTGTCTTTTCGGCGTCGGCCATTGGCTGATGCCCGCCGGCAAGGTCAATGATGGAAAGACGACGAAACCCCAGGCCGATTGGACCAGAAACAAAATAACCTTCGTCGTCAGGCCCGCGATGAGCAATGGAATCCGCCATTCGCCGGATTATCTCCGGATCGACCGGTGCGTTATTGATGAAATTAAACTGACCGCAGATGCCGCACATTCTACATAATAAGCATGTTCAGCTAAGCTTTGCCGGAATGGCCATTATTGCAGTGACTAAGTTGGCCGGAGTCGCCTCCACCATTTTCCGAAAGATAATATGCCAGACTTCGGAACATTTGCGATTGGCCCCAGCGATGCATGGGAACGTTATCCCAGCCGAAATGCAAACGACGCGAGCGGAAAGAACCGTCGCGCTTGACCCACCCTTTCACGATCTCATTAATTACCGTCCTGATCGTTTGTTCCAAGTGCGGAAACGGCACACGCAGGACGAGGCCTAAATTGATGCATTCCGCGCAGTCATAAAGTTCCGTTTTGTAAACGGTCAGGCGGGGCGCCTTGGAAAAAGGCTTTGGTAAACCTTTGTCGTCAAAAAGATTTCTCAGGTAATACTCAACTCCCCGGGCAAGCGCATCATAACAGCGTTCGTCACGGACTAGCGCAAAGATCTTCCCGAGGGCTTTCATCACAAAGCCAGTGTGAAAATGATCCACAAAATCGCGGACGCCATCGACGGCATAATACCAGGAGCCATCCTGATTCTGCGTCTCGAGAACAAAGTTCAGGTTGTGCTCCGCGCTCTTGCGATAATCATCATTTGAAAATACCTGAGACGCGCTAAACAACAAAAACGCTCGATAAGCTGCCGCGTTAATGACTCCGCCTCCGCCAAAGGGACTATATGAGCAGCTGCTGGCCGTGGCCGATGTCTCGAACTCCTTGATATCGAATCGGGCATGGCGCGCAATGGATGCGAGAATCTGTTTCCATTCATCGCGCTGATCTATCTCGTACGCCTGAAGGAAAGCCTCATAAACGTACGGCGTCGTTGTTATCAAAGGCGTATCTTTTCTAACCAGACCGCCGCGTGTGACCCAGTCAAAAGGATAGCCCCAGCAGTATTCCTCAAAGCCCGGGCAACGCGATTTTTTTAGTCGCTCGAGAAATTCAATGGCCCTTCCCAGGCAGCTCGACTTCCCTGTTGCCTGGTAGAGGAATAAGAAGCCCATTGCGTAATGCGCATCGGCAATGGGAAAACGAATTCGATGGTGAAAGAGGCGGCGCGCGGATGGCAAAAACGCTTCGCAGACAATAATTGGGGCGACTGCAGCAGTACCAATCGTTCGATGACGATAATAGAGCGCTTTCGCTCTCCCGCCCACGGGTCCCGCAAAAAAACTCTGATGATCCCAGGAGGTTTCACCATACTTATCAAGCCACTGGGTGAATTGCGATAAGACCGTGGCGACCTTATCGGAAAGCTCCCGATCCGTCTCGGAAAACGCCCGGACAGACACGCTCCCGGCCCGAGCAGTGCCTGGCTGAGCAAACGCGCGCTTTATGGGAGCGACCTTTCCCGCTTGGATGTTTTCCATTACTCCCTAATTCCCGTTCGACGATAATGAGGTCAGCTTGTGCAGGTAATTATCACGCCACTCACAGAGGTAGCGACGCAGCATCGTCCGCGCCGTGTAGTTCAGGCTTTCCGCAGTTTCTTTTGCTTCATCAAGCTCGTGAAAGTCTAGTCGGATGGTCGTGTGCTCGCCGCCTTTAAGCTCGACTTCAAACTGGATCCGATCTCCGCGATACGTCCACGCAACGGGATTACTTCCGACGCGAACTTCCATAATGGTGGAAGAGTCGCGCTCACGTCTTCGGATTAGGAACTGTTTTGTGCGGTTAGAAAGGTTTTCGATGCGCAGTTCCTTCCCGTACATCTCTACCTGAGTCACATCATCAGATAGAGCCCTTTGCCGGCAGCTTCGCCTTACCAGCTCACCGAGGCTTCGCCAGCGAAGCGGACAAGCCAGAGCATTCAACCGTTCGATGAATGCAATTAACCGCCCGCAATGGTCGCGACAAGAACCATGGTGGACTACGATCACGACAGGTTTATCGAGCAGGCTGTCGAATGCGAAATTTTCGATACCACTCCGTGGATATCGGCGGGTGAATAATGGGAAATTGTCGTAGGCCATGATGGCAGTGTCCCAAACATCAGCGACCGTAATTGCCCGGGGATTGCTGTTGGAGCTGATCGTATCGTTGTTTACGGCAGCAATGAGATCTGTTCGTTTCAATATTCTCATGGCCGCTTCGGAAAAAACGCCTTGCGGAAAGACCATTACCCGGTCATGAGCAAGACCGGTGGTAGCTTCATGCTGGTCCATTCGTTCAAGCGCTTGTCTTGTTTTTGCGTAAAGATGTTCGGAATCGTCGCTCCCAAACTCTGCCCGCGTGTGCGCGCAGCCATGCACCGAGATTGAGTAATATTCCGGGTTCTCTCGGAAAAGCCGGGTGACGCCCGAATCGCTTCTGCGCCAGTTCCACGGAATGAATGCAATGTTGGTGGAAAACTTGTAGCGCTGCATGAGTGAGAGCAGCTCGCGGTAGTCGACAAAACCATATCTCGGCTTCAATAAAGGGTCGTCAATTATCAAGCACGCGCTTTTTTCCGGTGCGGCCCAACACGTTTCCGCGAAAGCCCACTTAATGTAGAGAACCGGAGGCAATGCTTGAAGAACGTGCTGCCGAAGATCAAAGATACCATCGGGCAAGTCACTCTCTATGTCGATAATGCTCCTGCTTGAGCACAGAAACACTGGCACGCCTTCAGACTCGAGTCTTACAAAAGCTGCCCCGTGATTTAATGAGATGATTTCGACATGCCGGCTGTGTGGGGCCGACGCAAAGAGTAGATCAACCTCTGCGTCCTCGGCCGCAATTCGAATACCAGCCATTATTCCACAAAACTCAGGCAGCTTGTCTGAAACCTCGAATTGGCCCGAGTAGGGACGCCGTTCACCGAATGGATTCTGTCCCGCTTCAATTTCTGCCAATCTACCTAAAGCGGCTATGTCTTTTCCCGCATACGCAAAAACAGAGTGAATCTGTTCACGCCACCGCCGTGCACGATCCGGGTTCTGCTCAAGACCCCTCAGTAACGTAGAAAGGTGGTCTGACGCGCAAAGTAGTCTTAAACCAACCTGATTGGTGCCGTTATGATCAGCGAATAATTCCGTGACCGTCGAGGTGCGCCATGAAATGCCAAAGAAATCCAGTAGTTTTCCCAAATTGCAATCTTGGGGTGACAAACCATCGCTGCTTGCCAGTAAGATTGCTTGCTCGTTCAAGATTAGATACTCCGGGCTAAAAAAAACTCACAGCCTTAGGATGGTTTGCGGGACACAACTAAACAGCGCATTGCCCGCGTCGGTGCGATTATATGCAGAACAGCTGCTAATCGACAGGTAACGGCGGATAAAAGCCTTCCCGCAGAGTGAGGGACCCAATAAGAGTGCTCTTTCCGCATCACGTCAAATCCCGCCTTGATAAATGGTTCGGCGCACTCCTCCAAGGACGGGACATAACACTCCTCTTCCTTTGCCTGCGAAATCGATTCTTCAAACCGCTTCGGACAGAGGAAAACGATTATTCATATCTATGACAACACAGACTCCGCCAGGCGTCAACAAATTCAAGATATCTCTGGCGCAATCGAGTTCGGTACCCGCGTCGCGGCAGTAGCGGATGGTGTTTACGCCAAAAACGAAATCAAACCGTCCTTCCAGGCGCGATCTCTCTGTTTTAAGGCAGATCGAAAGATCGTTCACTAAACTCTCGTTCTTGGCAGCATGGAATTTAAGCCGGTCAACGTCATCCGGCGGCAGGCACCGTTTCGCCTCGCGTTTCGCCGCTTCAATCAAAACGGCTGAAAAATCCGTTTCAACTGCCTTTTCAACTCGGATGCCCTGCTGCCTAAGAACGGACATCAGATGAAGCAGGTTCATACCGCCAGCCGCAACCAAACTCGAGAATCCTAATGCCGCGTTCTTTTAGTTCACGTGGCAGTAGACGACCGAGAGCCTGCAGGTAAACCTCTTTGTAATCATGTTCGAGTAGATAGCTGATTCCATAGCCGGCTGTCGGGCTCGTGTACTTGTATATCGCCTCCGGAGACGTGTATTCCTTGAAAAATTCGGCCTGGAGCCGATCCGCGGTATCGACTGCGCCTTCGGAGTTACCGCTCGTCATGAACAATTGAGGCTCGTGCATAAAACTTCACACATGGTCAAAGGTTGCCGCGATTCTGGGCCGTAGCGACGCGAAAGTTATCCACCTTTTTAAACCGCAAGACAGCACCCAAGATTGCCCTCAGCTTTTTCATCTGTTCTCGCCGGTGAAAGCACATCAACTCACGTGAGACTGGTCTCTTTATCCGCCGCAAGGCAGCCCAGCAATACCCCGCCAGCAACACCAAACCGCCGACTGGATGTTTGGCGCTTCGATAACAGACGCGAAACAGCTGCCATACCGGCGAGCCGCCTAGGTAGTAGTCTTTTTCGCCGTATGAGAAGAGCGATGCGACTATACCCCGTTCAGCGGTACCCAGAGAGCGATAATGATGAAACCGCTTCTCTGGAAACGAACATGTCTTCCACCCTTTCATCCGGGCGGTCGTGACAGCGATCCAATCGACCCCCCCGGCCGGATTACCGATGTAGCCGCCGATTTCCTCGAAGCACTGGCGCCGAAACAGCTGACACCCACCGGCAACGTGGTTTTCGCCTTCAAAGCTATCCCTGGCTGAGTCGTAACCATTCTCTACGAACGGCGTTCCAGCTACACCCAGCCTGGGATCTTCGGAGAACTTTCTCATTAAAAACTCCAGGTAATCGGAATCGAAGGACAGGTCCGCATCCAGGTTACCGATGACCTCGAACTCAAGGGTCCTGAGCCGCTCCAATCCTGCATTAAATGCGTGGACCTTTCTTGCAAAGCTGCGATCGGCGCGCTGCGGCAGCCGCACTAATTGCATCCACGGATAATGGACCGCGTAACGTTGGACAATCTCAGGCGTCTGGTCCGTTGAGCCGTCATCTACAATGACCCAGCGTTCCGGCAGCAATGTCTGCGCCACCATCGATTCCAGTGTTTTGGCGACAAAACGCTCTTCGTTTCGCGCGGGAGTAATAAGCACGTATTTCATGGCGCAGCTGTGAGCGTTAAAACTTTGAAGCGTTGAATGGGGCACATTGATCGAGGAGAGATTCTAGAAAACTGAAGACCAATGGCAGAAGTTAAACATTGCAGATCAGAAGTGAGAAAGTCGAAACAAGTTACGACTGAAAAGTGATCAACGGTCAGCGAAGGGTAGAGAGCAACTTGTTATCACTCTTGTCGACTTGCCCGGTTTCCGGCGATTGTAATCGATTGGGATAAATTTGGGCAAAGATTTCGTCCATGATTCGCGCAGTCAGAATAATTTCCCGGTGCCGGATCGGCGGCGGCGCGCCGGAACGGATGGTGTCGTAAAAGCGCTCGATCAGCTCCTTCATGCCAAAATCCTGGTAAAGGCGCTGGCGAACGAAGTTTGTGATGTTGGCGCATGCGGCTTTTAAGTGCTCCTGCGCGTTTAGGAGCGGCGGCAGGAAATAGGTGAGATAACTTTTGAAGGACCGGTTGCGAGAGCGGATAAGGCTTCCGGTGAGAATATCAGCCACGAGCGAGTTCTCCGGGCCATAAACACGAAGCAGGTTTAGTCCTGGTCTCAATTGGCTTGAGAAGCAGAAAAAAGCGGTCGTCCCTTTTTTATCCCGAATCATGACCCTGAGCTCGTCGAGAACTTCCTGGCCGCCAAGCTGCCTAAGCTGCGAACTTTGTTCAGCCCACGCATTAACTTCGACAACCTCGTCAAGAAATTCGGCCAGCTTGGCGATGCCATGGCTGATGACGTTGTGAAGCAGTTGGCCCGGCAACTGTCGAACCCAATGCTGGCGATTTCCCAACATCGGCCCCACATACGTGAGGTCTGACAGATCGTAGGACCAGTAACTTTCGAGATGCACCGGTTCACCCCCTAAAAATCCCTCTTTTGTGAGCCGACGCATTTCCAACATCGGGGGTGTAAATTGATAGTTGTGACCAGCCGTGATTTTCAGGCCATTCTGAGTTGCTAATCCAATGAGAAATTCGGCTTCATCTGCTGTGACCGTGAAAGGCTTTTCCAAGTAAAGGTGACTCCCTCTTTCAAGGCATTGCTTCCCGAGGGCGAAATGGCTTTGTGGCGGCGTGGTCACATGAACAACGTCTGGCCTGGCCGTTGTGAGCATCTCGCGCGCGTCTGAAAAGCAGCTAGCCACACCGAAACGTTCCGCCAGTTGGTCCGCCATCAGCAGTTCCCGATCGCAAGCTGCTATTACCTTGCAATCTGGGATTCGATCGATAGCCAGCAGATGCTGGTCGGCAATCTTTCCACAGCCGATGATGGCGACACGGAGCATCTTACGAATCCTTGCCATTAAACTGCCCCAAGAAGGCGGTCATTGCTTCTTGCATACTTACTCGTGGTTTCCAACCCAAAGCGTCCTTCAGCTTTTGATTGGAGTAGCGGTTACCCTTCCACTCGGCGGCGCAGCGGCGACGATTAAACACGGGAGGAAGCTGATTGTGGGAAACTTTTGAATACTTTTCCCAACCAGCGCAAAGAAGCCGTGTAACCGAATACGGCAGAGCAAGCGAGGATATGCCGGTTTTCCTTTTGTAGGCGCGAAAAAACTCCCGGCTAGTCAACAACTCTTCATCGACGACATTAAATGTCTCCCCATCAACGCCAGCTTTCAATCCAGCCAGCACGATGGCCTCCGCGCAATTATCCACGTAAGTTAGCGGAAGTTGGTTGGTTCCGCCGAGATGGATAAAAAATCCAAACGTATCAATGCCTATTCGTCCGCTTAGATCTTGTTTACCCGGGCCAAAAACAGCGCCCGGGCGCAAAATCACGAACGGCAGTTTGCGTTTACTTCCATACTGCCTGACCAGCTCTTCTTGTTTAAGTTTCCCGAAACCGTAAGCGTCGCACCGCTCCTGGAACGAGTCCTCCAGGGGAGCCGTTTCATCGAGCAATGCGCCGCGTTTCATTTGCACATTCGAATAAACGGCAAACGAACTAATGTTTACAAAGCGCTTTGGCTGACCGAGCTCAAGAAATGCATCTATCAAATTACGAGTCGTTAGTACCGAGTTCATAACGGCGCCAGCGAACGACTTGTCGAAGCCGGCAGCGAGGTGATAAACGACTCGGACGCCTTCGGTTGCTTTGCGGCAATCTTCAGCTGAGAGAAGATCACCGGTAACCCGCTCCATTTTAGCTTCGCCCGAAAATTTATCGATGACCACCTCAAGACGATCAAGTCGGCTCGAAGGTCGGACGAAGCAACGAAGATTTTTGAACCCATACTCGCACAAGGTTTGAACGACCCTGGTGCCGATAAAACCATTCGCGCCCGTTACCAATATTCGTTCCTCCCGCGAGATGATGTAGGTGTCGCTCACGAATTTGTGCATGTTACGCCTGTGCCGAGAGCCGATGCTTCCCAACATTCTGGATCGACCGCGGCAGCCAGCCGAGCCTGGCACTGATCTGCTGGATTATAGTGAAACGAAATGAAGCTTTAGCTTCTTTTACCCGAATGCTAGGCGAACAATATGCGATAGTGCAGGCACTGCTGGCGCTCTACAATTCGGTCGTTCATTGCTCGCCGACAACGTCCAACGCAAACGGTTTGATGAACATTGCACCGGCGCCTCGACTATGGGCCCGGCACGACCTGAAGGTTGGTAGGTGG
>Ga0066684_10000107_pt1 | contig 23282 bp, 10 predicted proteins | sample GraSoiAngelo_133_FD_62301 | JGI IMG/M metagenome (GOLD analysis project Ga0066684, IMG submission 62301) | Grasslands soil microbial communities from the Angelo Coastal Reserve, California, USA - 14_0929_05_20cm | ecosystem: Environmental > Terrestrial > Soil > Grasslands | place: USA... | reverse complement strand
TTTAGTATTTACTATCTCATTAAGTATAATTGCTATAGTATTGTCTGAATATTTATCAACTATATTAATTTATTTTAAATTCTCTAGAATAGGTTACAATATATTTGGTTTCTTTAATCAACGTTTCTTAATAGAACTATTTTATAATAGATTTATTACAGGAATTGTATTAAAATTAGGAGGTCAAACTACTAAAGTAATTGATAAAGGATCAATTGAATACTTAGGGCCTTATGGATTAGAAAAAGGATTATTAAATATTAGTAATAATATAGCTAAATTAAATACTGGAGTAGTTACATCTTATGCATTATATGTTTTAGTAGGATTAGTATTCTATATGTTATTTAATGCATACGTTAATGGTGCAATTACTATATTAGTAATTTGTACATCTTTAGTTTTTTGTTTAAGTAATAATTTCTTTTTAAAGAAGAATTAAATACTTATACTATTATTAATAGATCTAATTTACTACCTCAGTGAATAGTGGAATTAATAGAACAAATTATTAATCCTGGATCATATCCTCAATGGTTTACTAATGAAATGGTTAATCTATTTAGTAATATATTAGGAGGAGTTATAGCATTATATGTTATAGTTGAAAATACTCCTAATATTAACACATATCCTGATTTTATGAGTTTTTTAGAATCAGCACAACAAGTTTTTACTAGAATAGATATATTTTGTGATCATTTACAAGAGACTTTTAGTTTTATAGATTATGATATACAAAATTATCAGGAAAATTTGTACAATTCTTTAAAAGATCATATTAATAAATTACTGGTATATTTACGTTCTGTACAAAATAGTGGAGTATTTCATGGTAATGTACTTTCTGATTCTGAACTAGAACGTCTAAATGATGTAATATCTACTGGAGAACGTTGTCTTTTTACAATAAATGATAACCTGAATTATTGAAACTAATAGGATAGTTATATTAGTTAATAATAGTATTAAAAAAAAAAGAAATTAGCTCAATTGGTAGAGCATCCGTTTTACACACGGACGGTTAAGTGTTCGAATCACTTATTTCTTAAGTTAATTACATTGAACAACTTTTTATATTAAGATTTTGGTTGCAGACCACATATAGTATATATATGTATAAATACATAGTAATGTATTATTACGATAATAATATATATTATAATACATTGAAAAAAAAATTATAATTTAGATAATTTTCTTTATTTATATTAGTAATTTTACTTAGTTTAAACTATTAAATATAATGCCTATATAAATAGAGTAATTCGTAAACATATTATATTAAATTAAAAAAAGTAATAAAATATATTATTAAAAAATGAGATTATTAAAAAGTCATCCTATTCTTAGATTAGCAAATTCTTATCTAGTAGATTCACCACAACCCGTAAACTTAAGTTACTTATGAAATTTTGGTTCTTTATTAGCCTTTTGTTTAATTATACAAATAGTTACAGGTGTAACTTTAGCAATGCATTACAACCCTAGTGTAGCAGAAGCATTTAATAGTGTTGAACATATAATGCGTGATGTAAATAATGGGTGATTAATACGTTATTTACACAGTAATACAGCTTCAGCATTCTTCTTCTTAGTTTATTTACATATAGGAAGAGGTATGTATTATGGATCATATAGAGCACCAAGAACTCTAGTATGAACTATTGGTACTGTTATATTTATATTAATGATGGCTACAGCTTTCTTAGGTTATGTATTACCTTATGGTCAAATGAGCCTATGAGGTGCTACAGTTATTACTAATCTTATGAGTGCTATTCCTTGAGTAGGACAAGATATTGTAGAATTTATTTGAGGAGGTTTCTCTGTTAATAATGCTACATTAAATAGATTCTTCTCACTACATTTTGTATTACCTTTTGTATTAGCTGCTTTAGCATTAATGCATTTAATAGTGTTACATGATACAGCTGGATCAGGTAATCCTTTAGGTGTTTCAGGTAATTATGAAAGAATTTCTTTCGCACCTTATTTCATATTTAAAGATCTTATTACAATATTCTTATTTATATTCGTATTATCTTTATTTGTGTTCTTTATGCCTAATGTATTAGGTGATAGTGAAAACTATGTAATGGCAAATCCAATGCAAACTCCTGCAGCTATTGTTCCTGAATGATATCTTCTTCCTTTCTATGCAATATTAAGATCTATACCTAATAAATTATTAGGAGTTATAGCTATGTTTTCTGCTATATTAAGTTTATTATTATTACCTATTACTGATGTAAGTAGATCTAGAGGAATGCAGTTTAGACCTTTAAGTAAAGTAGCTTTCTATGTATTTGTTGCTAATTTCTTAATTTTAATGCAATTAGGAGCTAAACACGTAGAATCACCATTTATAGAATTTGGTCAAATATCTACAGTTTTATACTTCTTATACTTTTCAGTTGTAATGTATGGTATAACTACAATTGAAAATTCTTTCGTAGATTTAAATACTAATAAATAGTATTAAATAATACTATTTATTAAATTTGATGGTTTTTAATTATTTATACTTTAATCACAAGTTAATTGTTATAAAAAAAAATATTATAACAAATCTTCATAAAATACAATAATTGTATTGAAAATATATATATTTATATAACAATATAGGGAGAATGGAAAAAAATATTTTTTGAAATTCATTATAATAAGTCTTTATTATATAATAATATTAAAATATATAATATATTCATTGTAAATATATAATTAAATTTTTCCTTTAAAATATACCATAGTTCTGTGTAATTTTATGAAAATTATTTTTAGTTCAAATATGTTATATATATCAACAATAATGTCTGTTCTTGAAGTGTTAGCCGTAACCGTACCTGTATTATTAACAGTAGCCTTTATAACAATAGCTGAGAGAAAAACAATGGCCAGTATGCAAAGAAGATTGGGACCTAATGCAGTAGGTTGATATGGTTTACTTCAAGCATTTGCAGATGCCCTTAAACTTTTATTAAAAGAGTATGTTTCTCCCACACAAGCCAATATGTTTTTATTCTTCCTTGGTCCTATAATAACTTTAATTTTTTCATTATTAGGGTATGCTGTTATACCATATGGTCCTGGCTTAATGATATTAGATTATAACCTTGGTATATTATATCTTTTAGCTATGTCTTCATTAGCTACATATGGTATATTATTAGCAGGATGATCTGCTAATTCTAAATATGCTTTTTTAGGATCTTTAAGAAGTACAGCTCAATTAATTAGTTATGAATTAATTTTAAGTTCTGCTATATTATTAGTGGTTTTATTAGCAGGTAGTTTAGATATAACTGTTATTATAGAAGCTCAAAGAGCAATTTGATATGTAATACCTTTATTTCCTATATTCATAGTGTTTTTTATAGGATCTATAGCAGAAACAAATAGAGCACCTTTTGATTTAGCAGAAGCTGAGTCAGAACTAGTTAGTGGATTTATGACAGAACATTCAGCAGTAATATTTGTATTTTTCTTTTTGGCTGAATATGCTAGTATTATACTTATTTGTATTTTAAATAGTATATTATTTTTAGGTGGTTATCTTTTTGACTTTAATTATTATCTTTATCCTTATTTTTATTTATTACAATATATAGCAGGTGATAGTTATATGTATTTAACAGATAATGGATCTAATTTTAATGTTATTGATTTTGATAATTATAGTACAATAATAGGAGCAATTGTAGGTGGTCTAGTTATAGGATTTAAAGCTTGTATAATGATTTTTGTTTTCATATGGGCTAGAGCTTCATTCCCTAGAATACGTTATGATCAACTTATGTCTTATTGTTGAACTGTTTTATTACCAATAGTAATAGCATTTATTATACTAGTCCCTTGTATTTTATATAGTTTTGATATAATACCTTGTAATATACTTTTATTATAAATATTTATTTATTAAAAAAAAATAAATAATTATATATAAGACTTTTAAACCATTATTGGGCTTTAATTAAATATATATTTAACCTTCTCCCTTATTTCTTCTAAAAAGAAGGATTTGTTATTTTAAATATCATAACAAGTTATTTGTAAATTAAGTTATTAATATATGAAATTGTTATATTCTCATAAATAGCAAATATCTATAATAACTATAAAGAATGTAGATAAAGATATAGCATTATCTTAAAAGTACAGTTTTTAAGCTTTAAGTTTATTACAACTAATTTACATTAAAATCAAAGTTGTAAATTAGAGTAGAAACAGAATAATGTATACCATCTAAAATAGGTGCAGGATATATACCAAAAATAACAGTTGGTACTACTAATGTTAATAATACCATAAACTCTCTTTTAGTTAAATCTGGAACAGCTATTGCAAACATTTTTGAATAGAATCCTCCAAATGCTATTCTTTGATACATATATATAGTATATGCAGCAGATAATACAATAGAAGAACTTGCAAGTAAACCAAATAATGATGATGCTTCAAATACTCCATATAATGATAAGAATTCTCCTACGAAATTAAGAGATAGAGGTGCACCACAATTTGCAAGACATAATATGAAGAATAATATGGCAAATAATGGCATAATTTGAGCCATTCCTCTATAGAAAACTATTAATCTTGTATGTAATCTGTCATATAATATACCACCAGCACAAATAAATAAACCTGGTGAAACTAATCCGTGTGCTAATCCTAAATTAATACTTCCTTCAATACCTTGTATATTATTACTGAATACACCTAAAAGATAAACTGCTGCATGAGAAACAGAGCTATAAGCTATAAGTTCTTTAACATCAATTGTTCTTAAAGTACTAAGACTGGCATATATTACAGTAATAACCCCGATTAAATAAATAATATAAGTATATTCCATGTATGCTTTAGGTAATATAGGTAATATTAATCTTAATATACCATATAAACTTAATTTAAGAACAATAGCTGCTAAAATTATACTTCCCCCTAAAGGTGATTCAACATGAGCTTTCAGAAGTCAAGTATTTAAAAAAATTGTAGGGGTTTTTACAGCGAAAGCAATAAAAATTCCATAGAATAAGAAAAGTTGTGTTAAATAAACGAAATTTCCTTTAAAAAGAGTATCAAAATCTGTAGTACTCATAATAGATGCCATTGCTAATATAGATAATAATAAAAATAGAGAACCTAATAATGTATATAAGAATAAATAAAAACTAGCTTTTACTCTATTATCTGATCCAAAAATACCTATTAATATAAATAAAGGTGGTAATATACTTTCAAAGAAAATATAGAATAATAAAATATCTAGTACTAAGAAAACAGCTAATAATAGAGTTTCTAATAATAATATTATTATAACATAAGACTCTACATCTTTTGAAATTGAATTTCAATTTGATAATAATGAGATAGGCATAATTATTGTAGTTAATAATACAAAATATATAGATAAACCATCTACACCTAAATAAAAGTCAAAATAACCTATTTCATGATATTCTTGTACAAATTGAAATTGATTTGTACTAAAATCAAATAAAATGAAAATTATTAAAGATACAATTAAATTAATTATAGATGTGCTTAAAGCTATAAATTTTATATTTGTTAATGAAACTTCATTATCTTTATTAAGTAATATTACAAATATACCTATTATAGGAATTAAAAGTAAAGATGATAATAACATATATTAAATAAAAATAATCAATACCTCTGTATAGTATAGAATGATAGTGTATCATTCATATTTTTTATAAACACCATAAATATATTAAGGTACTAAAAAAGTAAATTTATTTAAATTAATTTTTTTTATGGGCTTTAATCTAATATATGAAGCTTTTCCTATTATTGATGTACAATAACAAGATAAATACTCAATATATTAAAATAACATAATCTCTTCTACTTATTTAATCAATAGTAAAAGAACTATGTTCAAGTTAAAATTTTAATAAAATAAATTAGGAATATCCTTCACAATATACTTTAGTAAGCAAGAGTATACGCATATATTTATTTTAAAATATTTAAAAAAATCAATAAATATTGATAATTCCATCAATATATAATAATAGTGTCAAATATTATTAGTATTGATGGAATTATCACAATTTTTTAAAATATATAGTTTATGTGAAATTTATATAAAATTTAATAGTATGTTATAAACAATATCTTTTATAAATTTCACTATTATCTTTATTGAAGTATAGTTTATATAAAAAAACATATAATTATATAGTAATGTAGTGGGTATGTTTTAAAAAAAAATTTTTTTTTTAATTATTATAATATTCTTATTAGTTTAATGGTAGAACAAGATACTTCTAATATCTGAATCTAAGTTCGAGTCTTAGATAAGAATTCCCTCTAAAAAAAAATTTTTTTATTATTTGAGTTTGATGATGGCTCTGATTGAACGCTATGCAAATGCTTGACACATGCTAATCGAACGTCAATATTTAATTTTTACAAATTATGTATATTGAAGTGGTGTACAGGTGAGTAATCGGTATTATGGCTACCTAAGAGTAAGGTAAAATAAATCCCTTATAGTAACAACTTATTATTACTTATTAACACTAAATCTAGTCACCCTGTGGCTACTAAATTGAAAGATTAGATTAATAGACTAATAATTATAATAATAAAGTATGTTTTTAAAAGAAAAAGAATTTCGCTCTTAGTTGATTATTAATAACCACCGGATAAGTAGTAAATATGGTAATGTCATATTTAGCTTATGTCCGTAATCAGGACTGAGAGGTCTATTGATCACACTGGGTCTGAAAAAACCCCAGTGCGTATAGTACAGCAGTGAGGAATTTTGGTCAATAGCCTAACGGCTGAACCAGCAACTTGCAGGAATGAGAGTTAATATAAATGATTTATTAACTTGCTTGACTAGGTCTTATAAAATTCTGGATAAAGCTTATAATGAAAACTTTATATCTATAGGTCTCGACTAAATCTTGTGCCAGCAGTCGCGGTAAGACAAGGGAGACAAGTGTTATTCATCTTTAACAGGTATATAGGGTACCTAGACGGTGTACAAAGGCTTATATTAGTACCTGATACACTTGAGTTTGATATATGAGAGGAAAATTTCAGAATTGTTGGTGTGTAGGGATGAAATCTTTTGATACTGACAAGACTGATAACGGCGAAGGCAAACCTCTATGTACAAGTACTTACTTAATTTTATTTAAAAAATTAAGAATTAAATTATAAATTTAAGAAAATAAAGTACTATAACTGACGTTGAGGGACGAAGGCTCAGGGAGTGAAGAGGATTAGATACCCCCGTAGTCTGGGCAGTCAATGATGAGTGCCATAGGTTGGCTTTAAGCTGAACTATAAATGAAAGTGGAAGCACTCCACCTCAAGAGTAATGTGGCAACGCAGGAACTGAAATCATTAGACCGTTTCTGAAACCAGTAGTGAAGTATGTTATTTAATTCGATAATCCTCGAATAACCTTACCACAATTTGAATGATCTAAATTATTATATAGTTAATGTATTTTTTCTTTATTATAGTTTTTAAACTATATTATTTAGACCACATGCGTTGCATGGCTGTCTTCAGTTAATGTCGTGAGATTTGGTTAGGTCCATTAAATTAACGTAAACCCTTGTTTTATTTAATACAATAAAGCAGCTCTCCGCTTACAATTGGATGTGATAACAGGGACTAAGACAAGTCATCATGGCCTTAATATTGTGGGCTATAGACGTGCCACATGTACCTTTACAAAGGGATGCAATAATGCGAATTGGAGCTAATCCTTAAAACAGGATAAAGTATGGATTGTAGTCTGAAATTCGACTACATGAAAAAGGAATTACTAGTAATCGTGAGTAATCACATCACGGTGAATCTTATCTCAGATAGGTACTAACCACTCGTCAGGCGCTGAAAGGAGTATGTGCAATAAGTTTGGTGGCTGCTATTTGATATTCTAAATTAATAGGTTTAGATCTTTTAGCAGAAGAATCTTCGTATGCGTGACTCTAATTGGTGTTAAGTCGAAATACGGTTCGGGTTGGGGAACTAGCCCGGGAATAATTAATATTAACGATACACCCAAAAAAGTCTGTGCAGGGAGCATAAATGTTTTTTATATGGTTCGAATCCATAGATAGACTCATATAATGTAGTGGTCGTTAGATTATTTTTATAATTTAAGTATAATTGTTAATAAATACGCTAATTAGTTATAAAAAAATTAAAGGAGAGTTCCTTTATCGGTAAGAAGGGTTGAGCTGTAAACTCAATAGTAATATACTTTTAAGAGTTCGAATCTCTTGTCTCCTAGAATATTTATTCTTAAAATCTTTTATATAATTACATACACAATTTATGTATAATTTAATAGCCTTTATAGCTCAATGGTAGAGCGGAATACTGTTAATATTCTGATAAATGTTCGATTCATTTTAAGGGCTTTTACTTTTGTAAAAATATTTAATGTAAAGACATTTATTTATTAAAAATTACAATTTTTAAGTGTAATTTGCTATACACTATTTCATCTATTTTTCTAGAAAATTTTTATTTCAAACAATAATTTATTATAAAAAGCTATTATTATAAATATATTGTTTTGTTAATAATAGCTATTATAATAATTATTAAATAGTTATGAAAATGGTAAGTAATTATTTTATATGTTATATATAGTTAATGAAATGACATTTAATGGTTATAGTGCATATAATTTAGATTTATTATACATTATTGCCATATTATTGGGTATATTAGTTATTATTAGTAAAAATCCAATCGTATCTGTTTTATTCTTAATAGGTTTATTTTTATCTATATCTGCCTATTTAATTCTAACAGGATTAAACTTTATAGGATTATCTTACTTATTAGTATATATAGGAGCAGTATCTATACTATTTTTATTTATATTAATGTTAATAAATGTTAGAATATCTGAATTATTAACAGAAAGTATAAATAGTATACCTTTAGCTATTTTATTAGGTAGTTTTTTTAATTTTTTTGTAAATAATATTTTACCTTACATGGTAATGACTAATAATTTATTATATCATTTTAGTATAAAAAAAAAATTAACTAATGTAACATCTGTATCATGAGATGGATATTTAGCAGAAACTTCTCATATAACAAGCATAGGAAATATATTATATGGTAATTATTCTATATGATTAATAATTACTTCTATTATATTATTATTAGCAATGGTTGGTGCAATAGTTATAACTATAAAACCACAAACTAATGTGAAATAATAATTAAGTAGTATTATTTTACTTTTCTACCATATCCTTATAATAAAAAAGAAATTAGCTCAATTGGTAGAGCATCCGTTTTACACACGGACGGTTAAGTGTTCAAATCACTTATTTCTTAATACTTATTATAACGGGTATATATAGAGATCTTAGCTTAATGGTAAAGCGTATGACTTTTAATCATTATAATAAGGGTTCAAATCCCTTAGATCTTAAAGTATATACGGCTATAGGTTAATGGTAGACCATTCGTCTTCCAAACGATATGTACCGATTCGAATTCGGTTGGCCGTATAGAGTTAGTAACTTAATTTGGTAAAGGCCTTTCTTGTCACGAAAGTAGATGCCGGTTCGAGTCCGGCCTAACTCGCAGAATTTTAATTCTATATTAAATTGAAAAATATAAATATATTAGAATTAAAATTATTCTAAGGATAATTAAAGGAAAAGTTGCCATTGGTAAGGCGAGATATTTGCTAAATATTGTGTTTAACACCTGGTGGTTCAAACCCACTCTTTTCCGAAAATGATAAAAAATATGATATAATGGATATTATTTAAAAGAGTATAGTTTAATTGGTAAAATAGGAAGCTTCAAACTTCAAATTTCCAGTTCAAGTCTGGATGCTCTTGTTATATTTTTAATTTTTTAGGGTATTTTTATCTTATTATTTATGTAATTAAGGTTCCTTAGCTTAATAGGTAAAGCGCATTTTTGATAAGGATGTGATCGACGTTCAATTCGTTGAGGAATCAATCAGTGCGTTAGTTAAATTGGTATAATGACATGCCACGGACATGTTTTTACAAGTTCGAGTCTTGTACGCACTTTAAGGATAAATATATTTTATGGTTTAATTAATATAATTATATAAGTCATTAAAATATGAATTATACAAATTAATAGAGAATTGACTGAGTGGCTTAAAGTGATAAGCTTGAAACTTATTTGGTTGAAAAACCACATCCGTTCGAATCGGATATTCTCTGTGATATTTTATAAATAATATATTTAATATTATAAACGGGTTAGAGCCAGGTTGGTTAGGCGCCTCATTTGGGTTGAGGAATAGTTATGTTCGAATCATAATAACCCGATATATGATTTTTAAATAATTGTATATAAAAATATATAGTAATGTATTTGATATGTAATGTATTATTTCATAATTTTAATTTCTTAAGAATATTTATACTAAGTATTTTAATTAGTATAATTTATTAGAAGAATTAACTTTATGGCAAGTATATAAAGAGACTATTAAGGGAGAATAAAGGGCTGTATATTAAATCAGTATGGAATAATTTCCATTAAAAAACGAAGCGAATTGAAGTATCTTAGTAGCTTTAGGAAAAAAAATCAAACGAGATTCTATTAGTAGTGTGAATGAAAATAGATAATAGGCTTCAAGTAAAATGGGTTAATCTGTTTGAATAAAGGGGAACCTTCCTCTAAGCCTTAATATAATATACAAGCGAAAGAGAATAGTACTGTGAAGGAAGATTGTTTCTAATAAATTAGTAGTCTTATAAGCAGCTCAAGGTAAGTTTAATAAACATATAAGAGCGTACCTTTTGTATAATGGGTCGGCAAGTTCTAATTAGATGCAAGCAAGTATGATAAAATAATAAAATATTTTATGAATCTAGATATTAATCAAACTTGCCTAGATAATCCAATTATTAAGTAATGAATAAGTATCTAAATAGAGACCCGAAGAGTAGTGATCTTACCATGGTCAGGCTTATAAAAGGCCGAATGGGTTATCGTTGTAAAGATATCCAAAGAACTGTGGTAAGTTAGTGAAAGACAATTCTGACTACTATAGCTGGTTTTCCGCGAAACATATGTAAGTATGTGGTTTTAATTACATCATAGCAGGTACAGAACTGTGATCTCGGACAATTGTACATTAAAATTTGGGGATTTAATTATCCTTTTTAGAATTTTAATGTCCTGTGCATATGGGGGGGTCGTGAAGACTCTATTCGCGAGTATTTGCTCTCGGAAGGGCAATGATGAATATTGAACTATCAGACATTTAACGATAAGGTTGTATGTCAAAAGGGAAACAGCCCAGAACAAGTGTTTAAGGTTCCAAAGTTTTTGTTAAGTGAAAGTAAGGAAGTATTTAAACTATACAACCAGGAAATAGGCTTAGAAGCGGCCATTTTTTAAAGACCTCGTAACAGAGCACTGGTTCAATAAGTTAATTATTAACTTAATTAGTTAAAAGCGCCGAAAATATAACGGATCTAAACAAAACACCGATACCTTGTCCATAATAATAATAAGTTAAATTATAATACTATATTTAATCTTTTTTTAAATATACTTAGATACTATTTAAGTATTATTTATGGGGTAGCGGAACATTGGGTACACAGGATTAGAAATAGTAGTTATCTTCAATGGTTGATATTAATTTTTAATATTATCTTATATAAATATATCTATTTCCATAATTACAAATATATATTTGTAATTAGCTCGCCAAAAAGTGAGTTTTCCAAAAAGTTATCCCAAGTGAGAATGCTGACATGAGTAACGAAAAAGAGTATACCTCTCGCCTTAAGCTTATGGGAAAGTTAATCGGTCTCTAAATTAAACCTAAAGGATAAAATGATGAGAAAATTATGTTTTGACAACATAAATTAATAGAGTAAAATGTTCTGGAAAAAAGCATATTTTTTGAAAGTTAGATATATAAATGCTAAATATATAATTGTAGAATAAACTAAATAGAAAACCTACATTATATGGTGATACTACTTTCTTAAGAAAAAACCGTACCTAAAAACTACCACAAGTAAGCTAGTAGAGAATACGAAGGCGTTTGAGCTAACAATCATTAAGGAACTCGGCAAATTGACACCGTAACTGAGGGATAAGGTGTGCCATTCCTACTGATTAATATCAGGATGGGAAGAGGAGACATAAAATGGTGTTGCACGACTGTTTAATTAAAACACAGCACTTTGCGTAAGATGTAAATCAATGTATAGAGTGCGCTATCTGCCCAATGATGGCTGGTTAACGGATTTACTTAGGTGACTAAAATAGCCTAGGTTTTGAAGGAACCCCCATTTAATGGCGGCCTTACCTATGAGGGTCCTAAGGTAGCGAAATACCTTGGCATTTAAATGATGTCGCGCATGAATGATCTCACGATGCAACAGCTGTCTCAATGATTGGCTCAGTGAAATTGGAATGGCAGTGAAGATACTGCCTATCTCTAGATAGACGAGAAGACCCCATGCAGCTTTACTGTTACTAGTTATAGGGTATAATTTAACAGGTTTTAGTGAATAAGGTAGTTGATAGACATAATTGAAACACCTTTACTCTGGTTGTTATATCAGCAGAATAAGTTTACATTAATATTGTTTACTGACGTCTGAATGTAATCCAAAAAAGGAGATAAATCTCAGGAGACAATGGCTAGCAGATGGTTTATGCGGGGCACAGATCCCATAAAGAGTACCTGGGAGTATCCAAATTTAATTTTGTAATATGCTATACGCAAAATATATAAAGCTTTTATTATATATTTGTTTTATATATTTTTAACTTTTATTATATTTAGTTTGTTATTTTTTATATTTACTTTTTGGAAGTATCTATAACTAATTCAGTTATATTTCTATTCGAGTTAGAACTAAAACAATTTAAACTAAGTAAGATTTTACCTATGTGGAAAATAGGTGTATATATAATGTTAATAATTAATATTTACTAAAGAAATAGATAAATAATTAATTATTATATTATTAGTTGTTTTTTTTTTGTTTAATCATAAGAAAAATGATATTGATATGTACTTCCAAAGTTTAATGGCTTAATCTTGCTTTACTGTTTGACATACACGTCTATCAGTTGCGTAAGCAGGGCATAAAGACCGCAAGACGCAGTAAGGAAAGGTCTTGTATTATTGAAAAAGCTACGCTGGGGATAACAGGCTAATTGCGCCAGAGAGTACAAATTGAGTGCGCAGTTTGGCACCTCGATGTCGGCTTAGCTCATCCACATGAATGCAGGAATCATGAAGGGTACGACTGTTCGTCGATTAAAGAGCTACACGAGCTGGGTTAAATACGTCGTGAGACAGTATGGTTTCTATCTTCTAGAGGAAATTAGAGTAAAATAAGGATAGCCCCTTCGTACGAAAGGAGTTGGGTATGGTAACCTATGGTTTACCTGTTGTTTATACGCTTAATATTAACATGATAAATAATAATGAGAATAGGTTTTCCTTAATAGGTGGAAAAGGGTATCTACTGAATAAGGAAAGTAATATACATTAATTTACAAATTAATTTCCTATGTCAAATAATTATTTTGGTAATACTAAATTTAAGTAAGACTTAATACTCAAGTATATATTCATAGTATAGGCATGGCAGGAAAGCTATGTTAGCTAAGATAAGTGCTGAATGCATCTAGGCACGAAGCTTACCTTAAGATACTCTTAGATTCGTAGTATAACATTACGACTAGAATAACATATGTTTAATTGAAATAATTTATTACTTTTAGTTTAATATATGTTAATAGGCTTTGGCTGAAAGAACTTTGATGTTTTTAGGTACAAAGTACTAATTTATTATTAACTAAATAATATACTTATCAGTAAAAAATACTTTAGCCTGGTTTGCATAATAGTAATGCACCCGTTTTGTAATCGGAAGATATGAGTGCAATTCTCGTACTGGGCTAATTAAATATATCATAATTATTAATGCGGATTGATGTAATAGTAACATACCTGGCTCATGACCAGTAAATATAGGTGCAAATCCTTTGTCCGCATATTTTAAGGCTATAGCTTAATAGGTAAAGCAAGCTGCTCATAATAGCTCAGATGAGTGTTCGAATCATTCTGGCCTTAGAGGAAATAAAATCCTTAGTAAATAACTGTTATAACTACTTTTGTAATTAATAATTATTTAAGTATTTAATAATTATTAATTTACATTTATTATGCATGTATTTTATTATAAAAATTTTGATTCTAATTAAAAATCATATTTTTTTTGTTATTTTTAGTAAAAATCCGAGTGCTGGAATTGGTAGACAGGACAAATTTAAGCTTTGTTGACGCTATGTCGTGAACGTTCAAGTCGTTCTTCGGATAAAGGCTTTAGTATTTAAAACTTATCATTTTAAGTTTTTATATAAACTCTGAGGCCCAATAGTCAAGTGGTTAAGACGTAACATTTTCACTGTTAAATGCGCGGGTTCGATCCCCGTTTGGGCTTAGTTAAAAGTTTATAAACCTAAGGGGATATAGTTTAATTGGTAAAACTGCGATTTTGCATATCGTTATTTTAGGATCGAGTCCTAATATCTCCATTAATCTTTATATTAGGCTCGAGAAGCTCAACCTGGTAGAGCGGAACTCTGAAGATGTTTAGGTTATAAGTTCAAATCTTATCTCGAGCACATAATGTTTTTAACTATTTATTATTAAGTATAGAATGTATTTAGTTAATTTAATAAATTGAATATATAAATGAATAAAAATAAGTAGATTTATAAAAGTTAAGCTTTTAATTTGTAATGTTTAATTTAACTTTATAATAAGTAAAAAAATGGGTATGCTGAAATTGGTAGACAGGTCCCGCTTAGGACGGGGTGAAATTAATTCATATAAGTTCGAGTCTTATTACCCATAATTACAATATTTATTTTATAAAATATGTATTTTGAATCTATTGTAATTTAATTACTACTATCTTTAATATGTAGTAGACTAATGGTAAGTCATAAATTTTTGGTATTTACTTATGGGTGTTCGAATCACCCCTACATAGAATAAATATAAGGTGGATATAGTTCAATTGGTAGAACAACTGTATGTGGCACAGTAAGTTCCCTGTTCAATTCAGGGTATCCTCCCATAGAATGATTTATTACAATATTTTTATTAAAAGTTTTATATTAATAAAAAAGCCAGGATAGTTTAATTGGTAGAACATTAATTTCATGCATTAATAGTGGGAATTCAAATTTCTCTCCTGGCTTATGCTAATCTTTCTATTAAAATATATTACATTCAGTGGATGCTATTTGCTATTATTTTATATCGGCCTTATAAATATGAATAATTAAATTTAATTATTCATATTTATTTGGACAAATTTAGCTTTTCTTCAAAAAATCATACCAATAATTTATTAATATATTTCATGTTAAATATATTTAAAGAAAAACAAAATAATATTAATGATAGATCATTAAGTATTAATCATATAAACAAAGAAAAAAATGATCAAATAAATAATAAATTTAAAAAAGATAAATATAATAATATTATATATTACCCATCTTCAAGTAAAGAATGATTCAGTAGTGTATATAGTTTTAATAAATCATATAGTAAATTACTAGTAGTTTATGATACTATACTAAATAAATTGTTTGGAACTTACTGTAATATGCTACAAAATAAAATTAGAGTACTTTTTAAACGTAGACGTGATAATAAGAGTCGTTATTCAGCTAATAAAATATATGTAAGTAGAGCTGAGTTAAAACATACTAATACTAAACTCCTTATTATACTGTATACATACAATAAACAAAGATTATCTATAGAGAGATATATTAGAAAACTAGTTACATTTACAAAAATAAATAAAATGTTAGTTGAAGATGAAATGAAATATGTAATTACCCATAAAAATAGAGTAATTCATTTATTAAAAAATAAATTTTTTGTTTTTAAAAAATGAAGAATGGCTTTTTTTGTTTTAACTAATAATTTATTAAATTATTTAGTAATAAACATTAAAAGAAAAAAACTTTACAAAGTACCTACATATAATATTAGATTATTAAAAAAATTTTTCAAATTACAAAAAGTATTATTTAATTATACAAAAATAGTTAATTTTAATAAGTCTAAATTTAATAATTTAATTTTAAATCTAAAAAATTTAGGTTTAATTAACTTAATTCAAAAAATATATGATAAAAAAATAGAAATTAAGTTAATAGAATTAAAATCTATTCATTTAAACAGTGATGTCTTTTCATCAGCAGTGGCTTTAAAATTAAGAGATAGAAAAAATAAAGCAGTTAGAATTTTAAGAAGAGCTATATTACAGATGGTAAAAATACCTTATCTACATACACTTATAACGTTTGATGATAATATTCAAAATATGAATAAAAATAATATTTTAAATACTATAAAACAACAAGTAGTAAGTGGTGTAAGATTTGAAACATCAGGTAGATTAACTAGACGTTTAACTGCTATGAGAGCTGTGTTTAAATATAGATATGTAGGAAGTTTAAAAAATATACGTTCATCTTTTAATAATAAATCTTCAACCATGTTAAGAGGTAATGTTAAATCTAATTCACAATATACAATTATAAATTCTAAAACACGAAATGGATCTTTTGGATTAAAAGGTTGAGTAAGTAGTCATTAATTTAATATTTAAAATAAGAATTTTTATAAAAATCTTTAAAAGCAAAATATGAGAAAATACCATCCATTTTTGATTAATTTTATTTAAAATAAATTTATATAAAATTAAATATGGATGGTATTTTCAATACACCATTTATACTTTAAATAAAAATGTATTGTGAATTAAAAAAAAAATACTATGTTAAATTTAAATAGAAGTAATTTTCAAGCACATCCTTTTCATTTAGTATCTCCTTCTCCATGACCTTTATACACATCAATTAGCTTATTAAGTCTTACAACATCAGCAGTTTTATCTTTCCATGGATTTGCTTATGCAGAGAATAATTTATTCTTAAGTCTAACATCTTTAGTGTTATCTATGTCATTTTGATTTAGAGATATAATAGCAGAAGGTACATATATAGGTAACCACACTTTAGCTGTACAAAGAGGGTTAAATATTGGTGTAGGTTTATTTATAGTATCAGAAGCTTTATTTTTCTTAGCTATCTTTTGAACATTCTTCCATAGTGCTCTTTCACCTGCAGTTGAATTAGGTGCAATGTGACCTCCTATGGGAATAGAAGCTATAGATCCTTTTGAACTACCATTAGTTAATACAGTAATTTTACTTTCTTCAGGATTTACTGTTACATATGGACACCACTTCTTAATTAATGGAAAAAGAGGTAAAGCTTTATATGGTTTATTATATACTATTATATTAGCAGTTATATTTACAGGTTTACAAGGTGTAGAGTATTCAGTATCATCATTTACTATATCTGATGGAGCTTTCGGATCATGTTTTTACTTTGGAACAGGGTTAATCTTAGCCCCTTTTTAAAAAATATTTAAGGGATTAGATATATCTAATCCTATTATTAAAATATTAACAAATAGTTATTGCTATTAAAATAAAAAAGATGATTGTTAATATTCTATTATTATATTACTTATATTTTTTATAAGAAAATGTTTTAATATATAAATATAGTTTTAATAGAAAACAGGGTAAATTGCATAAAATTCCTATTTTAACACTATGAAGGAGAATATGCAGCCAAAGATATATTAATTATAATATAGATTAATATAATTATTATATCAAGGTTCAACGACTAATAAATAAGTATTTTATTAATACTTATCATGAAAACCTTGCAATTTATTTGTAATAAATTGATGACATAGTCTTAACCATTTAGTTAATAAATGGATATAAAGGATAAAAAGCCTTTAAATTGTCCACGGATTACATGTAATGATAGGTACAGCATTCTTAGCTGTAGGTTTATGACGTCTATTAGCATATCATTTAACAAATAATCATCATCTAGGACTAGAAGCTGGTATACTTTACTGACATTTTGTTGATGTTGTATGATTATTCTTATTTGTATCTATATACTACTGAGGATCTTAATAGTTAAATATTATGTTAAAGCTTTTCAAATACCCTATTACTCAGAATAATATAAGACTTATAATTAATAATTAAACTTATTAATTAGAGAGTTCAAATCTCTCTTCTGAGAAATGTTAATTATTTCATTAATTCTATTATTATTATCTAATTCTATTACTTTAAGACGGGATAAATCAATTTTATATTCAAGAGCAACAATTACTATTTTAATTATTGCAACTATAATTTCATACGATAATTTATATTTTTTATTTTTAAATAAAGGTATAGGAATTTTTGGAGGGTTATTTCATACTACATCTACTACTAATGCCTTCCATATTTTTATTTTAGTTATTAGTAGTGTAATATTATTATTAACTTCATTTTATCCTAGAAAAGTTTGATTAAAAGAATATAGTTCTATGGATAGATTGTTATTTACTAAATTAATATATTATCAAACTATTATATTAAATAAAATGGGAGAACAATTCAAAATAATTGAATATTCTTTAATAATATTATTTATTATTATAGGTGGTATTTTTTTAATATCTACAAGTGATTTAGTATCTATATTTTTATCTATAGAATTACAAAGTTATGGATTGTATTTATTATCAACTATATATAGAGATTCAGAGCCTGCTACATCAGGTGGTCTTATGTATTTCTTATTAGGTGGTTTAGCATCATGTTTTATACTTTTAAGTACAGGGTTATTATATGCAAATTCAGGAACTACTAATTTAGATAGTTTATATATAATTACTAGTATATCTAATATAAGTGAAGATAACGCATCAGGTTTACTTTATTGATACAAATCATATTATATTCATATAAGTTTATTATTTATGTCTGTAGGATTCTTATTTAAAGTTTCTGCAGCTCCATTCCATTATTGAAGTCCTGATGTATATGATGCAATACCAACTATTGTTACAACTTTTGTAGCTATAGTAGCAAAAATATCTATTTTTATTTTCTTCTTGGAATTAGTTCATTACACAGGTAAATCAATATTTGATACAAATTTTTCTTGAACAATGAGCTTATTATTTAGTTCACTATTATCTTTAATAATAGGAACAGTTGTAGGTTTAACACAATCTAGAATAAAAAGGTTACTTGCTTTTAGTACTATATCTCATGTAGGGTTTGTATTATTAGGTTTAAGTATACACACAGTAGAATCAACACAAGCATTTATGTTTTATTTAATACAATATTCTATATCTAATGTAAATGCTTTCTTTTTAATTATTGCTATAGGTTATTCTCTATATTGTTATGTATATAAAGCTAAACCTATAAATAAAGAAACTAAAGAAGAAATTAATGAAAATTTACATGATGTAAATAATTCTCCTATTCAACTAATTGATCAATTAAAGGGTTATTTTTATATAAATCCTTTATTATCATTAAGTTTAGCTATCACTTTATTCTCTTTTGCAGGAATACCTCCATTAATAGGATTTTTTGGAAAACAGATGATATTAAGTGCAGCTATTGATAATGGTTATATTTTTATGTCATTAGTTGCTATATTAACTAGTGTTATAAGTGCTGTATATTATTTAGCCATAATAAAACAAATTTTTTTTGATAAACCAGACTACGTTTTAAATACTGAATTAAATAATTTTAATGCAGATGGTTTAATTACTGAAAAAAATACTATTGTTAAAAAAGTGAATATAAAAGTTAATAATATAGTTTTATCTAGTTACTTAAGTTTATCTATATCTATTATAACATTTATAATAACATTATTTATATTAATACCAAAAGAGTTATTAAATATAACTAATATATTGGCACTAATACTTTTTAACATATAAATGACAAGTACAACTTTTTTCATTATATTTATACCTATATTATCTATTATATTATTATTAGTAAATTTACTTTTAGCACCACACAATCCTTATCAGGAAAAGGATAGTGTATTTGAATGTGGATTTCATTCATTTTTAGGTCAAAATAGAACACAATTTAGTGTATCTTTCTTTATTTTTGCTCTTTTATTCCTTTTATTTGATCTAGAAATATTATTAGTATATCCTTACAGTGTAAGTGGATATAATAATGATATCTACGGGTTAATTATTATGATGATATTCTTTGTATTATTAACTTTAGGATTTATATTTGAATTAGGTAAAAATGCTTTAACTATAGATAGTAGACAAACATCTACATATAATAATGTGGATGTACCTAAATCAAATATATTTCTTAGATCTTCTTTTTTAGATATATAATTAAATAATTAATAAAAAATAGACTAAAAACCTATTTACTTTTTTAGTCTATTTCATATGAAGGTTCTATATCAGAGCCTACGTAATATATTACCTTTAATGATTTAAGTTAAATCTTGAAGTATTAAAAGATATTTAACTTGTGATATAAATGTAATTTATATATAATTGAATATTAATACTAATATAACAGGGAAGTCCAGTGATTTAAATATAACTTTTTAAAAGTGAAGTACAAGCTTAGGTAATACACAGAAATTAAAAATAATAAAAACTTTAAGTATTTTATTATAATTATTAAATAAAAAGCCTTAATAAATCCTTTTTTTAGTTAAATATTACATAACAAGACCCGGCTTATTTATGTCCAAGTAATATATTTTAAAATAGGTTATACAAAGAATAATTGTATAAATTTTCTTATACTTGTAGTAAAACAAAGATATTTACAAATGTTTAAATATGAAACAATAATAAGTCCTCTTGATCAATTTGAAATAAGAAATTTATTCAGTATTGATACACCTTTATTAGCTAATATGAACCTATCTATAACTAACATAGGTTTATATATGACAATAGCTACATTATTAGCTTTTTATTTTAGTATTTTAGCTACTAACCATTCAAGAATTACTCCTAACAAATGATCTTTAAGTCAAGAAACATTATACGCTACTATACATAGTATAGTAACAAGCCAAATTAACAATAAAAATGGGCAAATCTATTTCCCATTTATGTATGCTTTATTTATTTTTATTTTAATAAATAATCTTATAGGTTTAATACCTTATAGTTTTGCATCAACATCTCATTTTATATTAACATTCTCACTTAGTTTTACTGTAGTATTAGGTGCTACAATCTTAGGATTTAAAGAACATGGATTAAAATTCTTTTCTTTATTTGTTCCAGCAGGTTGTCCTTTAGGATTAATTCCTTTATTAGTTTTAATAGAATTCATTTCATACTTAGCTAGAAATGTATCTTTAGGACTTAGATTAGCAGCTAATATATTAGCAGGACACATGTTATTAAACATCTTAAGTGGATTTACATATAATATTATGAGTTCTGGATTAATTTTCTTTGTATTAGGATTATTACCATTAGCATTTATAATAGCATTTTGTGGATTAGAATTTGGTATTGCCTTTATACAATCTCAAGTTTTTGTAGTTCTATCTTGTTCATATATTAAAGATGCATTAGAATTACATTAATTATGTTTTATAAGAAAACAATTTAAATTATATAATTTTTTATAATCAATAAACTACCAGTTATTGATTGTGTATTTATACGATATATTGTATATTAATATATTATATATATATATGTGATATACATAGATTAAATTTAAAAAGGGATATGTTGCATAGGGCTATGCATTTTGATTGCAGATCATAAATATAAGGTTCAACTCCTTCGTATCCTTTATAATTATAGATATTATTTACTACAATATAATATATTTGTATTGTTACAATATAGATGATAATAGACTAATATTCTTAAAAATATATTATAATTTATAAAGTAAATTTTGTATAATTGTTTTAGTAACAAAATAATGTTACACTAATATGTATGTGGCTATTTTTAAAAATATAGTTTTATTCATTATATAACAATTAAGAATGTAGATAACTATTTAATAATTAGTTATATGGTGATTAAACTATAATAACGGTGTAATAAAATGAACTTTTTTATATTTTTTAAATTTCAAATTTATAATCTAAAATACACTGACTTTTAGGTAAAGTATGACTTCTTCCTTTGAACTTTCTAGGAACTTGTTTAAAAGCCAAATTATTTTATCTAAAAATGATAAATACAATAACCTAAATATAAAAACATCTGGTATTAGTATGTGATTTGAAAGATGATTTTTATCTTCAAATGCTAAAGATATTGGTGTATTATATTTAATATATGCATTATTTTCAGGTTTAGTAGGTACTGCCTTTTCTGTATTGATTAGATTAGAGCTGTCAGGGCCTGGTGTACAGTATATTGCTGATAATCAATTATATAACAGTATAATAACTGCTCATGCTATAATAATGATATTCTTTATGGTTATGCCAGCTTTAATTGGAGGTTTTGGTAACTTCCTGCTTCCATTAGGATTAGGAGGTCCTGATATGGGATTCCCTAGACTTAATAATATTAGTTATTTATCTTTAATACCTAGTATTGTACTATTTCTATTTGCTGGTGGAATAGAAAATGGTGTAGGTACAGGATGAACTTTATATCCTCCTTTATCAGGTATACAAAGTCATAGTGGTCCTAGTGTAGATTTAGCTATATTCGGATTACACTTATCTGGTATATCTAGTTTATTAGGGGCTATGAATTTCATGACTACAACATTTAATATGAGAAGTCCAGGTATAAGATTACATAAATTAATATTATTTGCATGAGCTGTTGTTATAACAGCTATATTATTATTATTATCATTACCTGTTTTAGCTGGTGGAATTACTATGGTATTAACAGATAGAAACTTTAATACATCATTCTTTGAAGTAGCAGGTGGTGGTGATCCTATATTATACCAACATCTTTTCTGATTCTTTGGTCATCCTGAAGTTTATATCTTAATTATTCCAGGATTTGGAATTATAAGTACTACAATTTCAGCTAATTCTAATAAAAGCGTTTTCGGTTATTTAGGTATGGTTTATGCCATGTGTTCTATTGGTATTTTAGGATTTGTAGTTTGAAGTCATCATATGTATACTGTTGGTTTAGATGTTGATACAAGAGCTTATTTCACAGCTGCAACTTTAATTATAGCAGTACCTACTGGTATTAAAATCTTCTCATGATTAGCTACTTGTTATGGTGGATCTCTACACTTAATACCTTCATTACTATTTGCATTAGGTTTTGTATTTATGTTCACTATTGG
>Ga0066684_10000082_pt1 | contig 26646 bp, 19 predicted proteins | sample GraSoiAngelo_133_FD_62301 | JGI IMG/M metagenome (GOLD analysis project Ga0066684, IMG submission 62301) | Grasslands soil microbial communities from the Angelo Coastal Reserve, California, USA - 14_0929_05_20cm | ecosystem: Environmental > Terrestrial > Soil > Grasslands | place: USA... | reverse complement strand
TCGCTTCCTGATCGGTCTGGGAATTGCTCTGCTCGTGTCCGTTATCTATCTGTGGTTTTTCGGTTTCCAGACCCTCCTTGCTCTAGTGCCCTTTATCGAACCATCTTGGAGACGACACCCGACAAGATTACTCCCTTTATGTCAAGGCAAGACGCCGTCAGCCGCGCAATTCTCCTCATTGTGAAAGGAACAATCATGCCAAGGCGTACCGAGTCCGGCGTCTTTGCTGTTAGTTAGAGCAGGCGAATTCTCTGGATTTCAATTCGGGCGCCCGGCAAATCAATCCGGCGAGCTGAGCGTCAGGCTCTTTTCAGACAGCAGCTCTCTCAATTTCATTTTTAACCAGAAGGCGGCCGGCCCGGCCGTCATCTCGCAGTCGGACATCAACCGTATCCTGCGCACCCTGCAGAAGGCCACTTCTCAGACCGTCGCGAATGCGAACTCCTCAAAGTAGCGACAATACGCTCAGTCAGCCGCAGCTGGAGATTGTGCGACTCTTCTTCCCCGCAACATCGCTGCCCAGCTTCAACCGCGGGGAAGTCCGATGCGGCGGACCAGATCTTGAAACCGTGGATCGCTTCGCAACGGATTCAGTCGGGGATCCACCCCGATCCAGGGTATTCAAGTCGAGCGCTGACGGAATGCCTCCTCCATGGATTCGAGGGCCTTCTCGTTTTCACCGAGGTCCGCATAGGCGTCGGCCACGATGAACCTGCATACGTATGCTTTCTTGGCCTTCTCCAAGGCGTCGCTGAGAAGCTGTTTGGCCTTCCCGGTCTGGCCTGCTCGCGCGAGCGCCGATGCGGCCGTGGCGATTAAGCTGGGACTATTTGAGATGCGAATGGTGTCCTCGGCAGCACGGACGGTTTCGGCAGGCTGTTTCATCTGGGCGTAAGCCAACGCGAGGATGGCGTAAGCAGTACCTGCGGACGGTTCCATCTCGATGGTTTTCTGGGCTTGGGCAACGGTCTCCGGCATGCGGCCGGAGAAATAATAGATCCAAAGCGCTTCTTTCCGGCTTTCGATCGCGAGCGGATCGTAAAGGTAGGCTTGCTGAACGCGGGAGAGCGCTTCGTCAAAGCGTCCCACGGTGCCCAAGTAATTGGCATAACCCAACTGGGCTTCGGGCAAACTTGGATTGATTTCGAGCGCCCGGCGATATTCCCTTTCTGCCGCAGACCAATCCCAATCGAAAAACAAACGCACGTAGCCAAGTTTGACGTGGGCGCTCGCCAGATTAGCATCAAGCTCCACGGCACTCTGCGCCGCTTCTTTTGCTCGAGGCATCACCTCGGCTGGAGAACTGTAATACGTGGTCGACGCATTGTAGGCTTCGGCCAGAGCCACATAGAGACGAGCGTCCTTGGGATCCTTTGCGATACCTTCTTGAAAGTAATGAATCGCTTTGTTCACGCTTTCGCGCGTATCTTCGCCCAGCTCATGCAGGCCCAGGAGGTATTTGTCGTAACTCTCGAGATTGACCGGTGAGATTGCTGATGCGCTGGTCTGCGCCGGCAGAAGCTGGATAGAAAGCGAATGGGTAATCTTTTCGGCGATTTCCCGCTGAATGTTCAAGACGTCGGTAAGGGGGCGCTCATAGCTTTCGGCCCAAAGATGAGTTTGTTCGGTTGCCCGGATCAACTGTGCCGTGATGCGCACGCGGTCACCGCCACGACGCACGCTGCCCTCGAGCAAATAGCCAACGCCCAGCTCCCGACCAATTTGGGCGACGTTCTCCTTTGTGCCTTTGTACCGCACGATGGAGGTGCGCGCGATCACACCGAGCTTGCCAGGCTGTAGCTGGCCGAGCTGCGCAATCATCTCCTCGGTGAGACCGTCGGCAAAATAATCTTCGTGGGCGTCCCCGCTCAAATTCACAAAGGGGAGCACGGCCAGCATAACCCTTTCGGGGGAAGGGTTCGCCTTTGGCCGGAAACGTCGCGAAACTAGATACGCTGTCACGGCCAACACTACGAACAAAGCCAGCAGCCCCAACCAAAGAGTCCTCTTTTGAGAGGGGACCGCTATGGCTTCTGCCGGTTCATCACCGTCCTGTTGCACCGCGGCAACGAAGCGGTAGCCGCGCCGTGGGATGGTCTCGATGTATTCGCGTCGGTCGGGAGCGTCGCCCAACACTTGCCGCAGGTTGAAGATGCGGCGGGATAGATTGCCCTCTTCGACAAAAACACCGGGCCACACCTTTTGCAGCAGCTCTTCTTTTTCAACGATGTGCCCGGCCTTTTCGACCAAGACGAGGAGGGTCTCCAGGTCCTTGGGCGGGAGGATGACGGGCTGATCCTCGCGCAGCAAGACCCGCTCCGCAGGGTCGAGGCAGTAAGAGCCGAATCGGTATAAGTGCTTTGATTTCAAGCCATCACCCGCCGGAAGAACTTCTCAAGAAATCTTTCAGAACTCCTCAAAGACATTCCAAACCTCTGGGCCGCAAGATGCGCGCGCAACGCAGACGGTTTGCGTGCCGCATTTCAGTTCCTGGGGGGATGCCCGAAGATTCTAGCGCATCCGGGGCCGGATTAGGAATGAGGCGCCGTAGATCGGCTTGCCAAAAGTTCAGAAAGGGAGGATGCTAGTATGAGAATCGGAAGATTCACCAAGCTATTCCAGCACTCAATGATGGCTTTCGTTTTTGCGGGCGCATGTCCTGCAGGCGCTCTGGCACAAAACGGACACTCGCACGAAGCGACTGCCCAACCTCAGCAATTGACACCTGGGCAGAGCGCACTTTTGAAGGCTGTTCGGGAGTCCACAGAACGTTTCAAGGAAGTGGCGGTGGCAGAGAGGGAAGGGTACACGGTGCTGTTTGGTTGCGTCAGCGGACCCGACTCTGGAGCCATGGGCCTTCATTTTGTGAATCTGAACCTCGTGGGCTCCGGGGTCATTGACGTCACGCGCCCTCAGATCGTGATCTATGAGCCGATGCCGGACGGCCACCTGCAATTGATTGGCGCCGACTTTCTGGTGATTGCCAGCGACTGGGACAAGGCCCATCCGGGACAAGGCGCGCCGCAGCTCATGGGACAGCTCTTTCATTATTTCGAAAGCCCCAACCGTTTCGGCCTCCCCGCGTTCTACACACTTCATGTGTGGGCGTGGAAGGAGAATCCCAACGGGGCGTTCGTAAATTGGCATCCGAACGTTTCGTGCCAGGCGTTTGCCGGCCAATAGCCAGACGCTTACACCGTCGGCGATGTTGAGGTCTTACTTACTCGAATCTCGGGATCGAACGGTTCAGGGTCGGGTTTACATCTCATCTGGAAAAGGAGAAGACATGAAAGCATTACCGTTAGCTGGAACTGGGCTGGTCTTGGCGTTGGCAGTGTCGCTGGCGGCGGCGCCGGAGGCGTCTTCGTGGCGGATGAAGGCCGACTACGTGGAAGCCTGCAGCTGCCACTTATTTTGCCAATGCTATTTCAACAAGCATGCGGAACATCCCGTGTGTGAATTCAACATGGCGGTGACTGTGCGCGAAGGGCATTCGGGGAACGTGGATTTGGCGAATACCAAGTATTGGTTGACCGGCGACATCGGCGACCGGTGGGGGACGGAAAAGAAGGCGACTTGGGTGACCGTCTCTTTCGATCCAAAGACAACGCCAGCGCAGCGGGAAGCCTTGGCGCCCATTATTCTTAAGACTTATGGCTTGGAGTGGGGCGAACTCAAAGTGCAAGAGGCGCCCATCGAGATCCACCAATCCGGAGATATTGTTGAGGCCCAGCTAGCCGATGGAACTCAGGCCTACATGAAACTCAAGCGCGAGCCGGGGAAAGACGGGAAAGGCGTGCTGCTCAAGAACGTCAACTATTTTAACGCGGTGCAGAACGACGGCTTTCAACTATACAAGTCCCTCGAGCATCGCGCCGACCTGAACGGGCATCAGTTCTCCTACTCGGATCGCAACGCGTTCCTCATCACGATCGTGTCCCAAGACGGGCCTGCACGATAGGCAAGAGCCAACTCTTCTTGGGCTGCAGCGCTGTAAGGCTGAGCCCAAACAAGAGAGCGCAAGCAAAACAACGGTCTGTAAAAGAAAAGAGCCCGCCTCCGATTTGGTAGGCGGGCATTTTTTTACCTGGGCGTGCCTAAAGCCGCCTGCGTTTCGAGAATTTGCTGGGATATTGCGTCGCTTTGGGCGCTTTTTGACCCGCGGTCGAAAAAAGTGGGGTTGCTCCGAAATATTCGAGAATCTCGCTGCGTACGGTATGTGGGAGGCCTATATATGGGCGCAAAAGTCGAGGAGGAGTGGAAGAAAGGGAGCGCGGAACTGCTGATTCTGTCGCTGCTCGAGGATCAGCCGCGCCACGGCTACGAAATCGGCAAGCTCATTGAAGTGCGCTCCGGGGGCACGCTCCATTTTCATGTGGCCTCGCTCTACCCGCTGCTGTACCGGCTCGAAAAGCGGGGCTGGATCCAAGGGCGGTGGGTAGAGAAACCAAATAAGAAACGGAGGCGGTACTACCGGCTGACGGCGGAAGGCCAGCGCGTCCCGGCGCTGCAACGCAAGAAATGGCAAGAGTTTGCCGGAGCCGTGGGCCGAATCGCGGGAGTGCAACATGCCTGAATGGAATTCGGAGATTAGAAAACGTTTGGGGGGACTAAGTCTTCCCGCGGGACGGGAAATCGAAATTGTCGAAGAGCTTTCGGATGATCTTCAGCAGAGATACGAAGAGTTGCGAGCGCGCGGCGCGGGAGAAGATGAGGCTTTTCGCGAGGTGATGGCGGAAATCGACTGGGGGAGCTTTGTCCCCGAACTACAGGTTACGGAGAAAATGCCGCAGCCAGACACGGTGCCTGAGGGCGCGGCGGCCCACGTGATCCGTCCGCGGCTCTGGCGGCGGTCCAGGAAGAAATTCACAGCCTCGACCCCGGTCTGCCGGTGGAGGACATTCGCACGGGGACAAAGGTGATTGATCAGGCGCTTTGGTGGTCGAAGATTGGCGTGGGCCTGCTGGGCGCTTTTGGGCTGCTGGCAGTGGGTCTGGCCTCCGTAGGCTTGTACGGAATCATGGCGTATTCGGTGAATCAACGACGGCGCGAGATTGGAGTGCGCATGGCTCTGGGGCCGAATCAGGGAAGCGTGTCGCTGCTGGTGCTTCGTCAAGGAATGATGGTGGTGGCGAGCGGTGTTGTCGTGGGCATGGCGCTATCGTTGCTTCTGGGGCGAGCTCTTTCGCGATTCCTCTATGGCGTAAGCGGAAGCGATCCGCTCAGCCTGGTGGGAGCGTCGCTCGCGCTGGTGGGTGTGGCATTTGTTGCGTGCTACCTGCCGGCGCGGAGCGCAAGCCGCGTCGATCCCCTTGTAGCTTTGCGAGAAGGGTGAAGGGCGTTGTCGCGCGGCGCCGCTCACGCGACACTAATGCGAACGGAGTCGAGCGGGAGCCAGCGATGACTGAGCCCGTGTGCGTCGTTACTTTTGAGGCGAGGATTCGGCGGCGAGGCGCTTGGCGGCTTCACGCACTTTGCGAACGTAGTCGCTTCCGTCGCCCGAACCCACCAGCTTCAGGTAAATGTCCAGATCCTGAACCTGGGACTGATAGTCTCTTTCTTTTGCATGGAGGTCGGCACGCACCAGGTAGGCATCCGCGTACTGAGGTTTGCGGAGGAGAGCTTCGCGCAGGCTTTTCTCCGCCTCGTCGAAGTGGTTCTGGCCCAGCAACGCAATTCCCAGAAAGAGATGGCCCTCCGCCGAATCGGAGTCGGTTTCCAGGCCGCGACGGATCAGACGCTCGGCCTCTCCCGGCTTGCCCTGGTTGCACAGGAGCAGTCCGTAAGCAAATTGCGCGGGAGCATAGTGACCTCCGCTGAGATCGATCGCTTTTTGAAAAGCTTCCATCGCCTTGTCATTATGATTCAAGCGCCACTGCGCGACCCCGATGTTGTAGAACGCTTCGTAATAATCCGGGTAGGCCGCCGCGGCTTTGTTAAAGTGCGCGAGACTGCGGACGAAATCTTTTTTGGCCATGCCATTGAGCCCGCGATAATACTCGTCCTGCGCTTTCGATGGAATTTTTAGCTCGCGCACGGAAACTACGTATGGATTTGCGTCACGCGGAGGGGCGCTGGACGAGTTGAGGTAAAGAGTGACTTCCGCAGGAAAGAGACTGACTTGAGCGATGGTGCTGGCAAATCCGTAGCCGCTCTCTTCGGCGCTGACTTCGTACGCTCCCTGCGGAAGCTCGGGAAGCTCGAAGTGGCCGCTAAAGTCAGTCAGCACGGTCTGGATCATTCCTGACGATAACGAGCGAATATGGACGAAAACTTGAGAAGCCGGCTCGGAGCTTCGGTTCCGATATACCGTTCCCAGAATTTGTCCGGCGCGGCTTCCGAAAGGCAGATCCGAGGGAACGTCCAAAGAGGAGAACTGCGCGCGCGCGGCTGGAGCTTGCGTCAGCAACGTAAGCATCGCAAGAAGAAATGAACCAAGAGGGAGTTTCAACTTCCAGGCCTGCGAAATCATTACAGACACCTCGACGTGGTCTGAGCTGGCGAAACTTTTTTTTGACGGGTGCTGAAAAACGCGAGCGTTTTCGTGGTGGAACTTCAAAATACGGGGAGGAATCAGTGCCCGCCGATGCCGGAAAAGTAATTCGAGCGAGCAAACTCCGCAGTTCTACCAAATGGGGCCTAGGATCCGCTGTGCTCAGGGAAATTTATTCCTTGAGCAAAGTTCTTCAGCATCCTGCCGGGGACCAAGGGCGACTGGCGGGAGTAAATTCGCGGGGCGCTGCATGCCACTCTACGACGTTCGAAGTAGTGGTTTCACCTGCGCCGCCGTTGCACCGTTCTCTCCCGAGTGCCAGCCGTCGCGTGGGCGGACTAGCATTAAGAAAGGCAAGCTGTGTGCCAAACAAGAAGCCAATCGTTTTGACCTTTAAGTTCCTGCGAGGGAACTGGATGCAGAGGCCTGAACGAAATACGCGGTCTCCCGGCGCTGATCTACGAGGGAAAATTGCATGTAAATTTGTCCAAGAATGTTCCGATTCTTTTCTACGAAGATATTTTTGACGGGCAAATACCCGATGAGTTTTCTGGAGGATTTACCTGCTGAGAAAATCGTGAAATCCTCGAGGAACCGAAGGGTCATGAAATGTATTGGAGGGACCAATGGTCTGAAAGGACATACTGCTTTCCGTGTGCCTCTTTGCGATTCAGCCATTAAGCACCATTAAGCAGACCCGCTCAAGGTCTGCCACCACGGAACATTTCCGCACAGGAAGGCGTCTATTCTGCACAGAGTATTGACGGCGCGGGTCACCCGGGGGAGAATCGCGCAACTCGATGATTCAGCTTGAAAATGTGACAAAAGAATATGACCTGCCGACTGGGAAGGTTGGGCAGCTCGTGGCAGCGGACCACTTGACGCTGGATGTGCCGACGGGCGAAGTGTTTGGGCTGGTGGGGCCAAACGGTGCGGGAAAGACGACGACGCTGAAGATGGTTTGCGGGTTGATGCTGCCGACGGCGGGGCGGGTCACGGCGAACAACATTGACGTCGAACGCAACCCGGAAGCGGCCCAGCAGTATATCGCGTATTTGGCGGATTTCTTCTCGGTGTACGACGATCTCAAAGCCTGGGAGTACGTGGAACATTTCGCGCTGGCCTACAAGCTGGATCCGGGAAAGGTGCGCGAGCGCGTGAAAGAAGTAATTGCGCTCATGGGACTCGAATCGAAATATGACGCGATGGTTAGCGGGCTTTCGCGCGGGACGAAGCAGCGGCTGGGAATCGCGCGAGCCATCGTGCACGATCCCCCGCTGCTGGTGCTGAACGAGCCCGCGTCGGGGCTCGATCCCAAGGCGCGGCTGGAGCTGAAAGAACTAATCCGGCGGTTGAACCGCGGAGGGAAGACAGTCTTCATCACGTCGCACGTACTCCCCGAGCTGGAAGAAATCTGCACCTCACTGGCAATTATGGAAAAAGGGAAGTTGCTGCGCGTGGGAAAGATTGAAGACGTGATGAGCGGCGCGGGACGGACGAAGCGCGTGCGGATCAAATTGGCGGCTGCGGGATTTGCATTGGGAGCTTGGCTGGCGAGAAGGCCGGGCGTAAGTGAAGTGAAAGAAGAAGGTCTCAAAGTGGAAATGGTATTTCCGGGAAGGGACGCGGAGTTGGCGGCGCTGGTGCGCGATGCGGTCAACGCTGGAGCGCCAATCTGCGGCGTAGAGGAAAAAGTGGAGTCGCTCGAATCTCTGTTCTCGAGACTTTCGAGCGGAGAAGTGATGTGACGGCGCTGTGGTCCAATCCGGAATTCCTGCGCAACGCGCGGGCGCAACTGCGGCCGGGAAAACTAGCCGCCACGGCGTGCATCTGCGCCGCGCTTTCGATCGTGATTGGCTATGCCAGTTCGCACCAGAATTATCAGCAAGTGGCAACGGGCCCGGCGGGATGGGGCCTACAGGTCGTGGAAATCACCTTTTGGTTGCAGGCGCTGATGCTGGCGGCGGGCGGTGGAATCGCGTGCGTCAACAGCATCCATCGCGAAAAAGAGCAGAATACGTTTGATTACCAGCGCGTGACGCGGATGACACCGCTGGAGTTGACGCTCGGGAAATTGTTTGGCGCACCGGACTTCGCCTATTTCGTCTTCCTGTGTCTGATGCCGCTGGCGCTGTTTGGGGCGGTGATGGGGAAGCGGCCGGCCCTGACGGTACTCGCGGCGTACGCGGTGTTGTTGATCGCTTCGCTGGCGGTGCACACGCTGGCGCTGCTGATTTCGTTGTTGACCATTCGCGGATCGCATACCGCGGCGATTCTGGTGTTGCTGGCGATTTTAGGCAGCGGGGTTTCCAATACCACAGACTCTCTTTCCCACTTTCAGGTGCACGCGTTCGGCCCGTTCTATGCAGCCCAGGTGGTGCAAACGGAAGGCGGGGAGCTAGCCTCCTCGGATGTCGACACATTCTTCGGGAAGCAAGTTTCTCATGTCCCTTTGCTGCTGGTCATTGATCTGATGTTCGCGGGTTGGTTTCTCCTGGCGTTGGTTAGAAATATAAAAAAGGATCCACACTACTACGAGATTTATTCGCCTTTGCAGGCCTTGGGATTCGCCATGTTCCTCAACGTGCTGTTTGTGGCGTTTTATCAGTGGCAGCACACAACTCTCTTAAGTCCTCAGGGCTTTCGATTCCAGCGCGAGACTCCAATGCGGTCTCAGACATTCTTACTGTCGCTAAACATCGCGGTTTTCTTCGCTCTGGGCTTGGCAGCGATCCGCAACCGGGAGCGCGTGCGAAGAATTCTACGCACTCGAGAGGGAGGAGCGAGTTGGCTGGACCTGGCCTGGCCGGCGCCGCTGATGGTGGCCGGGACGGCGGCCGCAAGTTTGCTCATTGTTGCGGGAGTGGCCTTAGGACGCTCTCCCGAGGCGGAGTGGGACTTGAATTTTACGGTGTTTCGCGCGCTGTTCTTTGCGGCCTGGATTTCGCGCGACCTGCAGTTCCTGCAATGGATGAACCTGCGGCGCAGCCAGCATCCGCTGGTCGTGGGCGCGCTGTTCCTGATCATTTTTTACGTGTGCGTGATGATTCTGATGGCTCCGCTGGGAATTTTTTCCAGGGCTGAACGGACGGCGTTTTCTGCGTTTGCCGTTCCTTCGGCTGCGCTTATGCTGGACCACTCGAAATGGATTTTGCGGCCGGCGATTTGCGTCGCCGCGTTTGTCGCCCAGTGGTTGCTGGTTGCTCTGTTCGTTGGCCTGCAGAAGAAATCGATTGACGAATTGAATTCGCCTACAACCGCACCCGCTGTGGCCCCCGTCCCGGCGCAAACCTAAATTGATTTTCAAAACTTAGCTTTGCTCTATCGTTTGTTTATCGATCGGATTTTGAAACGAGTGTTGGTAACGTCAGTCCGAGTTTGTCGCAAACCGACTGCTCGCCTCCGTTGCTGACAGGTGGTAAGTGATCAAGTTCAAGCAAACAGCGTGGCCCACGTGTTTGACCGGACAGATTGAAGCCCGCAATACATTTAACCTGTTAAAACTAAAAGGGTTACGTTACGCCATGAAAGCGCTAGCAAAATTGATTTGCCAGAGGCCCCTCTTTTGACTTACGTTTGCCGAACTCCAGCGTCTGAGTGAGCTGCGGAGCACGTGGCGGAGCCTCGGGGGATCCCCATCTTGCGTATTCAATTTTTCCCGTTGACTTAGCACTCTTTTGTTGCAACATGCGTTGCTGCAGCATCCTGGGAGCCCGCTCCGCCCGAGGAGGCTTCCTGTTTGCCGTGGGGCCTTCGCCTCGCGTTGAAAATAGCTTGGGAGTTGCACTTCGGAAGCTGGTGGAGGAGGGGAAATGAGAAACCTGAGGCTATCTGTGTTCGTTCTCGTCGTTCTACTGCTGGGGCTCATGGCGGGATTCATGCCGGGGTTGACGATGGGGCAAGTGGCAACCACCGGGAAAATCGCGGGCGTGGTTACCGATGCTTCAGGAGCCGGGGTGCCGAATGCCACGGTGACGGTCAAGAGCACGGCGCTGATGGCGGAACGCACCACAACTACCGGCGCGGACGGCGCGTATCTGTTTGACCTCTTGCCGTTGGGCACCTATGAAGTCAGCGTCACTTCCAAAGGTTTCAAGGGATTTACGGAAACGGGCGTCGTCCTTACGGCCGGCTTCACGGCAACGGTCAATGCGAAACTGCAGGTCGGGGAGGTAACCGACGTTGTGAGGGTCGAGGGAGAGAATGTGGTAGACCTGCAGAGCGTTCAGACGGCAACAACGTTTGATCAGACGCTGCTGCAAGACATTCCCAGCGGCCGCGATCCCTGGTCCACCGTGGCGCAGATGCCGGGAGTCACCTCCAGCACCTTCGATGTGGCGGGCAACAACAGCTATCAGCAATCTGCCATGCAGGTGCACGGCAGCACGCAGGCCGAACAAATCTACAGCTTTAATGGGCTGGATTTGAACTGGCCGGGCGCCAGTGGCGGCTACACGCAGTTCTACACGAATCATGACTCGTTCGATGAGTTTCAAGTGGTGGCGGATAACGCGCCGGCCTCTGTGCCCATCGGCGGCATTTACATGAATATGGTGACGAAGTCGGGGTCGAATGAATTGCATGGCCAGGCGGCTGCCTACTATCTGACCGCTGCCTTCCAGGCTGGCGTAAAGCAGCCTTCGAACGCAGTCGTAAACACCGGTTCCCCTTTCGATATGACCCTGGATACATCGGCCAGCCTCGGCGGACCGGTCATTCGAGATAAGTGGTGGCTATTTGGCTCCTATCGTCGTTATGACCTCAGGCAGCGCATTCTCGCGGTAACTGATCAGGCGCACAACCCCGTCGTCGACGTGAATCACCAGACCAACACAGACCTCCGCAGCGATTGGCAGATCAACCCCAAGAACAAATTCAGCTTCATCTGGCTTTATAACGAACAGAACCGCTTCTTCCGGCGCGACACGACGTACCAGTTCGTCACGGAAGACGCGAGCTGGAAACAGATTGAGCCAGCTTACATTGTGCAGGGATTGTGGACCAGCCAAGTCACCAACAATTTCCTTCTCGATTTCCGCGTCGGCTGGAACAAGATCATCTTCCCTCTCAGCTACCAGGCCAACTCCACCGGCCTGAACCTGCAAGACATTGGATACTCACAAGAGAGTGGTGCGGCACCCTTTGAATTTCAAAACCCAGCTTGGGTTCTGAAATGGTCCGCCAGCGGTTCATGGTACAAGCCCAACTGGGCCGGAAACCACAATTTCCAGTTTGGGTTCGAGTGGGGGGATAACTACAACTCGTACATCTATAAGGTAAACGGCGGGATCAACGCCATCTTCAATAGCAACCCCACCGCGAACCCGCCGCAACCTGTCTTTTCCCAACCCTTCCAAGTGGTGGCCTACAATACGCCGACTACGCAGAAGAACTATTTCCGAGACACGAGTTTTTACCTGCAAGATACCTGGACTCCGAAGCCCCGCCTCACGCTGAACCTGGGGATGCGCTACGACCGCTTCACGACTTACTATCCCGGGCAAACAACGAACTCCAGCCTGACCTTCCCTCAGCTCTTCAAGGCAGGTTTTAGGTTCCCAGCGTCCGGAAACCTCGCGGACTGGAACACCGTTTCGCCGCGGATCGGCGTGGTATTCGACCCGACGGGGAAGGGTAACTCCGTCGTTCGCTTTGGCTATGGCATGTACTACATCATGCAAGGCACAGGGCTTGCCGAGACGGCGAACCCAAATGGCTTGATCACGCTGACTTTCCCATGGACCGACACAAACGGCGATAAAATCCCGCAACTCAGCGAATGGCTTCCGGCGAATGCCACACCGGTTGCCTCATCGGGCGGAGCGCAAATCAATTCCAGCATGAGCCGTCCCTATTCAGAAGAAATCAGTGCGGGGTACGAAAAACAATTGTGGCGCGACCTCCGCGTTGGAGCCACCTACTACTACCGGACAAAAAAGAATCTGTACGGAACCGAAAACGCAGCGGTTTCGAAATCGGATTACGTGCCTATCACCACGCTGAACGGCAGTCCGATCATCAATCCCCTAACGAACCAGCCAATGACGCTCTACAGTTTTCAGCCAGCGAATCCATCAAAATATGGGCTTTTCAACAACTTGGTGACGAACGTTCCCCAACTGGACAACAACTCGTACGGCGCGGCTGAGTTCACCGCCGTCAAGCGCCTGTCTCATAAGTGGCAGATTCTCGGAGGATTTACCATTCAGCGCCAAAAAGGCGTCTTTGGCCGGGGTTTCTCTGACGAGGCCACCGGGGACAATTTCACCGACCCCAACAATGACATCAACAGGAACAACAACTACCTCAATTTGGATTCCACCTACGTTTTCAAAGTGGACAGCACCTACGAGCTTCCCGGGAAATTCGGTACCAGTGTGAACTTCCAGCACTATACGGGTTTTCCCATTCAGCCAACGGAGACTTTCAGCATCCCGAACGGACAGGGCACTCCCGTTGGAGAGACCGTCATTCTTCAACCGGCGGGAATCCAGCGACTGCCCAGTGTGAACCAACTGAACCTGCGCCTCTCGCGGGAATTTATCTTCCGTGACCGCTGGCACGTTTCGCCAACTGTCGATTTTTTCAATTTGACCAACTCTCAAACCGTTATAGCGGAAGTGACGCAGTACACCCCTCCGGGCGGCGGCTTCTACTTGAAGCCCGCACTGGCCATCAATCCGTTTGTGACGCGGTTTGGTCTGCGCTTTACCTTCTAGCGCGGACCTATAGCGGCATGGGCCTCAACTCGGTCCGTCTAAACGGCGGGTTGGGCGAAAGAACACGCTCACCTGCCGATTCCTTGCGTGACAGGCATTCGACTTTTCGCATAGACTCCGTTCCAAAGAACTCGTTACACGGAAACTTCGGTAGATTTGGAGGCGCTATGTGCCTTGGAAAGCGTGTGTTGGGGGCGACCATTGCCATCGCTGCGGCCTTGGGATGCGCCGGCTATGTGCTCGCGCAGACTGCGAGCCGGAAGTCTGCTCTTACGATTGAGCAACTGATCGAAATCAAGCATCCCTCGGATCCGGTGTGGTCGCCGGACAACAAGCATGTGCTGTTTACCTGGGACCGCGCGGACATCAAGAATTTATACGTGAGGAACGCGGACGGCAGCGGTGCGCCGATCGCGCTCACCTCGTTTCCTGAAGGCGGAGTGGCCGGCGCATTTTGGAGCGAAGACCGAGAAAGCGTTTACTTCGTGCACGAAGGAGATTTGTGGAAGGTTCCCGCGGCGGGGGGCGAGGCCAAGCCTGCGTGGAGCAAGCCGGATCGCGGCAGTGGATTCGTGCCGTCGCCCGACGCCAAGCGCGTCGCGTTCGTGCGCGAAAATCGCGGCGAAGAGCAAAGCGCGCGGAAAGGAAGCGATCTCATCGTCCGCTGGCTCTCCGATGGAACGGAATCGACCATCGCGCATGATGACCTGAGTATTCGCGGCATCGTGTGGTCGCCGGACGGAAAATCTGTCGCGTATACCGCTGGCTCAAAGATTATTCATCACGATGAATCCCCGGCGTACTCCGGCGCGAAGATTATTTATCGCGTCTCAGAGTACGTGCCTGGGCAAATGTATGCGCTGAAACTGAGCGGCGGAAAACCTGTGGCCATCAGCACGCCCGGCGAGTACGGGGGATTGGCCTGGATCGACGCCAATCGTCTTGTTTTTGACGGCCAGTCGAGGGACTTCAAAAAATATTTCATCTACGTTGCGGATGCGACCACCGGCTCCGTAAAAACCATGCATGAAGTGGATGAAGAAAAATTCTGGAGCATTCCCGACTGGGGCGAAGCGGGAGCGCAGCCCTGGCCTTCCCCTAACGGCAAGTGGATCGCGTTCCTCAGCGACCAGGACGGCTGGGATCATCTTTACGTAATTCCCTCTACCGGAGGCAATGCAGTGCAGATCACCAAGGGCCGCTTTGAAGCGTGGCGTCCGGCGTGGTCGCACGACAGCACGCGCATCGCGTTTGATGCCAACGTGGAAGATCACCCCGGCGACCGCCGGATTGGCATCGCCACCATCGGCGACGATCCCGCACAAGCGAGGATTGCCTACATCACGCCGGGAACGGGAACGAACATCGAGCCGCACTGGTCGGAAGGCGACGGCCGGCTGGTCTACCAGCACACCGACACGCACAACAGCGCCGATCTGTACAGCATCGCCACACGCGAGGCTGCACAGCCAGTCCGGCTGACGGACTCCATGCCGCTCGAAATGGATCGCACGCGATTTGTCGAACCGGAGTTCGTGCATTATCCAGGACCGGACGGGCAGCAGGTGCCGGCCTGGCTTTTTGTGCCCAAGAATCTCGATCGCACCAAAAAGCATCCGGCGATCTTGTGGATTCACGGCGATGGCGTGAACCAGAACTACGACGGCTGGCACGTGCAGCGAAACTATGCCGTCTACTACAGCATTCATCAGTATTTTCTGCAGAAGGGCTACGTGGTGCTTGCGCCTGATTATCGCGGAAGCATCGGCTATGGCCGCGATTGGCGCACCGGCGTGTACATGGACGTGGGCGGAAAAGACGCGAAGGACGCCTGGATGGGCGGAAATTATCTGAAGTCGCTGCCCTACGTCGACGCGAATCGCATCGGCGTCTGGGGCTTAAGCTATGGTGGCTTTTTCACGCTAATCGCGATGACGGACCAGCCGAAACTTTTCCGTGCCGGGGTGGATGTGGCTGGCGTGGTGGATTACTTCATGTATTACTCCGATCCGTACCACGGCGATTGGACCGCGAGCCGCATTGGAACGCCTGAAGAGCACCCGGACGTTTACAAGAATGCTTCGCCTATTTCGCGCATTGACCGGCTGGAGCGGCCGCTGCTGGTCTTACACGGCACTGCGGATGTGAACGTGCCGTTCCTCGAGTCCGTCTGGCTCATCGATGAGGCGCTGAAGAAACACAAGGGCGACTTGGTTTCGTTCATGATCTACCCTGGAGAATTTCATTACTTCAGCCGGGAGCATGTGCTGCGCGATGCGTGGCATCGCGTGGACCAGTTCTTTGACACTTACCTGCGAGCGCCCTCCACACCTGCAGGCGCTGCGAAAACGCGCTGAGAACAGAAGTCCGCACAGAGGGAAAAGAGGCCTGCCACCTTTACTTCTAGGAGCAGATTGCCGGGGGCCGCGAAAGAATCAACATCAGAACCAGGATGACCGACACGAGGAATTTCATCGAGGACACACTCCTTGCCGTCCGCGATCCGGTAGGCCAAGAAAAAGCCCGGGCGCGACACCGGCAATCCTTCGAGGATGACGGCAGTCTATGGCGGCGCGGTTTAGCCAGAAACTGGACAAAAGACGCAATTCCGGGGAGTTGGCACTGCGGGGGGTACGCCTGCCCCAATGCACTAGTGGCGATGCCGTGTATTGCGGGGGCGCAAGAGAAGCCCATCATCAAGAAAACCTTTATGAAACAGACTTCCTCGGTTTCCGGGAAAGAGACGTACACGGAGTATTGCGCTGCGTGCCATGGAGCGGACGCGAAAGGTACAGGCCCGGAGGCGGCCGCGCTGAAAACACCTCCGCCCGACCTAACCACATTGGCCAAGCGGAGCCAAGATGGAAAATTCCCAAGGGATCGCGTGGCCACGCTTCTGCGGAGCGGCACGGAAGTGGCGGCCTACGGCTCTTCGGACATGCCCATCTGGGGGCCGCTGTTCAAGTCGCTGGATCCCACTCATGACATCGCCGTGCCGCAGCGCATCCGGAATCTGAACGATTATCTCGTATCGCTGCAAGCCAAGTAGCAGGAACCTTCGAGTAGAGCCGTGGGGCTCGGACAGCAGCCCCACGACCGACTCATTCCGCGTTCGCATTCCTTTCCATCGAACTTAGCTCCCGACCTCCGTCGCAGCGTAACCGGGCGAAGGCAGCTCACGTTCCCAGCGCGCAATCACCACGCAGGCGACGCAATTTCCGAGCACCGTGACGGCGGTGCGGCCCATGTCCATGAGCTGATCGATCGCAAACAGTAAGAAAAGCGGCTCCATCGGCAGGTGGAAGGACGTGGCCGCGGCAAAGACGATGAGAAAGGAAGCGCGCGCCACGCCCGCCGTTCCTTTGCTGCTCAGCAGAAGCGTCAGAATCATCACCGCTTGCTGGCCGAAGGAAAGATGCATCCCTGCGGCCTGAGCGACGAAAATTAGGCCAAGGGATTGGTACAGGCTTGCGCCGTCCATGTTGAAGCTGTAGCCGGTGGGCAGCACAAAGGCGACGATCTGCCGAGGGACGCCAAAGCCCTCCAGTTTCTCCATGGCGATGGGCAAAGTGGCTTCCGAACTGGCCGTCGCGAAGCCTAGCGTGACCGGCTCGAGCGCGACCTGAACGAAGGGCTTCAGAGGAATCCGCGCCAAAAGCAAAATCGGCACAAGAACAAAAAGAATAAAGAAGACCAGCGCGATATACATGGTGGCGAGCAGCTTTAAAAGAGGCAGAAGAACGGTCAGGCCCATATGCCCGACGGTATAGGCGACCGCGCCAAAGACGCCGAGCGGAGCTGCGTACATGACGATGTTGGTGAACTTGAACATGGTCTCCGAAAGGCTTTCGGCGAAGGCCAGCATGGGACGGCGCTTGGGCTCGGGAACCAGGCCGAGCGCAAAAGCAAAAAGGATGCTGAAGACCACGATTTGCAGCACCTGTCCTTCGGCGACGGACTTGGCAATGTTTTCCGGAAAAACGTCGGTGATGATCTGAGCGGCGGAATGTGGCGACATGTTGAGCGTTTCGCCGGTCGTGGAAGCCGGCAAGTGCACGCTTTCCCCGGCCCGGCTCAAGTTGATGGCCGCCAAACCGACGAGCATAGCAATGGTGGAAACCACCTCAAAGTAGACCAGCGACTTGATACCGAGGCGGCCGACTTTCTTCAGGTCCGGATGACCGGCAATTCCCACCACCAGTACCGCGAAAAGCAGCGGGGCGATGATGACGCGAATTAGACGCAGGAAGATGGTGCCGAGAAGCTGGAGTTTTGCGGCTACGGCCGGGGCGTCGTGGCCGAATTCGGCACCGGCAAGGAGACCCGCCAAAATCCACGCGGTCAGCGAACGCCGGGAAGTTGCATAAGCCGCGATCAGTGCGATAGCGAGCCATCGCAGAACCGTGGCGGCAAGTGTAGGAACCGGCAGAATCTGCGTGCCCACGAAAAGGGAAACAAGAATCGCTATCGTTGCGGAAACGACTGCCACCAGCAGGAGTTTGCTTTTCATGAGAGCGGGGTTCCCCGTGCGGGGTTCTTAGCTGATACTGTCGACGGTGCGTTGTCGACTGCCTGCCCTGAGCATAGTCGAAAGGTTAATCTCCGCTTTGCCTTTGTTCGCGAACGCATGGCTGGGCAAGGTATTCGGGAAGGGGCCGGTTGTCAAATCCTTTAGGATGGCCTGTTAGGTTTTTATGTAGCGCCATCCCGTTAGGGCGGCATCCTGGTCTTAGGATTTTCGGACGGGCGGGTGGGGCATAGACCGGGCCCCGTCACGAGACACTTCTGCAATGCTCTGAAGCACCGCGTGAACGGTCAGAGTGGTGGAGGACCGAAGCTCTGAAACTCACGGTGAATCCGCTTTCGGCACACCGACTCGAACTGGAATCGTTCCGCCAACCATAAATACGACAAGACTTCTATCACACTGTCAAGGGATCTGTTGACCACGGTGGACCGGCTGGCGGGATCGAAGCAGTCGCGCTCTGCTTTCATCGAACGTGTGCTTCGCAGGTACCTCAAGGACCGACGGCGGGCCAGCATTCATGCGCGAGACCTGAAGCTGCTTAATCAAGCGCCCGCGCGGCTGAACGGGAAGCCGAAGAAGTGTTGGAATACCAGACGACGGGCGAGTGACAGCGCCTGCATTCCCGATTGCAGCAGAAAGCGAGGATGCTGGGCTGAAGCCCGGCGCTACACAAGAACCTCAGGAATTGAGGCATGCCTCCGGCGTTGAAGACGCGCGACGAGGAGGAGAAGGTGGCGAACCACAAAGACGCAGGAGAATATGTTCACTCCGAGGCGCCGAGAGGAAGGAAGTACTGCGTGCCTTTGACGGGATCCTGGAGGCGGCCCAGAAGCTGCTGCAAGTCGTCGCTGCGTTCCACGAAATCAATCTCCGAAGTGTTGATCACCAGGAGGTCCGAAGCGGAGTAGCGGAAAAAGAAATGTTCGTAGGCGCGCGCGACTTCCTCGATGTATTCGAGCGAGATTCGCGACTCTTCGCGCGAAGCTTTCTTGGCGATGCGCGCACGCAACACTTCCGGTTTGGCTTGCAGGTAAATCACGAGGTCCGGTGCAGGAAGATCGGCGGAAAGCAGTTCGTAGTAGCGCTCGTAGAGCTTGAGCTCCTGGTCGTCGAGATTGAGATTGGCGAAGATGCGGTCCTTTTCCAGGAGAAAGTCGGAGAGGAGGAGGCCGGGAGCTTCGACGGCCAAGCCTTCGCGAAGATGCTTTTGGCGCTCCATGAGGAAGTACATCTGCGTGCGGAAGGCGGCGCCGGGCTTGGCCTTGTAGAAATCGGGAAGGAAGGGATTGTCTTCGCAATCATAGATGCGGCGCGCGTGCAGACGTTCGGCGAGGATGCGGGCAAGCGTGCTTTTGCCGACGCGCAGCGGGCCTTCGATAGCGATGAAACGGGGAGGCTGAGGGCTGCGCTGGGGAACCAGCGCGCGCTTGGCGGCCGAGGAGTCGTTGCCAGGCATCGTTTGGGCGTGGCTCCGACGAGCGTCGGAGTCAACGCCGCGAATTATAGCAGAGTTGCGTTCGACGCGAATCGCGTGAGTGCGGCCGGCGGCGGAGTAAACGCGCCGCTACAATGCCTGACGCCAAGCGGCGTGTGCGCCGCTTGCCGCATGGGCTGCGTCCTTTTGTGAGGCGAAGAGCCGGGCAGTCAGCCGCTGCTTGGAGAGCGATTTTGCCGATACTGCTTTACCGTAAATGTGAAAATCCTTTCACAAAAACGGAATAGTACTGGCGGTTCATAAGTCGTAAACGAAGGTTCCAGGGGGTTGTACTAGGCAAAGTGTGACCAACGGACCAGTGTTCGCTGCGCTTTCGGCCGGTAGAGTGGGGCCATTGCGAGTGGGGATGGACTTGCAAGTCCCACTGGTAAGACTGAGGTGGCAATGGTCCTCGCAACACTGATTTTGGCCTGTGCTTTTCCGCAGGCCGCCGACGCGGCGAAGCTAGCCGGCGCGTCGAATGGAAATGTCGACCGGCAAATCCTCACCGCAACAGTGTTCGACAACGCTTTCAAAGATACCACGGCCGCAGCGGCCTTGCCTTCTACGCCCGAACCAAAAGCAAAACCGGAAGTCGCGTCGGCGGCGCTGCGCTCCGCGGCTCAGCCCTTTGAGCCGGTGAGACCGGTAGCGCGGCGGCCCGGCGAGACGCCCCGGCAAAGAAAGATGTGGTACGGGCTGATGGTCGTGGCACATGCCGGAGCTGGGTTCGACGCGTGGACCACGCGCCAGGCGGTATCCAGCGGATACGGACGGGAAGCCGATCCGTTTATGAAGCCGTTTGCCAATTCCAATGCGATTTATGTTGCCACGCAGGCGAGTCCGGCGTTCATGGATTACCTGGGCAAGCGCATGATGGTCAGCCAGAATCCGTGGGTCCGCAAGTTGTGGTGGGTTCCGCAGACGGCTGGAGCGAGCCTGTCGTTCGTCGCGGGCGCACACAACCTGAGCGTTGCGCATTATTAAGGACTCTCCCTAGCAGCTAGAGCCCTCAAATTCCTCAATCCCCCGATGAGCGTCCCGGCGAACCCTCCCGCCGGGGCGCTCTGTTTTTTGGATCGCATGCGCGCCCGCCTTCCCAGACCTACGTCCGCGACGCGAAAGGCCCTCGCGAAAGCGTAGGGCGGGCAACGGGCAAACCTTCGCTCCCAACACGCAGGTTGCCTGCCTCGGAAGAGTCTCGAGAACCATTCGAAAACCGGGGGTGAACTTCGAATGAAGCGTCTCTCGAGCAGCAAAGCAAAGTTCTCGCAAGCAGCAAAAAAGGGGAGAGCTTGCGCTCTCCCCTCGGCTTTTTCCTTTTGCAGATCTAAAAGCTAGAAATCAATGCGCAAGCCAAGCTGAATCCAGCGGCTGCTGGAGGTTCGGTTGGCTGGGATAAGCGTAGACGAAACGACTCCAAACGTCGGGAGATTTGTCAGGTCAAGATTCGGATTCAGGAAGATCGGATGGTTGAAGGCGTTGAACATATCGGCCGAGATTTCGAAGCCGTACTTCTCACGGAATTTCGTCTCTTTTCCGATGCGCATGTCGAAGCTTCGTATGCCGAAGCCGCGCATTGGCCGGCTCCTGCCCGTTCTGCCATCCGAGGCCAGGAGGATGGGACGAAAGTCCTTGATAGCCGCACCCGCGTCGGCAAAATAGTTGATCCCCGTGCCGATGTCGCCGGAGCCGCAATTTGGTCCGTCGCCGGTCGAGCCAACACCGCCAGAGCTGCAGACATTTTCATGCACGCCTCCGCCGAGGGAGCCGGGATTCACTGTTGGGATGGCTCCCTGGGCGACGCCGAAGATGAGTCCGCCGCCCAAAGAACTTCCCGATAGGCCTTCTATGACCGTGAGCGGTTGGCCGCTGGCAATACGAACCACTCCCGCCGTATACCAACCGCCGATGACCTTGTTGAACCATTCGTGGGAGGAACTCCCCAAAAGGTGCCCATGCCCGAAGGGCAGATCATAGTTATAGGTGCCGTTGAAGATGTGGGGGCGATCAAAGAACGACGGGCCGTACTCATAAGCGGGGTTAAAGCTCGACGCAAAGTAGCTCGCCGAGTTTTGCACCGTTCCAATCTGATCTAGGGATTTAGAATATGTATAGTTGAGGTCAAACTGCATACCGTGCCAGCCCCGGTTGTGCAACGCGAGAAAGGCGGCGTTATAGTTCGAGAAATCGCGATGCGTACGCATGAACATGTCGAGAATATTCAGGTTGTTGAATGTCGGCGCACCTAGAGCGAACAGGCGGAAAGCATCCATGTTCAAAAAGAGATCAGACACATTGAAGGACGTGAAATCTCCAGCAAGGCTCGTGGCGACGCACGCACTGGAGGTGGTGTTCGTGTGTTTCATCGTGACTGGGTCGATCGGCCCGCAGCCAGTGCCAAATCCGGGAAGCAGGTTTTCAAACCACTGTTGGACCTGAAAAGCTGGATTCGGATTTCCCTTAATAAATGGCGTGATGCCTGCCCGAACTTGGGCGGACATCGCATCATAAGCTTGGGCGAAAGTCTGACCGGACACTTTGTCTTTGAACATGATCGGAGAGGAATTGAAGTTGACATTGTTGAGCAGGTCGCGCGCATAGCGCCCGATAAACCCTACTTCCAGTAACATGTTGCCGCGCATCTCACGCTGGATCGTAAAGTCCACCATCTGGTTACGGCCAACCTTGAAGTCGGGGTCATCCGCGAAGCTCAGAAATTCTGCCAGAAAGCCTTGCGGAACCACCGGTATCTGCTGCTTGCCAAGCGGAGCCGGAGTCGGAATCGAACCGTCGACGCCGACGCGAAAGACCGAAGCTCCCGCGTCGGATTTGATTGCCTGGGTGCAATTTGTCGGAGCGATGGACGGAATGCAGGGCGCTGAAATACTGAGGGTCTGAGCGAAGCCTACTCCGAGCATGGGAATAATGACGCTGCCGACCGTATTGATCCGGTCGTAGGAGATGCCATAGCCGGAGCGGACAACTGTCTTGCGATTCCCGAAGACGTGTCCCAGGAAGCCGCTCCCATAGGAGGGATTCCACGCAATGGAGAACCTCGGCGCAAAGTCGCCGTAGTCCACGTTAAACACGTTGCTGCGGCCTGAGCTTCGGACGGGCATGTAGCCAATGGCGGGATCGTAGAAATTCCCCGCGGCTGCTGCTGCTGCCTTGGCATCCAAGTAGTCTTTCGCGGTCAGGATCTTGTTGCCGTTGCTGTTATCCACCATTAGGGCCTGTTTCCCGTCTCTCTCTTGAGGCGTGGTTTGCCATCCGTAGGAAAGCCCATAGGTCATCGTGAAGGAAGGCGTCATCCGCCACGTGTCCTGCCAGAAGAAATCATAGGAACGCAACGTGGTACGAGCCACGAGCGTTGTACCAAAGGGAAGAGGGTTGAGCTGCCCATCGCTAGCCGTCAAAATGCCGACGTTGTCAATCAATCCGAGCGACGCGGCATACAGGCGATCCCAGCGAGTCACATCGCCAGCAGCTAAGCCTGGGGGCCTGTTCACGTCGGGGACACCAAAGGTGTGGTCTCCATCGAGGGCTGCAACAAGAGAGTTAACTGATCCAATGACTTTGTCGTCGCGGTCATGGATGGTGGGCAACCAGCGCATGTTGGTCCCACCCACAATCGTATGCTTGCCCTTGGTCCATGTCAGGAAGTCACTGTATTGCTTGTTGCTGTCGTAGATGGCCTGGTGCCGCGCGCGCTGGGTGTCTACGTCCACGATGGTATCCAGAAAGCCGCTGCCAGTTGAGAGTCCAGGAGCCAGAGAGATATAGCCCGTCTGCGACGCGCTGGAAGCCGTTCCCGGCAGCGCAAGTTGCGCTGCCGAAGTGCTGGGCCGGATGACACTGAAATCCTGGCGACTTCGGACCCAGCCGCCACGGAAACTGTTCAACAGGTTTGGCCGAAGTTGCCAGTCAAGTCCGCTGATGATGGAATCGCCGCGGAGCTGAGAGACGCTAGGTGTACTCGGCGTGCCCCGCAGGTCAATCTGACCGCCGTTCGGACTCAAGCTGCGGGAATAGGAGTAGCGGCCGAAAAAGTGAACTTTATCTGTAAAGTTGTGGTCGAGCTTGACGCCAACGCCGTCGTTCTTGAGTTCCCCTGGGACGGTCCCACGGAGGCCGAGGATATTCACACCGTCGGCACCTGGCACGGTGTTGTCATTGCCAGTAGGCATAAGGCCCCAAAGCGCCTTGACGGTGGGGCTGATCCCGAGGTGACGAGGATCGCAGTCGGTCGTTCCTGAAGCTCCGCAACCTCCAGTACCTGCCGGAGCAGCCAAGTCATATGTCGTACCATTGAAGATCAACTTCCCCTGTTTTAGGGTGTCACTGGGAACCAGGCGAGTAAACGACAGTGCCTGGGGAAATCGCCGGACTTCATAGTTTCCAAAGATGAAAGTCTTGTCCCTGCGGATGGGCCCTCCGAAGCTCGCCCCAACACGGTTGTCCTTCTGTTCCGGCCGCTTAGTGAACTTCTTTCCATTGCCGTCGGGAGTGTGATTGAGGTCCCAGGTGTTGGCGTTGAGGTTGTCGTTCTGATGGAACCAATAGGCTGTTCCATGGTAATTGTTGGTGCCGCTGTGGCTAATCAAAGTGATTTGGCCGCCGGCGGAGCGCCCGAACGAGGCGTTGTTGTTTGTCACGCCGACGCGGAACTCATCCACGCCGTCCACACCCACAGGAATGATAGGCGCCTCGTTGGCGCCACCCGTGATGACATTATCTGTGATGTCGATGCCGTCCAGGGAGATGGTGTTCTGGTCGCTGCGTGCGCCGGCGACGGTACCGCCGCCATTGCCAAATCCCGTCGAGTCGTCATAGGGAGTGGATCCAGGCTGCAGAGTGAGGAGCTCAGTCGCGTCACGGTTTAGCGTGGGTAGGCGCGACAGCATTTCGCCGCCAATGACGCCGCCGACGACCGCATCTGCCGTCTCGAGTTCCACTTGGGCGCTTGCGGAGACTTCCACGATGTCAGTGCCGGAATGAATCTCCATCTTCACGTCGACGGTATAGCTCTTGTTGACGTCGACCACAAGATTGGCAACAACGAAAGTGGCAAAGCCAGCTTTCGTGATTGTCACCTTGTACTTACCGGGAGTGACTCCCGGGAAGGTGAACTGCCCTGCGGAGTTAGTCATCATCTCCTTAATTTCATTTGTGGCGACGTTGGTGAGTTGAGCTTTGGCGTCTGGAACAACAGCTCCCGCCGGATCTGTCACGGTTCCCAAAACGAGGCCCGTGTTGGCCGTTTGCGCCCACCCCGGCGCCGCAGAAAGAAATGCGCCCAGCAGGACAAACGCGATCGCAATGCTCTTCAAGATTTTCATGGTGCCTCCACGCGCTATGTGAGCGGCGAAATGGGATGAAGCTCTAACAGGCCTGCGCCGTGAAAACGCAAAGCCTGTGGGACAAACACACCGGTGTTCCGCTGCGGCACGGACGGAAGGATCCCGCTTGAAACACACATCTGGATGAGAGACACAAAGGAACCCGCAGTTGGAGAGACACAGTGCTGTTGTTCCACTCGCTTACCCACTCGCGCAAACTGTGCGTGTGCAATACACCGAGGGACGGACGCCTGTCAACAACTAATTTTGTTGCATCGAAAGAATGGAAACGTTTGTTGGCCCGGCGAAAGCAGTACGAAAGCGTTTGCAGATTAGGTCAAGCCGCAAATGCCACTAGGAGCGCGACTTGTGGGACAGTTTCGGGAAAACAAAAACCAGCGGGTGAAACACCTGTTTCAGACAGAATTCAAACAGAAAGGGTGACAATGGTTCTTGCCACCCCTTTGCTCCACAAAACTTACTTCCCCACAACGACGATCACGAACGAATCCGGCTTCATCTTGCCGCGGCGCTCTCCGGGGGCTGGAGGATCAAAATCCGCGGCCGGCATAAAGATATTGTGCGTTTTCAAATCCAGCCCCATGGTGCGGGCGCTTCGTTTGGTTGGAACATTTTCCACGACCGTGAATTTGTCGGGTGAATCTTCATGAATCACTGTGAGAATGCCTTCGCCGCAGGAAGCGAAAAAGTCATTCGTTGCGGGATCGAAAGCGGCAGCGTCCGGGCCGTTGCCAATTTCCGGTGTGGCCACAACTTTGCCCGTGTCTGCATTCACCACGACGGAGACTTTGTCATCACAAACGGCATACAGGCGCCGGTTCTTTGTGTCCATTGATAAGCCTGACGGCGATTTGCACGGCGCCATCGGCCAGCGGTGCGTCTCCGTGATTTTCTGCGAGTCAATTTGAATCAGTTCCGATGTATCTTCGTTGTTCACGAAAATGCTGCCCTTGCCGTCCACCGCAGCAAATTCCGGCTTCCCGCCCAGCGCCAAAGTACCCGCAACGGTACCGTCCGCAGCGTTGATGGCGGTCGTGTTTTTCCCGCGCCCATTGAAAGTGAACACGCGCTTGCTGACAGGGTCATACACGATGGCGTCCGGGTTCGCGTCCGTCTTGACGGTGCCGATGGGCTTCAACGTCTTCAGGTCGAAAATCGTGACGTTGTCGCTGCGGCCGTTGCTCGTGAATCCACGGCCAAGGTCGGTGGCGATGGCGATTCCATGCACGCCTTGCGTATCGGGGATGTCGCCGACTACGGTGTACTTGTCCGCGTCCATCACCACCGTGTGGGTCCCATGCGAAATGTAGACACGGCGCGCGTCGCTGTCGACGTACACGTAATCCCAGAAGCCCTCACCGCCAAGCGCGACCGTCTTGATCACCTTGTAGCCGGAAGCGCCGGGCGCGGGCGCCGCAAAGAGCGAGTGCGATGCGAAACAGAAAAACAATGCCGCCAAAGCCAAACTTGTCAGTCCTATGAAATCAGGTTTATTGCGCATAGTGATTCCTCTTTTGGTTCGTGCAGTCCTTGTCGTCGACTGTGAAGCCACACCAGTTTTTAAGCTGCGGAACCTAAATACAGCATAAACGCCGGCAGCAAAAGAGCGCCTTCCGGTCAACCTAAGTTCTCTAGCTAAAGGCTGTTGAAAAACCCCCAGCCTAACCCCTGCCGAATGCGAGCAGCGGCGCTGCGAACGTGACCGTTCGCAGGGGCTCGCCTCCGTGTTTTTCCTCGGAGATTCGTAGAAAAGAACCAGAATCCTTCGATTTTTCTCATTTGGCCCAGCAGGCCGCCCTGCTGAAGGACGACTTGCTCGAACCCGTAGATCACCTCCTAGACGAGCCCCTGTTGGTCGATCTGGTCCGCGACTGCCTGGCCGGTCGTCGCCCCGCTTCGGCGCGCAACGGCCGCCCCGGTATCGCTCCCGATCGCCTGCTGCGCTGCTGCACCTGAAGGGTTGGAGCTTTCGTGAGCTCGATCGCGAACTGCGCAGCAACCTGATCTACCGCCGCTTCACACGCTTTGACGCCGAGGCCACGCCCACCTACAGCGCCTTCAGCCGGCTG
>Ga0066684_10000075_pt1 | contig 27684 bp, 25 predicted proteins | sample GraSoiAngelo_133_FD_62301 | JGI IMG/M metagenome (GOLD analysis project Ga0066684, IMG submission 62301) | Grasslands soil microbial communities from the Angelo Coastal Reserve, California, USA - 14_0929_05_20cm | ecosystem: Environmental > Terrestrial > Soil > Grasslands | place: USA... | reverse complement strand
CTTCTGAATACAATCCACCCGTTTATGGATAAATCCGCGACGCACCACCCGACGGTTGCGCATCCGCACGTCGAACATGCGCACGAAGAGCTGGGATTCTGGCGCACGTACGTGTTCTCCGTCGATCACAAGTGGATCGGCATTCAGTACGCGGTCACTGGTCTGCTGTTCCTGCTCTTCGGCTTCACCCTGATGATGCTCATGCGGTGGCAGCTGGCCTATCCGGGCCGGCCGATTCCGCTGATCGGCGGTTTGTTCGGCCAGGACAAAGCGCCGGGCGGGATCATGCTGCCCGAGTTCTACAACCAGCTCGGGGCGATGCACGGCACGATCATGGTTTTCATGGGAGTGGTGCCGCTGGCAGTCGGCGGATTCGGGAATTTCGTGTTGCCGCTGCAGATCGGCGCGCCCGACATGGCATTCCCGAAAATCAACATGATGAGTTACTGGGCGTACTTCCTGGGCGGCGTGACGATGCTCGCGAGCTTCTTCATGCCGGGCGGAGCCGCCCAATCGGGATGGACGTCCTATCCGCCGCTCTCCGTCATCAATCAGGGGCAGCAGACGATGTGGCTGATCGGGATGATGTTCCTGATCACATCGTCGCTCCTCGGCTCGCTCAACTTCATCACGACGACGGTCCAGCTGCGTGCCAAGGGTCTGAGCTGGATGCGCCTGCCGTTTTTCGTGTGGGCGCAGTTCGTCACGTCGTTCCTGTTGCTCCTCGCGTTCCCGCCGCTCGAGGCCGCGGGCATCCTGCAGCTGATGGACAAGGTCGCCGGCACGAGCTTCTTCATGCCGAGCGGGCTCGTCGTCAGCAACCGGATCGTGACGAGCATGACGGGCATTGCGCAGGGCAGCGTGGCGTCGGGGGGCGGCAACCCGCTGCTGTGGCAGCACCTGTTCTGGTTCCTCGCTCATCCGGAGGTCTACGTGCTGATTCTTCCGGCGATGGGCATCGTCTCGGAGATCATCGCGAACAACACGCGCAAACCACTCTGGGGCTACCGTGCGCTGGTGTACTCCCTCGTGTTCCTTGGCTTCATGTCCTTCATCGTGTGGGCGCACCACATGTTCATGACCGGCATGGGGACGACGATGAGCGCGTTCTTCCAGACGACGACGATGATCATCTCGATTCCGTCGGTCGTCATCCTGACCGCGCTGCTGATGTCGCTGGTCGGCGCGTCGATACGCTTCACGACACCGATGCTCTTCGCGCTTGCGTTCCTGCCGATGTTCGGCATCGGCGGCCTGACGGGACTGCCGCTGGGGCTCGCGCCGTCCGACATTCATCTGCACGACACCTACTACGTGATCGGCCATTTCCATTACGTCGTTGCGCCGGGAACCATCTTCGCGCTCTTCGGCGGCGTGTATTACTGGTTCCCGAAGGCGACGGGACGGAAGATGAACGATCTGCTCGGACAGCTGCACTTCTGGGGATCGCTCGTCGCGATCAACCTCGTGTTCTTTCCGATGTTCATCGAAGGGCTCGCGGGAATGAACCGCCGCATGTACGACGGTGGCGCGCAGTTCGCGCACACGAAGTCGGTGCTGTACTGGAACGTCGTCCAGGGCTATGCGGCGTGGGCGCTCGGCCTGTTCCAGCTGTTCTTCATCGTCAACTTCTTCATGAGCATCAAGTGGGGCAAGGCGGTCGATCGGAATCCGTGGGAAGCCACGACGCTGGAGTGGGCGGCGCCGTCGCCGCCGCCGCACGGAAACTTCCTGACCGAACCGATTGCGTATCGCGCGCCGTACGAGTACAGCGTTCCGGGCGCGGCGAAGGACTTCACGCCGCAGTTCGAGCCGGAGAGAGCGTAAGAACGGAGAGTTTCTGTGAATATTCCGTACACCGTCGAAGAGCGGCCGGATACCGGGCTCGCCAACGGCAAACTCGGCATCTGGCTGTTTCTCGCGTCGGAAGTCATGCTCTTCGGCGCGCTCTTCTCGACCTATATCATCCTGCGCGTCGGCGCGACCGAGTGGCCGCACGGCGAGCTGAACATCCCGCTCGGCGCGATCAATACCGTCATCCTGATCTCGTCGTCGGTGACGATGGTGATGGCCTGGGCCTCGCTCAAGATGAACGAGTGGGGCAAGCATCGTCTGTATCTGCTCGCCACGTTCGTGCTGGCGGCGGTGTTCCTCGTCAACAAGTATTTCGAGTACTCGGCGCATTTCGCGACCGGCGAAGGGCCGTGGCACAGCACGTTTCTCGCGATCTACTTCACGATGACCGGGCTTCACGGGCTGCACATCCTCGGCGGGATGATCGTGATGGCGTATTTTCTCGGACCCGGCGCGAAGCTCTGGAAGACGAATCCCGATCAATTCGCGAACCGCATCGAGTACACCGGGCTGTACTGGCACTTCGTCGATCTGGTCTGGATCTTCCTGTTCCCGGTTTTGTACTTGTTGTGAAGCAGCCCAAAGCGGCTGCCTACCGGTCGTCAGGGCTGTGACGTTCTGTTCTGGATACGCCCGAGCGCGGCGCCTGCGGCTCGAGCGAGCGCGAAGGCGCGAGCGAGACCAGCCGGGGGTGGGGCCCCGCGAGCGTTGAGAAAGTCGAGACCGTCAGCGCGTGCCAGCCTTGAGCCGTTGCGAGGCGCGAAGGCGCCGAGCAACCGCGGCCGGGGTGGGTCCCCGCCGCGATGCGAAAACGTGGGCCCCACGCGTTAAAAAGTAGGAGATCGGATGCATACGGATCCGGCTGCAGTCAGGAAATCGGTTCGCCTTTACGTGACCATCGGTGTATCGCTCCTGGTGTTCACGGCGATCACCGTCATGGCGAATCGGCTTCACTTCGTCGTGCCGATCGCGATCACCGTGGCGATCATCATCGCGTGCATAAAGGGATCGATGGTGGCGAGCGTCTTCATGCACCTCAGCCACGAGAAGAAATGGATCTACGGCGCGCTGCTGCTGACGATCGTGTTCTTCATCTTTCTGATGTGCATCCCGCTTTTCACGATCATGGACACCATCGGCACTCCGGTGCGGGCGACGCCGATCGAGCACGCGGGGCATTGACGTGTCGCTGAAAGCATTTCACCTTTTCTTCATCGCGGTTTCGGTGATCCTCTCCGCCTTCATGACGGCGTGGAGCGTGAATCAATATCAGGCGGCGCACGATTCGGCGTATGCGCTCGGCGCCGTGCTGTCGATCGCCTGCGGCGTCGTGCTCGCCGTCTATGGCACGATGTTTCAACGGAAAATGCGTCGTTTGTGAGGCAGAAACCGTGGTAAGGCGTCTATTCGTCACGACGTTCCTCGTCGCAGCGCCGAAAGTCGCGCTCGCGTGCCCCGTGTGCTTCGGTGAGAACGACTCGCCGATGGCGCAGGCGATGAACTCGGGCATCCTGTTGATGCTCGGCGTTGTCGCCGCGATGCTGACCGCGTTCGCATCGTTCTTCATCTATCTGATCCGCCGCGCGAAGCAGGCGGCCGCCGAAGAGGCCGCTGGAATGCAGCGCCACGAAGGGACCGCTCAATGCTGAGTTACATGCCCATTCAGGCGTCGGCGCACGCCGCCGAGATCGATCAGATGACTATCCTGGTGCATTGGTTGATGGCCGTGCTGTTCGTCGGCTGGGGCGCGTTCTTCATCTACGTGGTGTTCCGGTACCGCAGCGGCGCGAATCCGAAAGCCAGTTACGAAGGCGCGAAAGGCAAGATCTCGAAAGGCCTGGAAATCGGCGTCGTCATCGCCGAGATGGTGCTGCTCGTCTTCTACGCGATTCCGGCGTGGGCGAAGCGAGTGAAACAGTTTCCGCCCGAGAACGAGGCGACCGTCGTTCGCGTGATCGCCGAGCAGTTCGCATGGAACATCCAGTATCCCGGCCCCGACGGCAAGTTCGGCCGTACCAAGCCGGAGCTCGTGAGCGCCGACAACCCGATCGGCCTCGATCGCTCGGATCCAGTCGCGAAAGACGACGTCACCGAGATCAATCAGTTGCATCTTCCGGTGGACCGTCCGGTGCTCGTGCACCTGTCGAGCAAGGACGTCATCCACAGCTTCGGGTTGTACGAGATGCGCGTGAAGCAGGACGCGATTCCGGGCATGAGCATCCCCGTGTGGTTCATCCCGACCCGGATCGGCGAGTACGACATCGCGTGCTCGCAGCTTTGCGGTCTCGGTCACTTCCGCATGCGCGGGTTCCTCAGCATTCAGAGCGACGCCGATTACCGGAAGTGGATGGACGACGAGCTCAAGGGGCTGCGGCCCGCCCGGTAGCGGAAGCTTGCTTCGCCCGCGGCCGACCGCCGCCTGTAGGGGCCGAGCAAGCTCGGCCCCTACAATGTAAGCTGCTGTCCGATATTGCGCTCGACCGCGCGCCGATAGGCCAGATCGGCCGCCGTCACATCTTCTACGGCCATCCCGAGCGACTTGAAGATCGTTATCTCGGTATCGCTGCGGCGGCCGGTCGCGCCGTCGACGAGCTCGCCAATCTCGGCGACGATGTGCTCCGCGCTGAATCGCCCTTCCTGAATGCCAAGCACGACGTCTCCCGATTCGACGAGGGCGGCGCCGCGTGAATCGACGAACAGCCGCGCGCGCGCGACGAGCTCGGGATCCATCTCACGCTGCGTCGGCCGGCACGCGCCGATGCAGATGACGTGGGCGCCCGGCTTCACCCAGCCGTTTTCGATCACCGGTGTGGGAGACGAGGTCACGAGGACGATGATGTCTGCGCCGACGACCGCCTCGCCGGCGTGATCGACCGCTTTGATGCCGTGCGACGCGGCGAACGACTCGCGATGCGCGCGATTGGGACTCCATACCGCCGCGTGCTGGATGTGATGCACACGTCCGAGCGCCTCGAGATGGCTGTGCGCCTGGACACCCGAGCCGATGATCGCGATCGACGATGCCGTCTTGCGCGCCAGGAGGCGCGACGACACGGCAGACACGGCGCCGGTGCGCGCCTCAGTGATGAAGCGGCCGTCGAGCAGCGCGCGAAGCGCCCCTGTTTCGGGATCGAGCAGGAGGATGGATGCGAGATGGGACGGCAGGCCCCGCGCGTGGTTCCCCGCGAACACGGTCACGAGCTTCGTTCCGAGCGCGTCGGGATCGCGAACCAGCGCAGGCATGGAGCCGAAGAAGGCCTGGTCGCCCTTTACAGAAATGACGGGGCGCACCGGCTGTTCGACGCGGCCGGTTGAAAACCGCTGCAGCGCGGACGTCATCGTCTCGATGAGATCGTCCATCGTCAGAACGGATTTGACGTCGGCTTCGGTCAGGAGGCGAAAGCAGATTGGCATGAGCGGATGGCTTCGCGAATGGTGTTGCAGTGAATTGTGACGATGGCGTCGACGTCGGGACAGTAGCCGCCGCTCATCGTGATGACGACGGGAATGCCGCGGGCGCGGCATTCGGCGAAGACGAAGCGGTCGCGTTCGGTCAGTCCATCGATCGTGAGCTTCAGTTTGCCCAGCCGGTCGGCTTGGTAGGGATCGGCGCCGGCGAGATAAAACACGATGTCTGGTCGATGGCGGTCGAGCACATCAGGCAAATGCGCGGCGAGAGCGTCCAGGTATTCGGCGTCGCCGGCGCCGTCGTCAAAGGTGACGTCGAGGTCGCTGAGCTCTTTGCGGAATGGAAAATTGTTCGCGCCGTGCAGAGAGACCGTGAAGACCGCCGGTTCGTCGTGAAAGATTGCTGCGGTGCCGTTGCCCTGATGCACGTCGCAATCGACGACGGCGGCGCGCACGATCGCGCGATCGCGCAACAGAACCGTCGCCGCGACCGCGACGTCGTTGAAAACGCAGTAGGCTTCACCGCGGTCGCGAAAGGCATGGTGCGTGCCGCCGGCGAGGTTGGAGGAGATGCTGGCTGCGCCACAGACTTCTCGCGCCGCGGCCAGCGTGGCGCCGACCGAGCGGCGGGCGCGCTCGACCATCTTCGGCGACCAGGGAAAACCGATGCGCCGCTGCATGTCGAGTGCAAGCGTCCCCTTCTCGACTGCCTCGACGTAACCCGCATCGTGGACGAGTCGCAGATCGTCCAGGTCGATCGCATCGGGTACGTAAAGATCGTCGGCGGTCAGCAGACCCTCGACGACGAGCCGCTCCCGCAGCAGGCGGTACTTCGCCATCGGGAATCGATGGTGCTCCGGCAGCGGCAGCACGAACGTGTCGGAGTAAAACGCCTTCACTGAGTTCTGCGATTATAGAACCTTGCAAACCGTGCGGAACCGGGCGAACCGATGATCGAACTCCGAACCATCGACGCGCACGCGGCCGGAGAACCGCTGCGCCTGATCGTCGGCGGCTTTCCGTCGCCGCATGGCAGGACGATGCTCGACAAGCGCGAGTGGCTGAAGCGGCACGCGGATCATCTTCGCCGTGCGGTGATGCTCGAGCCCCGCGGACACGCCGACATGTACGGCGCCCTGCTCACCGAGCCGGTCATGCCCGGGTCGCATGCCGGCGTTCTCTTCATGCACAACGAAGGCTACAGCACGATGTGCGGACACGGCATCATCGCCGTGACGACGATCGCGCTCGAGCGCGGCATCCTCGTGCCGGGCGGCGATGGCTGTTCGATCGTGTATGACGCGCCGGCGGGGGCCATCCGCGCGCGAGCGAAACGGGCGGGAGCGGCAGAAGGGGCGGGACGGGTGGAGAACGTCGCTTTTCAGAACGTGCCGTCGTTCGTGCTGCACGGCGGCCTGACGGTGAAGCTCGCGACTCGTCACATTCGCGCAGACGTCGCGTTCGGTGGCGCGTTCTACGCGATCGTGGATAGCGAAGCGGTGGGCCTGCCAATCGACGCACCGCATCTGCCGGATCTGCGTCGCATCGGCATGGAGATCAAAGTCGCGATCGAGCGCGAGCAGAAAATCGTCCACCCGCTCGAACCAGGGCTGCGCGGTATCTACGGAACGATCTTCACCGGTCCGCCGGAGACCACCGGGAAGGGCGCTGCCGATCTCCGCAACGTGACGATTTTCGCCGACGCCGAAGTCGATCGATCTCCGTGCGGGACCGGCACCGCAGCCGTGATGGCGGTCATCGACGCAATGGGACTGCTCGCCGACGACAGACCATTCGTGCACGAAAGCCTCATCGGCACGACGTTCAGCGGACGACTGGTCGGCCGAACGTCCGTCGGCGAGCACGCGGCGATTGTGCCGGAGATCGAAGGGTCGGCGTGGATTACCGGCGAGCACACCTTCCTGATTGACGAACGCGATCCGCTGAAGAGTGGCTTCCGTATCTAAGGCACGTGCCGTTCATTGTCCTTCCAGGAACGTGCGCGTCAGGCGTTCGAGCAATCGGGGCAGGGTCTCGCCGTCGAGGGCGAAGGCGCCGAGCTCCGGCGCCCACGCGAGCTTATAGCTTCTCGCCATGGCCGATACCCAGATTTGCCGGACCGGCGCGTTCGGCGACACCACGAATTTCGCATCGCCCGGCTCCTCGAACACGAGGTTGAGGACGCCGTTCTGCAGCTCGACCTCGAAGCCTTCGTTGTCCGCAAGCGGGAGCAGCGTACGCCGTGCGTTTTCGAGCGCTTCGTCGCTCTTCACGCGGAATTCCTGCTCGCTCAGGACCGCCATGCGCGTACTAAACCTTTCCTCGAAGGCGGCCGTCTAACCTTGGGAAGGAGAACAGACATGCGTGATTGGAGTTTTTCGGACACGGCCGAGTGGGTGGTCGGTGCGTTGCTCGTCGTTGCAATCGTCGCCGCGATCTTCGTGTAATCAGCCGCCCGTCGTGAACTTGTCGGCGGCGGCCACATAACTCCGGCGCGCCCGCGCCGTCATCCCCGGCTGCTTCACCTTCACCGTCAGCTTGTGCACGCGGCCGTCGAGCTGCGCTGGCGTGAATCCGAGCACGTACTGACTGTGAAGCTCGTACGCGACGTGCGTGAAGGTCGGCGCGAGATCGGCGGTCTTTTCGAGCTCGAAGTACCCGCCTCCGGTCTCGTCCGCGATGCGCCGCAGCCCGCGATCCGGCTTGCTGCGCACCATGTGCTGGCCGTTGAAGTAGTTGCTCTCCAGTCCGATCGCGTACACCATCACTTCTTCCGCGCGCGCGCGCTCGACCACGTTGCCGAGTCCAATCTTGCTTTCCGTGTCGTCGCCGTCGGTGAAGACGAGCACGACGCGGCGACCTTCGATCCCTTTCAGCTCGTCAAAGCTCGCGCCGACCGCATCCCACAGCCTCGTGCCGTTGCCGTAGTCGAGATCTTTGATCGCGCCGACGAGCTCGTCGCGGTTGTTCGTGAAGCGCCCCGCGAACTGGATCTTGTCGTTGAACGCCCCGACGCGCGCCTTGTCGTCTGGTAGAAGCCGGATGACGAACTGCTCGGCGGCCTGGCGCAGCAGATCGATCGTCAGCGTCATGCTCCCGCTCGTGTCGAGCATCGTGACGCACGTGATCGGATGCACGCTGTTGTCGAAGTAGGTGATCGGCTGCGGCTTGTCGTTGTCGAAGACCTCGAAGTCGCTCTGCGTGAGGCTCGGCACCAGACGCTTCTGCGCGTCCTGAACCGTCACGAACAGCGACACGACTTGCGTACCGGACTTGAAGGTCGGCCCCTGCGTCGAGGGCGGCTGCTGTGCGATCGGGGTGAGTGTGGTGACCGCGGCAAGCACGGCCGTTGCGAAGAGAGCGTTCAGCCCAGGCATGCCAACAGCTTAGCGCAACGGGTGGCAAGCCAGACGGCGGGGATCGGAATAAAGGCGACTTGACCGGTCGGATATCCGGAGGTACACTGGCCTGACATTCTGAGATTCGGTCTCATTTGTACGGATCGGCTGCCGTCATGATCCAGGCCTTCGTCATCACATTGCGTGAAGGGTTCGAAGCCTTTCTCATCGTCGCCATCATTCTGGCGTACCTGCGCAAGTCGGGGCGCGGCGCCCTGATCTCCGCCGTGCGGTGGGGCGTCGCGCTGTCGCTCGCGCTCAGCACCGTCGCGGGATATCTGCTCTTCCACGCGGCGAACCAGGAATGGCTCGACGGTCCGCTCGCCCTGGTGGCGGCTGCGTCGGTGACGTGGATGGTCGTGCACATGTGGCGCTTCGGCCGCCGCATGAAGCGCGACATCGAGGGACGCCTCCAGTCGACGACGGTGCGGCAGGGGATCGCGGCGTTCAGCGGAGTGCTGCTGTTCACGATGCTGATGGTGACGCGCGAGGGGATGGAAACGGCGCTGCTGCTGATGCAGCTCCACGAGACATTGCCGCTCGCCGTCGGCGCGGCGGCAGGCGTCGTCGGCGCCGCGGGCGTCGCGTGGCTGTGGTCGCGGTACGGACATCGCATCGACCTGTCCCTGTTCTTCCAGGTGACCGCAATTTTCCTGTTCGTCTTCGTCGTGCAGCTCGTCATTCAGGGCGCGCACGAAATGGCGGAGCAGAACTATCTTCCCTACAGCGAAGTCATCCACACGCGAACCGAGGCCTGGGGTCCCGACAGCGCGTTCGGTCACGTCCTGACGTATCTGCTCGTGATTCTGCCGCTCGGATGGCTTCTCGCAAAAGCGGTCTTCTCGAAGCGGCCGGTGTTGCTGCGTGACCACCAAACCGCCAACGATCGTGGATCTGACCTGGATCGGCGATCTCAAGTTCTCAGCCACGTTCAGTAATCGCCGACACCATTCCGAGGATCGCTATCCGATCGTTCCGGAGCGCCTCCTGACTTCGGATCCCGGACTGATTCTGGACAGCGCCGGAATCGAAGGTCCATCGCCGGTCGACGCGCTGGGCGCCGCGGTCGCCAGCTGCATGACGACCGACGTCGTCGACATCCTCGTCAAGGGACGCCATCCGCTGACGGCGCTCCAATCGCATCTGGTGGCCGAGCGCGCCGCCGCCAATCCCCATCGCTTCGTCAGCATGACGCTGCACTTCACGATCGAAGGACAGGTGCCGAGGGAGGCGATTGAGCGCGCGATCGCGCTCTCGCGCGACAAGTACTGCTCCGTGTGGCACTCGATGCGCCAGGACATCGCTTTCACGGTGACGTTTGACCAGCGTGCATAGACGCGTCTACATCGACTGCGCGCGCGGCGTCGCCGTGCTGCTGATGATCGAAGCGCACACGCTCGACGCGTGGACGCGCGCCGCCTCGCGATCGTCGATCGCGTACCGCAACGCGACGATTCTCGGTGGCTTCGCCGCGCCGTTGTTCCTGTGGCTCGCCGGCCTCGCGGTCGTGCTCGCGGCGACGCGGGCGGCGGCGCGCACCGGCAATCGGACACGGGCGGTCGCCGCGATCTGCCGGCGCGGCCTCGAGATCTTCATCCTCGCGTTTCTCTTCCGCCTGCAGGCGTTCGTCGTCTCCCCGGGCAGCCATTCGGTGATGATCTTGCGCGTCGATATCCTCAACGTCATGGGACCGGCGATCGTAGGTGCCGGGGTCGTGTGGGGGCTCGCGGAAACGACGACCGCGCGCGTGGCGGCCTACGCGGCGATCGCGGCCGCGACGGCGATGGTCACGCCGGTGGTGCGCGCCAGCGCCGCGTTCGATCGGCTGCCGACGTGGGTGCAGTGGTACATGCGGCCGGCCGGCGAGCACACGACGTTCACGCTGTTCCCGTGGATCGGATTCGTGTTCGCCGGCGGAGCGATCGGCGCGCTGATTGCCGCGGCGCGCGACGAACAGCGCGAGCGGCAGCTCCTCGTCATCCTGACCGCCGCGGGCGGAGCGCTCGTGGCGCTCGGATTGGCCGCCGCCGCGCGGCCGTCAATCTACGCCGCGTCGTCGTTCTGGACCAGCTCTCCGACCTGGTTCGCCATTCGTGTGGGGATCATGATGATGGCGCTCGGCGCGATGTACGCGGCCCTGAAGGGCCGCGCCACAACACGTGGACAGGGCCGCGCCATATTTCGTGTGGCGCGGGGCTTCAGCGCCGCAATCGATGCTCTCGCGCGGATGGGTCGCAGCTCGCTCTTCATATACTGGATTCACGTCGAGCTCGTGTACGGATACGCGAGCTGGCTGTGGTGGAGGCGATTGCCGCTACGGGGCACGGCGATCGGCTGCGCCGCATTTTCCGCGTTGATGTTTGGCGCAGTTGTGTTAAAAGACCGGCTGACCGCTGCGTGGCGCGCCCGTCAAGGCGGCATCGATCGGCAACCGGCCATCGCGTAGGAGGCAGTATGAATCGCCGCGAGTTCGCTCGGCTTCTCGCCATCGGAGGCGCAGTTCCCTTCGTCACGCCGGAGCTGTCGTGGGCGCGCGCCGCGAAGCTGCCGCCGACACCAGCCTCGCCGGACGAGAAATTCTGGCTCAGCGTCCGCGATCAGTTCGTGATGCCGAAAGAGCTCACCATGCTCAACGCGGCGAACCTCTGTCCTTCGTCCGGGCCCGTGCTCGAGACGCTGTACAAGGTGACGCGCGACATGGACCAGGATCCGTCGATGGACAATCGCGTCAAGCTCGGTGAGGGGCGCGAGAACACGCGGAAGCTGCTCGCCGAGTTCCTGCGTGTCACGCCCGAAGAGATCGTCATCACGCGCAACACGAGCGAATCGAACAACCTCGTATCGACCGGCGTCGACCTCAAGGCCGGCGACGAGGTGCTGCTGACGGCCGACAACCATCCGAGCAATCACACCGCCTGGCAGGAGAAGGCGAAGCGATTCGGCTTCACGGTCAGGGACGTGCCCGTGCCGAACCCGCATCCCGGATTCGACCACTACGTCGACGTGTTCACCAAGGCAATTACGCCGAAGACGAAGCTGATCGCATTCACGCATCTCACGAGCACCGTCGGCGATCTGTTTCCCGCGAAGGAGATCTGCAAGCTGGCGCGAGACCGCGGCATCCTGACGCTCGTCGACGGCGCGCAGACGTTCGGCCTGCTCGATGTCGATCTCAGCGACATCCAGCCCGACTTCTACAGCGGCAGCGCGCACAAGTGGCCGTGCGGTCCCAAAGAGAACGGCGTGCTGTACATCAACAAGAACGCGCAGACGAAGATCTGGGCGAGCATCTACAGCGCGTATCCGGGACGCGTCGGCGTGTCGCGCAGCTTCGAAGGGTTCGGCCAGCGCGACGAGCCGGCGATGATCGCGTTCGGCGAGGCGCTGAAGCTGCAGACGCAGATCGGCCGCGCGCAGATCGAACGCCGCTCGCGCGAGCTGACGCAGGCCTTGGTCCAGGGGCTGAAGAAGATCGACGGCGTGAAGATCTGGACGAGCCCCGAGCCGTCGCGCGCGGCCGCGGTCCTGTCGTTCCAGCCCGGCAGCCTCGACGTCCGCAAGCTGTCGACCGCGCTGTATCAGAAAGATCGCATCGGCTGCGCGACCCGCGGCGGCCAGGATCGGCCGGGCATCCGCTTCTCGCCGCATTTCTACAACACCCACGCAGACGTCGAGAAAACCGTCGCGGCAATCAAGAAATATATGACGACGGGCGTCTGATACGTCAGGGTAGGTAAGTCAGCTAGGTGAGATCGGTCGAATGGGTTTGTGGGTCGGATGGGCACGCAGGTCGGCGCCCACGTCTGCGGCCGCTGCCGATCCGCTAACGCGTCGGCGGTTTCGTCGACAGTTCCTTCGGCAGCCTCGCGCGCCATTCGGCGGCCTGCTGCGGCCTGCCCCAAGAGTCGTACAACGCCGCAATTTCGTTGACAGCAGTGACGGTGCGGGGATGTGTCGGGCCGAACGTCATGTTGAACGACTGAAACGCGGTTTTCGCCAGGGACTCCGCCTCGAAAAAGCGGCGTTGTTTGACATACATCCGGACGAGTGCCGACTCGGTGGCCGACGTGAGTGGATGTGCTTTGCCGTAGACGTGCCGCTTTCGCTCCAGGGCGGACAGGTACAGGCGCTCCGCCTCGGCCGACTGTCCGAGGTACTCGAACGAGCTCGCGAGATTGTGCATGCTGCGCAGCGTGTTCGGATGATCCTCGCCGAGGATTTGACGCGACAGATCGAGAGTCTTCACGTAATACGGATGCGCGTCCATGTACCTGTGTTGCATCCAATAAAAGCTCGCGAGGTTGTTCATCGAATCGAGAGTATCGGTGTGAACCCTCGCCGAGCGTTCGCTGCTGGTCCGCCAGTGTCTGTCTCAGAAGCGGTTCGGCTACGTCCCAACGTTTCTCCATGATGTATAGACTGGCGAGATCGAAATTGGCTCGCAGGGTGTCTCGGTGGCGGGCACCGAATGTGCGCCTGCGGCGCTCAACCACGTCCAGATATAGAGGTTCGGCCTCGCTGTATCGGCCCAGATACCAGTACACATTCGCAAGCGCGTTGACAGCCGACAGTGCTTCGGCACTGTCCGGTCCCGTCACACGACGTGAGGTCTCAACCGCCCGTATCAAGAGAGGCTCGGCAGCCGCGTACAGTCCGAGTTTCGTGAATACCGTTCCGATCGTCGCTTGAAGACGGGCCTGAACTTGCGGCTGCGCCGCCAGCTCTCGTTCGATGTCCTGCGCTCCCTTGTCGAGGATCCCGCGCGCCGTCACGGTGTTGCCTCGAGCTTCGCTCGGATCCGAGACGTTGAACAATCCGACGAGAAAGTCGGCGACCTGCTTGGTTGCCGCCGCTTCAACGTTGGCTCGATCCCTTTCGCGCGCCGTCCGTCTTGCCTGCCGCGTCATGGCTGTGGCGAACGCCGCGAGCAGGACTACGAGCGTTGCGGCAGTCGCCACTCCGACGCGATGTCGGCGAATGAACTTGCCGATCCGATATCTCGTGCTCGGTGGACTCGCAATGATCGGCAGATTTTCGAGATGGCGGCGCAAATCGGCGGCCAGGTCCGACACCGAACCATGACGGCGCGTGCGGTTTTTCTCGAGGGCGCACATCGTGATCCAATCGAGATCGCCGCGCAGCTCGCGCGCGAGCAGGCGCGCCTGCGCCGGATGCTGTAGCGCGGTTCCACCCTGCACCGACCGTCGTCACGCGCGTGCTCGGCCGCAGCGGGTCGACCTCGCGGATGGTTCGCCTGATTTCGTCGATTCCTTTTTCGCGGAGCGTCTTGCTGTCGAATGGCTGCGTGTCCGTCAAGAGCTCGTACAGGATGACCCCGAGCGAGTACACGTCCGTTCGCGTATCGACATCGATACCGGTCATCTCCGCCTGTTCGGGACTCGTGTACTCGGGCGTACCGATCAACGCGCCGAACTCGGTCACGAGCGTCTTGTCGGTCAGATGATGGGTGATGGCCTTCGCGACGCCGAAGTCGATGATTTGGGAACGGCTCGGCCGTCTCGAATCGCAACGAGGATGTTCGACGGCTTCAGATCGCGACGGATGATGCCTTTCTGGTGTGGTGAACGCCGTCGCAGATCTCCAGAAAGAGATCGATGCGCTGGCGAGTCGTCAGCCGGTTCCGCCTGCAGTACGCGGTCACCGGTTCACCAGCACGAATTCCATTGCGAAGAACGGTCGCCCTTCGGGAGTGGCGCCGGCGTCGAACACCTGTGCGATGGCCGGATGCGCCATCAGCGCCAGGGCCTGCCGCTCGGCCTCGAAACGAGCGACGACCTGCGCCGTGTCCATACCGGCCTTGATGATCTTCAGTGCGACCTGGCGGTGCACGGGTCGTGTCTGTTCCGCGAGCCATACTTCGCCCATGCCGCCCTCGCCGACGCGCTGCAGCATCCGGTACGGCCCGATCGTCGCGGGACCGACGTGGAGTCGTGGCGCCCGAGTCAGGCCCTCGGGAAGGTCGCTCATCGGGCGAATCTTAACGCGTTCGTCGGGCCGACGTGTCTCGGTGGTGGACTGTCGAAGGAAGGCGGTGCGGTGCGCCGACGATAGCGGCCGCTATCGTCGGCGCGCTGACGATGAGAACTAGAACCTGACGCCAACCGCGACGCGGAACGTGCGTCCGCCGGTCGCACCGCCGAAGGGCGCCGGGAAGTGCGTCTGCGCCGTGGCTTGGCCGAACAGCGGCCCCGGGATCACGCCGGTCCGCAAGCCGAGCGCGTCGAGCGGCGTGCTCGGATCCTGCCGGTAGGTCGTGTTGAAGAAGATCAACTTCTCGTTGTTGAGCACGTTGAACACGTCGAACTTCACCCACGGCCGCACGGATCCGACGACCGGGATGTTGTAGCTCAGATCGAAGTCGAGCAGCCCGTAGCCGGGGGCCGTCTGCGACCCGCGCTCGCCGTAGTACACGTTCGAATTACTCGGCAGGTCGGGATAACCGGCGTTGCGCAGGATGGTTCGCTGCTGTGGGGTGGGCGCGACGTTCAGCACGCGGATGCTGTAGACCTGCCCGGTGTCGTAGCGCCAGAGGCCCGACGCCGACAGATCGCCCGCGCGCCCGAGTCCGAAGTTGTAGATCGACCATGCGCGCACCCGTCCACGCTCGAAGTTGGCGAGACGTCCATCCGGGTAGAACTGCGCCGCGTTGAACGCTTCGGGAAAGTCGCCGATGCGCGACGTCGCGCCTGGCGTGTTCGTGCCTTCGCCCTCGTAATTACCGTTGTTGCGGAGCTCTAAGGTGAACTGCCCGTTTACAGTCCAACGGCTCGCCAGCCCGTACCGTCCCTGGAACACCATCGCGTCGTATTCGCGATGGGCGATATCGGTGTTGCGATAGACGCGGTTCGACACGAGACCGGCGTCGATTCCGTTCGCCACCACGTTGGTCACTCCGTCCGCCCTCGTGATGAAGTCCTCGATCAGGCTGCCGACGGTGCGATGAATGTACGCCGCTTCGCCGTAACCGCGGCCTCCGTTCATCGTGATGCCGTAGGACGCGGTGAGTTCGTTCGTGAGTGCCGATTTCGTGTTCGGGTCGACGAACACGTTAGCGAGCGGCACGGTCACGGAGGCATTGTCAGGCGTTACCGGGTAATTGGCGATGTTCAGCCCGGGCGCGAAGTTGAGGCCCTGACCGGCGGGACCCTGGTAGACGCTGAAGATGTCGGCCGGGTTGCCGACGGGGCTGTTGCCGCCGACTTGCACTTCCTGATATCGCCCGGAGTACTGGCCGAACGTCACGTGCACGATGTGATTGCCGTTGCCGGTGACGTCGTAGCTGGCCGCAAGGCGCGGCACGATCCGGTTCGTCTTCACGCCGACGATGTTCCCGGTGGATTCGGCGAGCACGTGCTCGTATCGCGCGCCGAGGTCGGCCGACCAGCGATCGTTGATAGCCCAGTGGTCCTGCACGTATATCGACGCATTGTCGATGTTCAGCGTCGCGCCGATCACCGCAGGATAAAAATCAATCGACGACTCACCAGGGACGAAGGTAGGAATAATCCTGCCCTGCGAGTCTTTCGCGGGCGCGCCGGACGGGTCAGTAACCCAATCAGTGTTGAAGACGTACTGGGTAGCCGACTGCGAGTTGCCGCCCGTACGCTGGCTGCGGAACCACTCGAACCCGGCCTTCGTCTGATGGCGGCCGGCGGCGGTCCAGAAGTTGGTCAGCGCACCGGTCAACTGCTTGTTGTTCCGCTGTTCCGGGTCGCACGCGCAAAAGTACGGCGCGTTGTAGACCAGCGCGAGCGAATTGGAGAAGAACGGCGAATCGAGGATGTTCGTGCTGGTGGCGCCGCCATCGCCCTGGAATTCGAAGTGACGCTGTGAGTACTGTGCTTCGACGAGCGTATCAGCGCCGAAAACGCCCTTGTAATTCGTGTAGTAGTACGCGTTCGGCAGGCTGCGCGTGATGAGGCTCCTCGGATCGGCGACGAGGCCGAAGAGGCCCGATGTATTGGATACTGTCCGCGCGTTGTTCAAGTAGCCGCCCGCAATGGTGTGATTCTTGGCGAAGGTTCCGGTCAGCTTCAGCTCGCCGCGCTTGTTCTTGTCGTTCTGAATCACCTGAATGCCAGTCTGCTGAATAGTTTGCGGATTGTCGACGCCCGCGTACCGACCGGCGCTGAAGAACCACAGATGGTCCTTCGCGATCGGGCCGCCGAAGGTGCCTTCGTATGTCTGCTGGTTGATGCTCGGACGTGTGATGTTGCGCGACTTCTCGAACGGCGTCTCGTCGGTCCACGCCGGGTTGAGAAGGTTGACGCGGCCGCTTCCCGAGAACCTGTTGCCGCCGCTCTTCGTGATCGCGTTCACCACGCCGCCGCTGAAGCGCCCGTACTCGGCTGAGATGCCCGACGTGAGCACCTGCGTCTCTTCGATCGCATCCTCGATGAACAGGTTCTGCGGGTTCGCGAACAGGTTGTCGTTTACGTCGACGCCATTGATCATGAAGATGTTGTCGAAGGCGAAGGCGCCGTTGATGGCGAGCTGACCGCCGTTCGGCGTGTTCTCACTGACCGACGGCGCCAGTGTTGCGATGCCCTGAAGCGTGCGTGGTGTCGCTAGCGCCTCGACCTCGTCGTGCTTGATGTTGGTGCCGATGATCGGCGTCGCAATTGGCGCCGGCGTTTCCGCAACCACCTGCACTGTTTCGGCCAGGCCCGCAGCGCGCATCGTCACGTTCTGATCGACGACGAGGCCGAGCGCGACGTTCGTGTCGCGCTTGACGGTCGCAAATCCCGAGAGCTCGAAGGTCACGGTATAGAGACCGGGCGGAAGATTCGGAAAGGTATACCCGCCCGTGTTGTCGCTCACGGCCGTGCGTGGACCTTGGAGCGCCGGCGACGTTGCCGTCACAGTGACGCCCGGAACGGCAAGTCCTTGCTCGTCGTGGACAGTTCCTCGAATGGTCCCGGTCTGCACGCCCTGCGCAAAGGCCGTGGCCTGCCAACCGCAGATCATCAGGCCCAGCAGTAGAAAAATCGTCAGTCGTCTCATGTGTGCAATTCTCCGTTTGAATCAAACGATCGATTCTAGGCGCCGCATTTCCATCCACGGGCGGTGAAGAAGCTCTTCGTTACGGCTTTTTTTGACCGGCTGTTCAAAAACTTGAATCCTGCGACGTCTTCGTCTCGCTTTTGAAATCGTTGAAGTTGAGGACAGTGTTGAAGAGCAGGTTGAATTCGCCGAAATTCTGCCACCGGTAGCACGGGTTTATCGCAAACAGAATCACGCGTCCGCGGCCCGACGGCCGATCGATGATCGCGGGGCGATTACGTATCTCGTTCGCGGCTCGCATCAACCCGCTCAACACGTGGTCGTCGCCGCCGGGATAACGCATGAGGACGCCCGCAGGCGTCACTGGCTGTGCGACAGAAGGAGCGTCGAACGGATTCTGACCGGTCTGCAGCGACAACAGCGGACCGTTCGCGTACCGGACCGGAATGGTCTTCGTCTCGTAACCGTAGAAAATCGGATGATTCGGCTGCAGGATCTCGGCGTCGACGATCGCGCCGGGAGAATAGAACTGCGCAGACGTTCGCGTGGCGTCGACGTTCGGCGCGACGCCGAACTCCGCGGGAAAGAAGCTCGCCACGCCGAGCGTCACGAGCACGCCGCCGCTCTTCACGAACTTGTCGATTTCGGCGACGCCGTCGAGGCCCATGCCGCCAGTGATGTCCTCCGATTCGCCGTACATCCCGAGATTCCTGAACCGATCGCTTTTCTTGTACGCGATGGGCGTCCCTCGCGAATCGATGTCGAAGACGAGGCGCTTCGCAGTGCCCGCCTGATTCGGAACGACGATGACGTCGTACGAGGATCTGAGGCCTCCCTGGCGGACGCGATCCTTGTAGATCAGATCGAACGGCACCTCGAACTTGTCGAACGCGTACCGCACCCAGCCGACGTCCTGCGTGCTGCCCCACGTGCTGTAGACGGCGAGACGCGGGAGATCGACATCGTGCATCGGCACCTGCGGCGCGCCGCTCATGGCAACCGCGGTGAGACCGAGCGGTTCGACGGCCGACCGCAGGCGGGCGCTGTCGCCGGTGATGACGAACGACCCGGCGGGGAACATCGTGTCTCCCTGCTTGAACTCTTTTTCGGCCGCCTGCACTTTCAGATCTTTCAGGCGATAGCGCAGCGTGATCATGTTGTTCGATCCGTAGTGCGCCACCGCGAACGTCGATCCGGCGCCGGATACCGTGCCCGCGACCGCCAACACGGTCACGGCATCGACGGGCACGTCGAGCAGGGCCTTGTCCGAGATCTCCCTCACGTCTGTGTGACTCATCAACCCTATCGTCCACGACGCGTCGTCGTACGTGCGAAGATTCGGATCGGGGAACACCTGCTTCTCGAGCAGAATCTTGGCGAGCCGTGCGTACGGCTGATCGCGCTTGACGACGAAGGAGCCGGCCGGGAACGTGCCTTCTTTCAGCTTCACCTCCGATGCGGCCTTGCCGACTTCGATACCCTGCATCCTCAGAAGGTTGACCGCGACCGCGACGCGCGTCATGTCGCGCTGGCCGGCGGGAATGAGGTATCCCGCCACCGTTTCCCTGCGGCCCGTCTCGACCGAGTTGCGCGACTTCACGTAGAAGTTTTCGAGGATCACTTTCGAGAACTGCGACGTGTACTGAAGCGCCGTCAGCACGCCCGTTTCGCCGTAGTTGGTGTTGTTGCGAAGCGACCAGTCGAAGTCGCCGGTCGCGGGCCACGGACGGAACCACTCGCGCTGACTCTGATTGCTGCGTCCCGCGGTGATCGCCGCCGCGTCCGGTTGCGGAGCGCCACGGCCGCCGTTACCCAATCGGAGTTTCTGAGTGTTCGCGCCGCTGAACCCCTGAATCTCGTACATGCGGATCATGCCGTTGTGGTTCGACGACATGAACGCGAGATAGCCGGGCGACCACATGTCGACGTATCCGTGCGTCCACACGCCCGGCATGCCGTACTTCGCCATCTGAGACATCTCGAAGTTCGCCATCATCGGCAGCTCGCCGTACAGAATCGGATCGAGATTCGGATTCTGCGGCGCCTGACCGCTGAAGGTGTACAGCAGCGTCTGCGCCTGATGGAGGTCGTGCATGATCGGCGGATGCCACTGCAGATACCAGTCGAGGAGCGCGCGCATCTCGACCTGCGAGTAGTTGATGTCGCGATTGTCGTCGTGGAAGACGTATTTGCCCCAGTAGGGAACGCCCGCGCCGGTCGGCTGCCCCTCGGTTTCGTTGACGCCGTACTTGTAGTACCAATCGACGTTGCGATCGCGTCCGTCGGGATCGGCCACCGGCGTGATCGAGACAATGACGTTGTCGCGAATCTGTTTGACGAGTGGCGAATCTTCAGTGGCGACGCGGTAGGCGAGCTCCATGAGCATCTCGGACGGTCCGACTTCGCCGCTGTGCAAACCGCCCGAGAGGTGATAGAGCGGTTTGGCTCTGGCGACGACCTCTTTCGCCTGCGCTTCTGTGATTTTTCGCGGGTCCGCGAGCTGTGCGAGGTAACTGCGGTAGGTGTCGAGGTTCCTGATTGACTCCTCGGATCCGACGAAGACGACGACGAGCTCGCGTCCTTCGTTGCTCTTTCCGATCGACAGGACCTTGACTCTAGGCGACGCTGCGGATAATGCGTTGTAATACTTCAGGATGTCGGCGTAATACGTCAGTCTTTTCGGCTCGCCGACATGGTGCCCGAGTACGTCCTTCGGAGTAGGCACGCCGGGCATTTTGGGCAGATGATCGACCAGCGGGCTGATGAACTCAGGACGGGTCGTCCATTCCTTGACGAGGCGCGCAAACTCGGGGTCGTCGGACTGCTGACTGGAGGTGGCCGCGCCCCACGCGAGGACCACGAAAGAGACGAGGGCGAGAAGACGCGCAAGGCGCCGCCGGTGGGGCATGACAGAACTCCTTGATTAAGAGATACTTCGGGACAGGGAAAAAATCGTTGAGATGGTCACCGAACGGTCGATACAATTCGCCTCTTTGTATGGCGTGGGTGGTCAGGCAGGTCAGGTGAATCCGGTCCCACCCGACAGTTGTGGAAACCTATGATCAATGTTGCCGCCATTCGGATGCAGCAGTTCGGGGTGCAATTCTACCAAGCTTCCCTCACGGCCAGCGACATCGACAAACTCGTGCGTTTCGAGGTTTTGAGCTATGGGGAGAACGCGCAGCCGCCGGTGCGGGGCGGCAAGAAGATGCCGCCCGGCGTCACCGCGTCGAAGGTGAATTGGGATTTTCTGGAGCGGCGCATCGCTTCGAGCGAAAAGGCGTATCAGCGGCAGATCATTCGCAAGAAAATTGACGAGCTGGTCCAGTACTACGAGCAGTGCCGTCAGGCGCGCGACCTGCCGTCGATTCCCGGCGCGGTGATCATCTCGTGCGACGAGAAGCTGTCGTTTCAGTCGGCCGACAGCGACGGCCGCGTCGGCATCCTGAAAGTGCCGGAGCGCGAAGGCATTCTCCGCGCGATCGACGGCCAGCACCGGCTTCTCGCGCTGCACGCCGACATCGACCGGTTCGAAGGCGAAGAATTCGCAGTACCCGCCATCATCTTCGACCGCCTGCCCGAAGATCACGTCGTGCAGATGTTCGTCACGATCAATGCGAAGCACACGCGACTGAACGCCTCGCACCTGGTCAGCCTGTCGGGCCGGCAGCTCTACCGAGACGAAGCGCTCGCGACGGGCCACGACATCGTGCGCGCGCTCAACGACCGCGAGGACTCGCCGCTCTACGACGAGATCAAGATGCTCGGCGTCGGCCGCGGCCGCGTGGCGCAGGCGCCGCTCGCGCAGGAGCTGAAGAAGCTGTTCGGTCCCGACGGCGTGTTCATCACGCGCCGCGCGGGCGACGTGCACGAAGAGGCGAAGAAGTTTTTCGTGAACTACTTCAAGCAGATCGCGCTGGTCTTCGGCGCCGCGTGGAACGGACGCAAGTACAGCATCCGCTCCGCGGCGGCGCTGCGCGCGTTCGTTCGCGTCGCCCCCGACGTGATCCGGCGACTCGATCAGGAGCACGCGGATCGCGGCGATTTCCGGGCCATCGGCCGCGTCATCGCCCCGTGGGGGCGGCGCATCGGCGATCTCCGTTTCGAGACGGAGGGCGCGTGGAAGCGGAGCGGCACGACGGTCGACTCGCTGGCCAAAGAGTTGCGTCTGGCGTTGCAGTATCCTGAGGGAGCAGCCGTTTAATCCGCGAAAGCCACGAAACCACGAAACACACGAACGCCAATTCATTTTTCGTGTGTTTCGTGATTGCGTGTGTTTCGTGGTTGGCTGGTGCTGATGGCAACGCTCCTGATCACCGGCGGCGCCGGCTTCATCGGCTCCAACCTCGTTCACTACGCGCTCGACCACACCTCCGATCGCCTCGTCATCGTCGACAAGCTGACCTACGCCGGAAGTCTGCTGAACCTCGAGCGGCCGCTCAAGGATCCGCGCGTCGCATTCGTTCACGCCGACATCGCCGATCGCGGCGCGATGGCGCGCGCGTTCGCGGAGCATCGGCCGGCAGCGGTGCTGAATCTCGCGGCCGAGACGCACGTCGATCGATCGATCGACAGCCCGATGCCCTTCGCAGACACGAACGTCGTCGGCACGCTCGTGCTGCTCGACGCCGCGCGGCAGTACCTCGACGCGCTTGATGCGCCCGCGCGGGATTCGTTTCGTTTTCTGCACGTGTCGACAGACGAAGTCTACGGAACGCTTGGCGCGTCCGGACTATTCAGCGAAGAGACAGCTTACGCGCCCAACTCGCCCTACGCCGCGAGCAAGGCATCGGCCGATCATTTCGTCCGCGCGTACTTTCACACCTATCGGCTGCCGGTGTTGATCACCAACTGCTCGAACAACTACGGTCCGTACCAGTTTCCTGAAAAACTGATGCCGCTGATGATCCTCAACGCGATCGACGGTCGGCCGCTGCCGATCTACGGCGACGGCGGCAACGTGCGCGACTGGCTGCACGTCGAGGATCACTGCGCAGGACTGCTGATCGTCCTCGACAGGGGCCGCGTGGGCGAAAAGTATAATGTCGGCGGCGGCAACGAACGAACGAACCTCGACGTCGTCGATCGCATCTGCGATGTCGTCGACGAGCTGAAGCCGGAGCCAGAAAGCCGCCGCCGGCTGAAGACGTTCGTGCCCGATCGTCCGGGCCACGATCGCCGGTACGCGATCGACGCGGCGAAGATTCGCCGCGAGCTCGGATGGACGCCGCGCCACACGTTCGAGAGCGGCCTGCGAGAGACCGTGCGCTGGTACCTCGAGCATCGCGACTGGTGCGAGCAGGTGCAGGCCGGGCGGTACGATAGACAACGGCTTGGTCTCGGATGATCAAGACAGGCACGAAAACTGGTTGCATCGCTTCTCGTCGCTGGATTTGGATGCCGTGCTGAAGGGGATCATTCTCGCCGGCGGCTCCGGATCGCGATTGCATCCGCTCACGCGCGCCGTCAGCAAACAGCTCGTGCCCATCTACAACAAGCCGATGGTGTACTACCCGCTGTCGACGCTGATGTTGTCGGGCATCCGCGACATCCTCGTCATCACGACGCCGCACGATCAGGAGGGCTTCAGGCGTCTGCTCGGCGATGGAACCGAGATCGGTCTCAGGATTTCCTACGGCGCGCAGCCGACTCCCGACGGTCTGGCCCAGGCTTTCATCATCGGACGCGCGTTCATCGGACACGATCGCGTGGCGCTCGCGCTCGGCGACAACATTTTTTACGGCGCGCACTTCTCAGACTATCTGCGCAGCGCAGCGGGACGGGCAGCCGGAGCGACGGTGTTCGGCTATCAGGTGAAAGATCCGGAGCGCTACGGCGTCGTCGAGTTCGACGCGGCCGGGCGAGCAGTCAATCTGGAAGAGAAGCCCAAGAAGCCGAAGTCGTCGTACGCCGTCACCGGTCTCTATTTCTACGACAACCAGGTCGTCGACATCGCGGCGGCGCTGAAGCCCTCGGCGCGAGGCGAGCTCGAAATCACCGACGTGAACCGCACATACCTGGAGCGCGGACAGCTCCACGTGGAGAAGCTCGCGCGCGGCATCGCATGGCTCGACACCGGTACGCACGAGTCGCTGGTCCAGGCGTCGAATTACATTCAGGCGATCGAAGAGCGCCAGGGGCTGATGGTGGCCTGCCTCGAGGAAATCGCCTACCGCATGGGCTACATCGGCGCTGCGGATCTGCAGCGGCTCGCGCGCGCGATGGAATCGAGCTCCTACGGCCAGTATCTGTTTCGCATTCTCGATCACGAGCTCTGAGGTGCGGGTCGTCGCGACGGCTTTGCCCGGCGTCCTCGTCATCGAGCCGGATGTGCATCACGATGGCCGCGGGTTTTTCGTCGAGACCTACCACGCCGATCGCTATCGCGAACACGGCATCCACGGTCCCTTCGTGCAGGACAACCATTCGCGGTCGACGGGCGGGACGCTACGAGGGCTGCACCTGCAGCTGGCGCGCCCGCAGGGCAAGCTGATTCGAGTTGTCGAAGGCGAAGTGTTCGACGTGGCGGTCGACGTCCGCCGCGGCTCACCGACCTTCGGCCGCTGGGTCAGCGTGAAGCTCTCGGCCGGCAATTTCAAACAGTGTTACGTGCCTCAGGGTTTCGCGCACGGCTTCTGCGTCGTCACACCCGTCGCCCAGGTCGAGTACAAGTGCACGGATCTTTACGACTCTGTCGGCGAGATCGGCATCGCCTGGAACGATCCCGACCTCGCCATCGGCTGGCCGGTGCGCGATCCGATCCTCTCGGCTCGCGATCAACAGAACCCCACGCTGGCTGCCGTGATGGACCGGCTGCCAAAACTGTAAGTTCGCGCACAAACTCGTTGGCGGATGGCGGCTGACGATCCCTCAGATCTGTCTATTTTCCAAAGAAATCTGAAGGGCATGCCACTTGCCCTTCTATGGAGCACATCGTCGGTCTGATTACGGCAGGGCGCCGTGAATGCTGGGGGAGCCAGACCGATGGAGCAGAGGGGCACCGCAATTCCGCGATGCCCTTTTGTTTGTACGGCTGCCTGAAAGGCCCCCGCCACATCTGAAGGCCCGCGCCACATCTGAAAGGCCCGCGCCGCACCGACGCCGGGGCATGTGGCGCGGCCCTTTTAGGGCCGCGATACAATCCCGGCCCATGAAGCCGCGCCTGCTGCTCCTCGCGACCGCGGCCGCGCTGACGTGTCTTGCGCCTGCCATCCATACCCCGGTCCGCGCTGACGCTCGCCGGCCGCCGTCTCTGACCGCGCTCGTCGGCCGAAACGCTCTCACCCGCGACACCTACGGCGACGGCCTTCCCGACAGCGTCGCGGCGCGCGTCACCGTGCCGTCGGCGCCGGCGCTGGCCGACATCGAGGCGGCCACGAACCTCGCGGCGCGTCTCGGATACGACACGACCGCATTGTCGTTGCCGATCGTCGTCCGCGACAACGAGGTCGAACAGCCGTCGGCAGTCGCCGCGCCGATTCTCGTCGGTCGCGAGAATCGGTTCATCAAACAGCTCATCGACACCCGCGTCATCGACATCGCTGTCCTCAAACCGGGCCAGGGTCTGATTGCGGCCGTCGCGTCGCCGCTCGGAGGCGGCGATGGTCTGGTCGTGGTCGGCGGCGACGATGAAGGGACCGTGAACGCAGGCGTGGAGCTCGCGGCGCGGCTGCCACGCGTGTGGGGAATGACCGGCATCGCGCTGCCGGCGATTGAAGAGCAGGCCGTTCGCTATCTGCGATCGCGCGGCATCAACGTCGGCGACGCGCTGATTACGTCGCTCGTCGTCGACAGCGACAAGCGCGGCGTCGCACGGGTCGCGCTGCGCATCGACGTTCCCGGTTCGCCGCTGGGCAGCTGGACATTTCCGAAGGATACGCTCTACGACGTCAACGATCGATCCACCTGGCCGACGCTGTACACGAACAACCTGCCGACCTACGCGAACATTCCCGTGAAGATCTATGGCACGTATCTGCAGGATGACTGGCAGGCGGCCAACGGCCTCACGCTCAACCTCGGCATTCGCTACGACGTTCAAGTCGGCTCGTTCAACGAGGACGTGCCGGGGCTGCTGGCGAAGATTCAGGACAAGCTGGGGCGCGACGGAACGTTCCCGTACGACGTGTCGGTCATCGCCCAGCCGACGGCGGGCCGCGGCGATCACAACAACTTCGGTCCGCGCGTCGGCCTCGCGTGGGATCCGGCGAACAACGGCATCACCAATGTGCACGCGGCATATGGCCTGTTCTACGACAACGTGCGCACGCTGACGAACTTCAACGAGCTGACGTGGCCGCAGGCCAAGCCGATTACGATCCAGAATCCCTCGTACCCCGACCCATTCGGCGGCCGCACGCGTGAAGCGTTTCTGAGCGCCACGCCGCCGACGATCACCGTCGGCAGCAACGCGCAGATCAATCCCTACGCGCATCAGTTCAACGTCGGCGTGAATCGGCTCCTGCGACCGGACCTGGCGGTGACGGCCGATTTCACGACAGTATCGCGTTACGGCGACCGCGACGCGCCAGAGATCAACATTCCGGATCAGGTGACGCGTCAGCGCCCGTATCCGCAGTTCGTGCGCGTCAACTTCTGGCAGCCGACGGCAGACAACTACTACAAGGCGCTGCTGCTGAAAATCGAGAAGCGGATGTCGCGCCATTATCAGGCGCTGCTGTCGTACACGCTCAGCAAGGCGGAGGACGACACCTTGACGTCCGCCCTCTCAGACCATTACGGCTACACGAAGGTCCGACGCCCAGGCGTGGCCGATCGCCGTCACCGTCTCGTCGCCAGCGGTATCGTCGCGCTCCCCTACGACATGCAGCTGTCGGCGATCGGCGACTTCCGCTCCAGTCTTCCCTTCGGGCCGATCACGTCCGGTCTCGATCTCAACAACGACACGCTGTCGGGAACATCGGTGTCTGCGCCGGCGAACTCCGACCTGCCGGCAGGCGTCCTGCCGGTGTCCGGTTGCCGCGCGCTGAATCTGGACGCCATCAACGCGTTCCGGACGTCGCGTAGTCTGACGCCGGTCACGCAGGTCGACTGCCCCGGCTTCGCGAACGTCGATCTCCGTTTCTCGAAGTTCTTCCGCATCGGCGGCTCGCGAGCGGAGCTGATCGCCCAGCTGTTCAACATCTTCGACCGCGCGAACTTCAACGTGCCGGGAAACAATATCGGCGCGGGCAACGACGCGACGACCGGCCGGCCGTTGTTCGGAACCGTGACCTCGCTGCTGCCGAACATCAACGCGCCATCACGGCAGGCGGAATTCGCCGTCAGGTTCCAATTCTGATCCCATGAAACGGGTGGTTCTGGTTGTTCTGCTCGCGCTGAGCGCCGGCCGCGTCGGTCGCACCGACACCGCGCCGCCGGCGCTCGGCGACTTCTTCAAGCCGGGCATCGTGTTTCAGGATCGCAACGGCGACGGCGCCGTCGATTTCGTCGACGCGCGCATCGCGCTCGCGGACCATCCGACGGCGGGTGAGCTCGCGGCCGCCGCGGACGTCGCGGCGCGCCTCGGCTTCGAAACGTCCGCGATGAATCTGCCAGTCGTGCGAGCCTTGCCGGCAGCGCGCGCCTTGCCTGTAGCGCGAGCCTTGCCTGTAGCGCGAGCCTTTCAGGCGAGCGAACCCGACACGACAATCGAGAGCCGCTCGGCTGAAAGCCTCGCGCTGCCAACCGTGTTCATCGGAGCCGGGTCGCTGCCGCGCGGCGTCTCGCTCGACTCGCTCGGCGCATCGGGACTGAAGGCCGGCGACGGTGTCGTGTCGGCGTTCACAGTCGACGATAAGCCGGCCATGGCGGTACTCGGCGGCGACGACGACGGATTGGCGGCCGCGGCGGTGATGCTCGCGGGCCGTCTGCCGCACGTATGGGACCAGAAAAGCCCGACGACGGAGAAGATTGCCGAAGAGGTCAAAGAGCTCCTCAACACGAAAGGCATCGCTCCCGCGTCGGCCGTCGCGTCGTCGATCGTCGTGCGTCCGAACAC